>Ga0114970_10004077_pt1 | contig 10654 bp, 13 predicted proteins | sample M_140205_XF_Meta_FD_87030 | JGI IMG/M metagenome (GOLD analysis project Ga0114970, IMG submission 87030) | Freshwater microbial communities from Lake Montjoie, Canada to study carbon cycling - M_140205_XF_MetaG | ecosystem: Environmental > Aquatic > Freshwater > Lake | place: Lake Montjoie... | reverse complement strand
GGCATCAAATGTTAGGGAATTCCCTAACAAGGTTGAAATGGGGATAAATTTTGGACGAAAAAAAGCCCCGCTTTTTAGGGCGGGGCTTTTTAGATTAGGCTTTCGCAGGGATGCGAGCCAGTGCAGATTGCAGGTCTTTGATAAAGGATGCCATGTCCTTGATCGTGCTAGCTTCTTTCGATTGCGCCTGCGTGATAATCTCAGCGATCACCTTGCGCTTCACGCTCTCCCATGATGCCTTGTCAGCACCTGCGCCATTACTCTCGGCCGCCTGCGCTTCGCGTCTCACCATGGCACGATACAGATCGTTAACCAACGCGCCAATCTGCTGTTGCCAATAACGCTTGTCCGACTTCTGCTGATCGCTCAGGGCTTTCGTGTCCTTCTTTAAAAGGGCTTGATTCGTAGCCGTGAAGCCTGTCACAACGGCCGCCTTGACGCTATCAAAAAACGCGGTATCCGCGCCCTTGGCCGGTGCCTTAAGCATGTCAGACGTTACGTTATCCGCGACCAGTAAATCGATCGTTTTCACCTTGTCCTTCGCGGCCGTCAATGACTTCGTTGCGTATACGCCGATTTGTTTAGCGGCGGCCGTGGAGAGTTTAGTTGCTTTCATGATTGTCCTTTCGAGACAGTATCGGGTCAGCGCGCTTCGTGTGTCCGCATTGCTTAACCGATGAATGAACTGTACGCTTGTTAACTTGTCATGTCAAGGGTAAACGTGTCGAATCTTATTTGATCGTGTTGTTTTGTTAGTGAGTTCACTAACAAGGGGCGGGGTTATCGCGCCGAATCGGGTTATGGCGTGACCCACCCATGGGGCACCCCCCGCTGTGTGGTTAGGAGTCCCGTGGCTGTCATAGGTATACTAATACAGACGAACGATTCCCACCCAGACCAAATACAAACAACGTTAACTCTGCAGCAAAGCCGACGTGATGTAACACACCATAACATACTACCCCCTATGTTGTTACAGGTACGTTTCTGCGGGGTGTTACGTTTTTATAGGAAACACCCCCCGTCATCTTTTTAAGTACCCCCCATTGCAAAAAATTTTGTTCTATGTGTATACTGGTGCATCGGTCACTAAGACTTGCGAAAAATATGGAACTAGAGTTAATGCCCGAACTGGGTATTGAGATCACGCCTGACATGGCGTATGTCGACTTGCGGGAGCGGGCCGAAGCTGCGTGTCGTTCGATCGAACTGTTGCAAGACCATGGCTTAGAGATTCCCCCAGAAACATCTGAAGACAAAGAAGTTGCTGCTGCGTTAACTACAGCGTATGCGGCCAACCCACAAGCAACGTCGCAAAAAGCCAACAACGTCAATACATCAGCGTTGATGCCCGCTTCTTTGCAGAACGTTCGGTCGTACCTAGATGAATATGGCCGTGCAGTGGTCAACCATGCGGTTGAAATACGACATGCAGTAACTAATAGACTGATTGAGGAGTCAATTAACCCTGACCCCCGCATCAGAATCCGTGCATTGGAGTTGCTGGGTAAAATTTCAGACGTTGGATTGTTCACCGACAGGACAGAAATCACAATTACGCACCAGACAACCGACGAGTTACGCCTAAAACTACGTGCAAAACTGCAAAGATTGGTTGCCCAGCCTGAAATTCAGGATGCTGAGGTTGTACTAGAAGGTGACGTCATCGATGTGGATGCGGAGTTGGGGCTAAATACGCCAAAAACAGCAGAAAAAGCCAAAATTTTGGCTGAAAACACCCCTTTTTACGACGATGTTGATCCAAGTTGACACTTTAGATTTTACAGAAGAAGAAATCCGGCTGATGCTGGATAACTTGGACTCGTACTCGCCTGAAGAACAGGCTGAGATCGACAAGATTGCTGACATTTTGGACAGCCGCAAGACTGCCCGTGCATGTTATGACGACTTGATTGAGTTCTGCAAACACATGCAGCCTGACTACAAGGTGGGTAAGCATCACCGCATACTGGCTGACTTGTTAATGGATATTGCTGAGGGTAAAAAGGACAGGGTATGCGTAAACATGCCACCACGTCACGGTAAATCCCAACTTGTCTCTATTTATTTTCCTGCATGGTTCATAGGTAAATACCCTAATAAGAAAGTTTTGATGGTTTCCCACACCACAGACCTTGCCGTGGACTTTGGTCGCAAAGTTAGAAACATTATTGACAATGACAAGTACAAACAAATATTCCCAACAGTCACCCTTGCCATTGACAGTAAGTCCGCCGGAAGATGGAACACAAACATGGGTGGAGAATACTTCGCTTGTGGCGTCGGCTCTGCTCTGGCTGGCCGTGGTGCTGATTTGTTGCTTGTCGATGATCCTCATAATGAGCAGGACATCATCAATGGAAACTTTGATGTGTTCGATAAAGCCTACGAGTGGTTTACTTACGGAGCCCGTACTCGTCTTATGCCGGGCGGACGGGTTGCCATTATCCAAACCAGATGGCACCAAAACGATCTGACAGGGCGCGTCACGGGGGACATGGGTAAGAACGAGGACTCAGACCAGTACGAGGTAGTTGAGTTTCCTGCTATCTTTAATCAGGGTACAGACAACGAAAAACCTCTGTGGTCAGAATTCTTTGACCTCAAAGCACTGTACAGAACCAAGGCTTCGATGCCTACGTTCCAGTGGAACGCGCAGTACCAGCAAAATCCTACATCAGAAGAAGCGTCAGTTGTCAAGCGTGAGTGGTGGAATATCTGGGAGGCAGACGAGCCGCCCCGCTGTGAATACGTGATCATGAGTTTGGACGCGGCAGCCGAGAGCCACAACCGTGCCGATTACACCGCACTTACAACATGGGGAGTGTTCTTCAACGAGGAAGAAGGATGCCACAACATCATCTTGCTCAACGCCATCAAAAAACGGATTGAGTTTCCTGAACTAAAGAAGTTGGCGCTGGAAGAATACAAGGACTGGGAGCCAGATGCGTTCATCGTGGAGAAGAAGTCTTCGGGAACTGCCTTGTATCAAGAACTGCGCCGCATGGGTATGCCCGTGGGAGAGTACACCCCACACAGGGGTAGCGGGGATAAGTTAGCGCGGTTAAACTCCGTGGCAGACATCGTGGCTTCTAAACTGTGCTGGGTTCCACAAACCCGCTGGGCTGAGGAAGTTGTGGAGGAGATCGCAGGATTTCCGTTCATGAGCAACGATGACTTGGTGGACTCTGCAGTGATGGCACTCATGAGATTCCGTCAGGGTGGGTTTATCAGACTGCCGTCTGACGAGCCCGATGAAATTAAATACTTTAAGTCACGTCGTCGTGGCGGTTACTACTGAGGATAAATCATGGCAACAAACATAGACAAGAGTCTTTATTCTGCACCGCTGGGCATTGACGCACTAGGTGAGGCTGAAGGCGCGATGGAGATTGACATTGTCAATCCAGATATGGTGACTCTTAGTGATGGCAGTGTGGAGATCACACTTGTGCCTGACGATGCCGAAGATGGCGAAGGTGAGTTCAGCGATAACTTGGCCGAGTACATGGATGAAGGAACACTTGCAACACTAGCAGGTGACTTGACTGAGTTGGTTGATACCGACACAGCATCCCGTAAAGAATGGTCAGACACGTTTGTCAAAGGTCTTGAGGTGCTAGGGTTTCGCTACGAAGAGCGCACCGAGCCTTGGGATGATGCGTGTGGCGTGTACTCCACAGTGTTGGCTGAAGCGGCAATCCGCTTTCAAGCCGAGACAATGAGTGAAACGTTTCCGCCTGCTGGCCCTGTCAAGACTAAGATCATTGGTAAGGTGACTAAGGAGAAAGAAGAAGCCGCTGCCCGTGTCAAGGAAGACATGAACTACCAGTTGACAGACGTCATGGTGGAGTATCGCCCAGAGCATGAGCGCATGCTGTACTCATTGGGACTTGCAGGTTCTGCGTTCAAGAAGGTGTACTACGATCCATCAATGGGTCGTCAAGTGGCTATTTACATTCCAGCAGAAGATGTGATCGTGCCTTATGGTGCGTCAACTATTGAGCAGGCCGAGCGTGTTACGCATGTGATGCGTAAAACAAAGAACGAGATGGATCGCTTGATGGCAAGCGGGTTCTACTGTAAGAAAGACTTGGGCGAGCCGATTGCGTTTCACACAGACATTGAGAAGAAGAAAGCCGAAGAGGGTGGATACACGCTGACTAACGACGAGCGCTACACACTGCTTGAGATTCATGCGCACTTGTGCATTGATGGTGTGGACGATGAGGAAGACGACTTAGCAAAACCGTATGTGGTGACTATTGAGCGCGGTACACAAGAAGTTCTTGCTGTACGCCGTAACTGGGAACCAGACGATGAGTTGACACGCAAGCGTGACCACTTCGTGCATTATGTGTATGTGCCCGGTTTTGGTTTTTATGGCTTAGGTTTGATCCACATCATTGGTGGCTACGCACGCGCCGGAACTGCAATTATTCGCCAATTGGTGGATGCTGGCACGCTGTCTAACTTACCCGGTGGCTTGAAGGCTCGTGGCCTGCGAGTAAAGGGTGACGATACACCGATCGCACCGGGAGAGTTCCGTGATGTAGACGTGCCGTCAGGCGCGATCAAAGACAACATCATGATGCTCCCATACAAGGAGCCTAGCCAGACACTGCTTGCGTTGTTACAACGTATTACAGAAGAAGGCCGACGCCTTGGCGCGATCAGCGACATGAACATCAGCGACATGTCTGCTAACGCACCGGTAGGTACAACACTTGCACTGCTTGAGCGCACATTAAAGCCGATGGCCGCTGTACAAGCACGCGTGCACTACGCGATGAAGTTAGAGTTCAAGTTACTCAAAGAAATCATTGCTGACTACGCGCCGGAAGAGTACACATTCGAGCCAGAGCAAGGCCCCCCACGCGCACGCCGCGAAGACTACAAGTCGGTGGACGTCATCCCTGTGTCTGATCCCAACGCGTCAACAATGGCACAACGTGTGGTGCAGTATCAAGCGGCATTCCAGATGTCTGAGAAGGCTCCGCAGATTTACGACTTGCCATATCTGCATCGTCAGATGCTTGAAGTGTTGGGTATCAAGAACGCAGACAAGATCATCCCAATGGCTAATGATCAGAAGCCACGTGATCCCGTATCTGAAAACATGTCAGCGCTTATTGGCAAACCGATCAAGGCATTTATCTATCAAGATCACGATGCACACATTGCAACGCATACGTCGTTCATGCAAGACCCGATGATTGCAGGAACAATTGGACAGAACCCCATGGCACAGCAGATCATGGCTTCATTGCAAGCACACATTGCCGAGCACTTGGGTTTCTCATACCGCAAGCAAATCGAAGAACGCCTTGGTGTGCCACTGCCTCCACCAGACGAGCAGTTGCCAGAAGACATGGAGGTTCAGCTTGCACGCCTTGTTGCAGACGCAGGCAAACAACTTACGCAGGCTCACCAGCAGAACGCCGCGCAACAGCAAGCACAACAGCAAGCACAAGACCCGCTGTTCCAGTTGGAGCAGGCCAAGGTCAAGATACAAGAGATGGAAGTGTCTCGCAAGGCTGCAAAAGACCAAGCCGATTTACAACTTGCAGGACAGAAACTGCAGTTGGATAAAGATCGTGTCGAGATTGAAGCGATGAAGGAAGGCATGCGGGTGGAAGCCCAGCAAGACCAAGCCAAAGAGCGCCTCCGTCTTGATGCCTTGAAGGTGTTAGCAACACCACAACAACAGCCCAAAATGCCGGGCGGTAGGGAGTAATTTATGGCTAAAACCGTCTATGACGTGCTGATCGCAAAATATGCAGAGGATGCGCTCTCTGCAACACAGTTTCTGGCAAACGGAGGGGCTAAAGACTACTCTGAATATCGGGAAGTGGTGGGTAGGATTCGAGGTCTCCAACTTGCCATGCAAACAACCCAAGACCTTTTGCGTTCTCAGGATGAAGACAATGACAATTGAAGTTCAAACCGCTGTTACCGATGACGAATTGGAATTACAACTTCCAAAACCCGTTGGATATAAGCTGCTTATAGCCCTGCCTCAAATTGAGGAAACAATCGGTGATATGGGAATCATCAAGGCCCAGAAAACAATCAATGAGGAAATGCTCATGACTGTGACTGGTTTGGTACTCGACATGGGAGCGCAAGCGTATTCCGACAAAGACCGTTACCCAGATGGGCCATGGTGCAAAGTTGGTGACTACGTAGTGTTCCGCGCTAACTCTGGCACCCGTGTCCGAGTAAATGGTGTTGAGTACCGTCTTATGAACGACGACTCAATTGATGCCGTTGTTGCCGATCCGCGTGGCGTAACGCGTGCATAAGGAATAAACTATGGCGTTCCAACAAGTACAGTTTGAGTTCCCCGATCCCGATAAAGCGGAAGCCGCTGATAAGGGTGTAAAGGAAAAAGCCAATGGTGATTTTGAAATTACCATCGAGGGTCGATCAGACCCTTTGAAGGAAGACAAGCCTGCCAAGCCCGAACGGGCTGAGAAGGAAGAGTCTGAATTAGATATTGAAGTGGTTGACGATCGTGATGAAGACGATCGGGGCAAGCAAAAGTCCAAGGCTCCTATGGAGTTGACCGACGACGAGATGGAGCAATACTCCGAGCGCGTCAAGAAACGACTGCAACACTTCAGCAAAGGTTTCCATGATCAACGCCGCGCCGCCGAATCTGCGGAACGTGAGCGTCAAGAGGCGCTGCGCTACGCCCAGCAGCTTGTTGCAGAAAACAAACAGCTTAAAGGTACGGTCAACAAAAACCAAGAAGTTTTGCTTGAGCAGGCCAAGAAACAGGTTGACCAAGAACTTCTTAGTGCAAAGGGTAAGTACCGACGTGCGTACGAAGCAGGGGACTCGAAAGCCCTTGTAGAAGCGCAAGAAGCACTTACAAACGCTACGCTAAAAGCAGATCGCGTAAAAAACATCACGATACCCCCTTTACAGGACGATAGTTTTGATGTACAAACTGCATACAACACCCCAGAACCGTCTGTTGACACTCGGGCTACAGCTTGGCAATCCAAGAATAAGTGGTTTGGAGAAGACGATGAGATGACAAGTTTTGCGCTGGGGTTGCACCAAAAACTTGTCAAACAGGGCGTCAACCCGCAATCTGACGATTACTACGAGAAGATCAACTCTCGTATGCGACAGTTGTTCCCAGAGCAGTTTACTGACGAGAACAACGACCTAGAGACTGAAGAGCCTCGCCGTAAAGCGAACGTTGTTGCACCGGCTACACGAAGCGTCGCCCCTAAAAAGATTACGCTAACCCGCACGCAGGTTGCACTGGCAAAAAAACTCGGAGTGTCTTTAGAAGACTACGCCAAACAGGTTGCATTGGAAATAAGGAAACAAAATGGCTGAGAACAGACTAAATCGTGAACTGGAAACTCGTGAACAAACGGCTCGTAAGCGTAATTGGATTCGTCCAGATACGTTACCCACTCCTAATCCAGAGGCGGGCTATGACTTTCATTGGGTTCGAATCAGCACACGTGGCGAGTTAGATGCTATGAATGTGTCCCTGAAACTCCGCGAGGGCTGGGAGCCCGTTAAGGCAGTTGATCACCCCGAGATTTTTGTTGCTGGAGTCGAGAATGATCGCTTCAAAGACAACGTCGTTATCGGTGGTTTGATGCTTTGCAAAACCCCTTCCGAGATGGTAGAAGATCGCAACGGGTTCTTTCAAGATCAAGCTGTGTCTCAAATGCGCTCGGTAGACCACAATCTCATGCGCGAAAATGATCCTCGTATGCCGCTTTTCAATGAGCGAACAACGAAGGTGACTTTTGGCAAAGGTACTTAATTTTATAGGAGCTTAATATGGCTTATCCCACGGTAGACGCCCCTTACGGGCTAAAGCCTGTAAACCTGATTGGTGGACAGGTATTTGCGGGTTCAACCCGCTTGATGCAAATTGCAAGTGGTTACGCTACTAGCATTTTTTATGGTGACTTGGTAAAACGTATTTCTGATGGAACTATCGAAAAGGACACTGGCACAACAACTGCCACACCTAACGGTGTTTTTCTAGGCGTAAGTTTTGTTAACCAGTCGACTGGCCAAGTCCAGCAACAACAGTACTATCCAGCCAGTCAAGCAATTGCTTCGGGGACTAAAATCTTCGCTGTAGTCGCTGATGATCCTGATACGCTGTTCCAAGTAGTCTCTTGTTCTTCAGGCACAACCGTGGCTGGAATGGGCATTTCTGCTATTGGTAACAACATTGCTTTGATTCAAAACGCTGGCTCTACCATCACTGGTAATTCCGCAGTGGCAATTGATGAAGGCACTCAAGCTACTACCAATACGCTGCCTATCCGCATCATTGATGTGGTTCGCGAGACAGCAACCGGCGCTGATACATTCGTTGAGTTTATCGTCAAGATAAATGCAACTATGCACCAGTACAACAATTCTACTGGCGTATAAGGAGCATAAACCATGGCTATTTCACGCGCACAACTACTTAAAGAACTTCTCCCCGGCCTGAACGCTTTGTTTGGTTTGGAGTACAAGAAGTACGGCGAAGAGCACAAAGAAATTTTTGAATCCGAGACTTCTGAGCGTTCTTTCGAAGAAGAGACCAAGCTGTCTGGCTTCTCTGCTGCACCTGTTAAGAACGAGGGCTCTGCCATCGCTTATGACAATGCACAAGAAGCATTTACGGCTCGTTACACACACGAGACTATCGCGATGGGCTTCAGCTTGACTGAAGAAGCTATCGAAGATAACTTGTATGACTCTTTATCCGCCCGCTATACAAAGGCTTTGGCCCGCGCTATGGCTTACACCAAGCAAGTTAAAGCTGCTGCAATCTTGAACACTGCCTTTACCGGCGGCCCCACTTATGGTGACGGTCAAGTTCTTTGCTCTACAGCCCACCCCTTGGTTTCTGGTGGTACCAACAGCAATCGTCCTACAGTCGCTGCTGATTTGAACGAGACTTCTTTGGAAGCCGCCGTTATTCAAATCGCTGGTTGGACAGACGAGCGCGGTTTGTTGATCGCAGCCAAGCCCACTAAGTTGATTGTTCCCCCAAGCTTGCAATTCGTTGCAACCCGCTTGTTGGAAACTGAACTGCGTGTTGGCACAACTGACAACGACATCAACGCATTGAAGAACAACGGTTCTATCGCTGGTGGTTATGCAATTAACCACTACTTGACAGACACCAACGCTTGGTTCTTGTGCACCGATGTACCTAACGGCTTGAAGCACTTCGTTCGTACTCCATTGCAGAACAGCATGGACGCTGACTTTGACACAGGCAATGCCCGTTACAAGTCTCGCGAGCGTTATAGCTTCGGCGTTTCTGATCCTCTGGGCATCTTCGGTTCGCCCGGCGCTTAATAAAACAGCCCCACAAGGGTAAGTTTGAGGCCACCTTCGGGTGGCCTTTTTGTTGTCATAAAGTTAAACTACTATCAATTTGCAGCCGTTTTGGTTGCACTAACACAGGGGCAAATCATGAAATTTGAAATGGATTTTGGCGTTTATGGCAATAGCAAATTGGTTATCGAGACTCACGATTTTGACGTCATTGATATCTTCCAAAAGTTTGTAGAGTTTCAAGATCACTACGGTTGGGCTGTTGAGTACGAAGCCACGGCTGTGCTTGGCGATGAGTTTGAAGATGACACCGACGAAGAGTTAGATGGCGCTGAGACTGAAGCTGCAGCAGAGGCCGCTAAAGAGTAAATGTATACACACTGTATATACAGTCAGGGGGCTTCGGCCCCTTTTTTCTTTTTGGCTTTTTTGTTTTGACGTTCGTTGTGGTGATGTATACGGTGGCAGTTGGCGCAAAGCACAATGCACTTCTTGACTTCATCCATAGCACGTTTAAATGCGCGATTTTTAATTAGCTTGTTGACAGACTCTTCTTTGGTACTGCTATCTACGTGGTGAAAGTCAAAGGTAGCCGGATGATTCTGTCCGCACTGTACACACGATAATGTAGCTTTGAAGCTACGCCACTGATCTTTGTATGCTTTGGCCGAGGCTCTACTGGCGGCAATTACAATTTCTTTATTGTTGGCGTAGTACGTACTTGCGTACGTTTTTTGTTTAGTTTGCTTAACAATTTTATCTTTATACGGCATGTTTGATCCGGTACTTCCAATACAACGCCGTTTTTAAACCCCAAGGTTTAAATGGTTCAAACATTTTGAAACCCATAGCTATCAAACTGTTCGCAGATGCAGGGTTTTGATTAGTGTCGGTGATGACCCAATTCATGCCTAACGCTTTGGCTTTGCGAATCCGCGCTTTAATAAACCTCTTCTGAAGCCCGCGTCCACGATGAGCGTGTACAACACCTGCCCGACAAAGATACATAGTGTCAGACCAACGACTAGAGGGAACAACACCAGCGAACCCAGCAGCCTCACCGTCCTGTGTGTAAGCGACATACCAGTAGCCTTTTGTAATTGGGTAAATTTTATCGTGGGGGAGACACGTTTTTTGAAGCAACGTCAGTAGTTGCACCACCTCTGGCTGACGAGTATCGACAGGAATGACGCGGTATTTCATGCCCTTATAATGCCGAAAAATTGTGACAAGAAAATAAATGTTGCAAACCACAAAAACGCGTGTTATAAACACAGTAATCCGGGCTTATCCGGTGTTCTGACAGTCCCGGCTGACGACATGCAGACAG
>Ga0114970_10004073_pt1 | contig 10658 bp, 12 predicted proteins | sample M_140205_XF_Meta_FD_87030 | JGI IMG/M metagenome (GOLD analysis project Ga0114970, IMG submission 87030) | Freshwater microbial communities from Lake Montjoie, Canada to study carbon cycling - M_140205_XF_MetaG | ecosystem: Environmental > Aquatic > Freshwater > Lake | place: Lake Montjoie... | reverse complement strand
CCCCCGCGGTGCTCAACGCGGCCAACGAGGTTGCGGTGGCCGAATTCCTCGCGGGGCGCATCGCCTTTCCCCGCATCTGGGAAATCGTGGCGCGCGTCCTCGGGGAAACGGCGGATGTTCCCCGGCATGATCTCGATTCGCTGCTGGCCGCCGATCAGGCGGCACGCTCTCTCGCGGCCCGGTGTGCCGCGGCCTGATGTTTTACGTAGGCGCCGCTTGGAAACGTGCGCGAAAGAGCTATCTTGCCGGAGTTGAATAGAATTTTTCTTCTACTCTGCCTGCTGCCCGCTTCCGGCTTCGCGTCGTTCGACGTGTCCCGCCTGCCCTCGGCTGACGACTTCGAGCAGATCCGCGGCATGGGTTGGGGCGCCGCCGCTGATGAGCTCGAGGAGCAACTGGCCGAAGCCTGGCAGCCCTCGAATTTCGCCCAGGTCGGCAGCACGACGAATGACACCTTCCGTCGCTGGCAGCTGCTCACCCAGTGGTGCCGACTCCTCGGCACGCCCGAGCCCGAGGCGCTGCGAGCCTACCTCGGCCGCCGCGTGTTGCAGGATCCAGACAAGCCCAACACCTTGCTGATTGTTCCCCCGGGGATGGCGCTGCCCGCCGACCGCAGCGGACGTCCGCTGCCGACCGCGGCGGCCAAGCTCTCGCAGGCTCGCGTGCCTGCCGAGATTCTGCAGGCGCTCATGCCTTCCGATTACACGCCGCAGGACGGCGATGTTGCCTTGCGTGCGCGCGCCGATTTTCTTTTAAAGCTCGCGGCCGACACGGAGTTTTTGCGTGAATTTTTCTTCCTGCTCACGCCCGATGACTTTCCTCCGGTTGCCCTCACGCGACTCGAGCAGCTCTACACCGCGCACCCGGGGCGGTGGGAGACCTACCGCGCGCTCATGCTGGCTTACGCCTTGGTCTATGACCAGCGTCCGCCGGATTTCTGGCCCCATCATCAAGTCAACCCCTCGGCGGTTCCGGCCATGGATGAATCGCTGGCCGACCGCTTTGCTTTTTACGTCGCAGCCAACGACGGCGGGCGCCTCGAGTTCGACCTGCGGCGGCTCTCCGCCTCGCAGTTGAAATTTGTCGTCGATGCGCCGGTCCCGCGCAGCGAGCTGGAATGGGCGGCGAAAAATGTGAAGGCAAGACGCAATCAGTTCGATCGTGCTTTCTCCGCGGTCAACTACGATCGGCGGCGTCTGGAGAAAGGTGTTTTCATCTGGCCGCATGGACGGTATCTCCTGCCGAACATCGAAGTCTGGGGCGGTATTTGCGTGGACCAAGCCTACTTCGCCGCCATCGCCGGCAAGGCGAAGGGGATTCCCACGCTTTATTTCGCCGGTCAGGGTCAGGATGGCGGGCACGCTTGGTTCGGTTACCTGCGCAGTCCGGATGGCAAATGGGAACTCGATGCCGGCCGCTACCTCAATCAGAACTTCACGGTGGGCCAAGCGCTCGACCCGCAGACGTGGTTACCTATCACCGACCACGAACTGCTCTATCTCTCGGGCAAGGCCTCTCGCTCGCCGGGTCAGGACGCGGCGCTCGGCGATCTGGCCATGGCGCGGCTTTTTGCGCGGCGTGGCGAGGATGTTCGCTGGCTCGAGGCGGCGCAGAGTGCGGTCTACAATGCGCCGGGTCTGCTCGCGGCGTGGGACGCGCGAGAGAGTGCTCTGGAGGCGGCGGGCGATCCTCGCGCGCTGCGCGAGCACTACGCCGCAGGTATCGCAAAGTTCCAGAGCGAGGAAGATATCCGCGTGCGGTATCAGGCGCGCCTTGCAGATTTCGAACGATCGGCCGGCGATGCTGCGGGCGCGCAGAAACTGGAGGACCAGATGGTCGCGCAAAACCGGCGAGGACGCGCGGACCTCAGCTCGGCGGCCGGCGCACAGACCTTGGCACGGCTTGTTGCCGCGGGCCAGTATCGGGACGCCGTCCGCGAATTCAATTCCTTGGCTCGCAAGCTCGGCCGCTCCGGCGGGGGCAATTTCTTCCAGGACCTCCTGCGTCCCTTCGTCCTCGAATTGCGCGCGGCTGGTCGCGAGAAGGAGGTGCAGGATGTGCTCGGCGAGGCGCGCCGTCGCATGACTTTCGAGCCGGACAGCATTCTGGCCAAGGAGTTCAATGCCCTTGTGGCGCCCCCGGCCGCTGCGCGTGACTAGTAGTGGATCTTGTCCGGCTTGGCGGCGTAGCGGCGCCAGAGCTCCAGCATCTCCTCGTGCAGGCACTGCGCCGCGGGAACATGGCGACCAGCGATCGGCTTGGCCAGATCCTCGTAAATCGGCTGGTCGTCGAATCCGCCGTAGACCAGAGCATCCGCGATCGTGGATGCGTAGACCACGCGGTCGATGCGGGCCCAGAAGATCGCGCCTGCGCACATCGGACAAGGTTCGCCGCTCGTGTAGAGCGTGCAGCCCGTGAGGTTGAATGTCCCCAAAGTTTTTCCCGCGGCCCGGATCGCCGCGATCTCGCCGTGCCACGTCGGATCGTTCTCCGTGAGCACGTGGTTTGAGCCTTCGGCGATGAGCGCCCCGTCCTTCACGATGACACAGCCAAATGGCCCGCCCGTGCCATCTACTAGCGCCGCCTTCTCGCCTAGCGCGATGGCCAGGCGCATGAAATATTCGTCTTCCGCGTTGGCGATACGCGGGTCCATCAGGACTCCGTCTGCCTCCGCACCGCATCCCTCTCGCTCTCGCGTCTTTCCTCGAAGCGGCGGACTTCGTCGGCGAATTGCCGCTGCAGTTGCGCGATCTGGTCGGCGTCGCCCGCGGCTCTCGCCTTATCGATCTCGCCCTGCAGGAGCAGTTCCTTCGCTGCTATGTCGGCCCTGCATTTCGCCTCGATGCGGGCGATGCGATCTTTCTGCTCCTCGGTCAAACTGACGCTCGGAGCTTGGGCCTCCAGGCGGCCCATGGCGATTTCGTAGGCGGATTTCATTGGCTCAAGTCACTGGTGATTCACTAACAATAGGACATGGCCATTCGTTTGTTGAGCACCGATTTCGACGGAACCCTCATCGGGCATGAGCCGGATGCCCGCACCGCCGCCTCCCTTTCGGGCCAGTTGCGGGACCTTCGGGCCAATGGTGCGTTTTGGGCGGTGAACACCGGGCGGCAGCTCTGGTTTGCCCTCGAGGGTCTCGAGCATGCGCATCTGCCGCACGATCCGGAGTTCGTCCTAAGCAGTGAAAAAGACATTTATGTACGGTCGGAGACAGGGCAGTGGGAGGCGCTCGGGGATTGGAACGCCCGCAATGAGGAGCGCACCGCCGATCTTTTCGGGCGAGCCGAGCATGTCATTGCAGCGATTCGCCGGATGGCGGCGCAGGAGGATGGCATCGAGATGCTCTACGAGAAGGACCGCATCTCCGGGCTCATGACGGCGAATGCTGCACTGATGGAGCGGACGGCGGTGAGAATCCGCGAACTGTCGTCCAATGTTCCGGAATTTTCCTTTAACTACAATGACGTGTGGATGCGCTTCACCCACCGGGAAATCCACAAGGGCTCGGCTTTGGCGGAGCTCGCTCGCCATCTCGACGTGGCGCGCGAGGAAGTCCTCGCCATTGGCGACAACCACAACGACATCCCGATGCTCGACGGCGCCGCCGCGGCGATGGTCGCCTGTCCGGACAACGCGGTCGACGAGGTCAAAAAGCTCGTGCTCGCCGCAGGCGGATATGTTTCACCCCATCCGTGGGGCGAGGGGGTGGCCGACGCCATCCGGCACTTCCGCAACTAGCCTGCCATGCGCGCGTGCGCAGGCTGATGCAATCCAGCGTGTCGATTCCTAGCGGATCAGGCCCCACTGGCCGATGAAGGGCCAATAGACGACGAGTCCGCGCCCGACGACATTCTGCTGGGGAACCGGCCCGAAATAACGGCTGTCGCTGCTGTTGTAGCTGTTGTCGCCGAGCGCGAAGTAATTTTCCCGCGCCACCTTGTATTCGTCCTCCGGCGATCCGAGGATCGGGAAGGTGCCGCCCCCCGCGCTGCCGTTGGAATATCCGGCATAGCCATTGCGGCAGGACATGACGCGTTGGAAGACCGACAATTGCGGGATGGCTCCGTCGATATAGAGATTCGGTGGATCGATGCGCAGGGTTTCCCCGCCGACGGCGCCGAGTCGCTTGATGTAATACTGCGAGCCCATCCCTTGCGGCACCACGATGCGTCGGATGCCGCTGGTGCGGAACACAAAGACATCGCCGCCTTTCGGCGGCACGAAGTTGTAGGAGACCTTGTCGACGAAGAGCTGGTCCCCGCTGTCGGCGTGGCCTCGCACGATGGGATCGCCCGCGGTGAGCGGACGACCGGGGTAGATCTTGAAGTCGCGGCGGACGACGTCGACCGGGGCGGACACGCTGTAGGTGCGGTTGCGGGTGACGATATCCGTCGAAGTGAAGAAATGCATCCAAGTCACCTCGCTCAGACCGATGACGGTATCATCCTCCTTGGCGGTAACATCGATGTAAGTACGCCCGCGCAGCACAAAATCAGCGATCCGCACCGGCAACGAGGGCAGGGGATCGACGGTCGGGGTGCCGGTCACGCCGTACAGCGTGGGCTGCATCGAGCCGGTAGGAATCTTGAAGGGTTGCAGAAAATAGGCCCGCACTCCGAGGGCGACGACCAGAGCTACCAGGATGACCTCGGTGTTCTCGCGCAGTCCGGCCAAAGGCGGCGGGGGCGCAGCCTGATCGAAAAGTCCGTGCAGTTTCTGCGTCGAGTTGACGATATCCTCGCGCGAACGTTTGCGCAGAGCGACCTCGAGACGGGTGCACCCCTCGCGCAGACCGACGATCTGCTGCTCGGGCAGCACGTCGCAGCGGTAGCGGATGAGCTTGCTCGCGGCGCGCAGCACGAGCTTGCCCTCTTTGCGGTATCGCGGAGTGAGAAAAAACATGGGAGCGGGCGGAAGTCTTCCTGCTGCCTGCCGAAAAGGCAATGCTGTCTGCGCGAGGAATTGGTGGTCGAAACACACTCGATCTGTTTTGCTTGAACCATGATCTTACACGGAGACATCACACTGCATCGCCCCTTGCTCGTCGTTGCGCTGGAAGAGGAGGCACAGCATCTCCACGATGGTGATTTGCCGGTCTTGGTTACGGGGATCGGTAAAATCCGCACCGCCGCCTCGCTTGCCGCGGTCCTGTCCCGCCAGCGTCCCGCCCGTGTCATCAACCTCGGCACGGCGGGCGCGCTGCGCGCCGACATGACCGGCACCCACGTTGTGGGCCGCGTCATCCAGCACGACTTCGACGACGAGGCGATCTTCCGACTCACCGGCGAACATTTCGGTGCACCCATCGATCTCGGCCCGGGGCCCGTGTTGGCTTCGGGGGACGTTTTTGTCAGCGGCGACCCGGAGCGCGAGCGTCTGGCCGCACAAGCTTCGCTGGTCGATATGGAGGGCTACGCGGTCGCGCGGGTCGCTCAGGACTTCGGACTCGAGGTCACGCTGGTCAAGGACGTCAGCGACTCGGCGGGGGCCGGGGCGGACAAGGATTGGCGCGATGCGCTCGATGCCTGTGCCGAGCGACTCAGGGGCTGGGTGCTGCGCGAAGTGCTTGGCGCTTGACGCGGACGTTTGGCGGATGGACGTTCGGTGCCCTATGAAGATTGACGCTTACACCCGTATTGTCCTCACTGTCATCGCCGGCTGCCTCCTATACATGGTAGGCAAAGACCTCGCGATTGTGCCAGATGCCCGCGCGCAAGATGCCCCGGCTGTCACCGCGGTCAACATCGTGGAGATCGGCGGTTCGCCGCTACCCGCTCAGCGGGACAGCCATTTCGAGGCCTCATTGCCTGTGCGGGTATTGCAGTGACCGGCACGGGGCATGTCCGCTCCCGAAGAGATCCACGAGGAGATCATCCTCGATCACCACAAAAGGCCGCGTAATTTCCGCGCCCTACCCGACTGCACATGTGCGGCCGAGGGCATCAATTCTTCCTGCGGCGACGAGGTGAAGGTTTTTGTGGATATCAAGGACGACATGCTGTCAGACATCGGCTTCCAAGGCCAAGGTTGCGCCATCTCGCGCGCCTCGGCTTCTCTCATGACCGTCCGCTGCAAGGGAAGGGCTTGCGCCGAGGTGGGGGAAATCGTCGCTAGCGTGCGTGCGATGCTGCTAGCAAGTGGAGACAATTTAACTGGCGATCTCGGCGATCTCATCGCGCTTTCCGGTGTGCGCCGTTTTCCTGCCCGCGTGAAATGCGCGCTCCTGCCTTGGCACACGCTGGAGGCCGCACTCGACGGTCGCACCCGCGCTACCTCGGAATAAGCCGGCTAGTTCCTAGCGCGGTTCCACGGCATGCGCGCCAGCGCATTCATCATCGGGCAGAGTCCGGTCACTCCGGAGAAAAGCAACCCGCAGCCCATGAAAAGTGGAATCCAGATGAAGTGTGGATCAATGGTCATCGCGAGCAACGAGCCCACGAGAACACCGAGGCCGGCAAAGCTGCGCATTTGGCGATCGAGCGGCATCACGCTGCGGCTGCCTCGTTCGACCGGCAGATTAGCTGCAAGCCATGCGTCCGTGCCTCCTTCGACCACCATCGGACTGGACAGGCCACCAGCCAGCAACTGCTCGGCTGCTTGGGTCGCGCGGATGCCGGACTTGCAGAGAATGTAAACCGGCTGGTCGGACGATTCGAGTGACGTGATGAGGCGCCTCGGGTCGAGCTCGTGAAGCGGTTCCAGCGTGGCGCCGGTGGCGTGCACGGATTGAAATTCCGCTGCGGTCCGCACATCGATCACGAGGAGCTGCGGATCCGACCTCCAGAGGCGGGCGAGTGCGTCGGGTTTGATATGGCTAAGGGCAGCTGTTCGCATGGAGACAGTCTAGGAGCAGCTGGAGAGAGTGGCAACGACTGTCAAGATGGCTTTACGCCGAGAACAGCGGAGGGTAAGGCAATCGGTGTGAAGGAGACTGCGGCATCATGTGTCTTGGAGGCAAGGGCAACTCTCGGCGAGGGAGCCTGTTGGTTTGCAACCGAGCAGAAGCTTTACTGGGTCGATATCCTGAGATGCGAGGTGCACCGTTTTGATCCCGCAACCGGAACCGATGAGGTGCGCAACACGCCGTGCCATGTTTCCATGGTGCAGCCGACCACCCGCGGCGATCTTGTTCTCGCGACCCGCGACGGCCTCGCTCGCATGGATTTCGCCAGCGGCCGCTTCGAGATCCTTTGCGACCCCGAGGCGAATCTGCCGGGGAACCGGTTCAACGACGGCAAACCGGATCCCCGCGGAAGGCTCTTTGCAGGATCGCTTGCCTACGATGGGTCCGACAAGAAGGCCAACCTCTGGCGCATCGAGGCAGATCTCTCCTCCACGTGTTTGATCGACAGCGTCGGTAATTCCAACGGGCTCGGTTGGTCGCCGGATGAAAAAATCTTCTATTGGACCGACACCAAAACCGGATGTGTCTTTGCTTTTGATTACGATGCGGATACCGGCAGCATCACGAACCGCCGAGTCGCTGTGGAGATAGACAAAGCAATCGGCCGTCCCGACGGACTCGCGGTCGATGCCGACGGCTTTTTATGGACCGCACTTTGGGCCGGCTTCGGCGTGGCGCGATGGGATCCGTCCACAGGCCGGATGGTGGAGAAGGTGACCTGTCCCGCTCCTTACGTTACCTGCCCCGCCTTCGGCGGACCCGATCTCGCCACCCTGTATTTCACCACCGCGCAAAAAGGCCGCGACGAGATGGAGCCCGCGACGGAGCCTGGGGCCGGAAATATTTTTGCCGCAAGTCCTGGCGTGAAGGGCCTCCGGGGATTTGCCTTTGCGGGCTAACCCTAAATGCGTGGCGGGATCACTGACCGGTCGCGTCTCAATTTGTGAAATCACCATCGCATCCCTCTGCGCGGCGCAGTCGCTTGATGGTTTCGCCTCCGCATGGCAACTGGCAACGTGGAGATGGAAGACGATTTCAGCCCAGCGCCGGATCGGCCTCCAGAGGGGCAACGGGCAGGGCTGCAGCTTCCTCGTGAGCGGTATTTTCATGCCATGAGCGAATCACGGCAAGTTCATCGATGTTGTCGACTTGACCGAAACGGCGGCGCAGTTCGCGGCTCGCTGGCAGGCCTCGCGAATAAGCCATCAACCGAGCACGCATCGCGTGCATGCCCTTTTGCGGTTGCCGCCAGCGCGCCAATTCCTGACGGCAGTGATCTTCGATAAGATCCCAACGGTCGCTCAACTTGGGAGTCGGCGGCGCGTCTTCGCCGCGAAAAGCTGTTTTGATTTCTTGGAAGATCCAAGGTGCGGTCATGGCCGCGCGTCCGATCATCAATCCGGAGACCGGAGCCTGCGCCCAGCGCCGCATTGCGATTTCGCCGCTGTGGATGTCCCCGTTGCCGATCACCGGGATTTGCACGGCGTCGGCTACCGAGGCGATCACGCTCCAATCGGCTTCCCCGGAATAACCCTGCGCGCGGGTTCGGCCATGCACGGTCAATCGCTTGATGCCCGCATCCTCGAGCCTCCGGGCATTGTCCGCGGCATTGATCGATTGGTCGTCCCAACCGGTGCGGATTTTCGCGGTGACTGGAATGGGTGCGGCCGCACGGACCACGGCCGAGGCGATCGTGGCGAGAAGTTCGCCGTCGCGTAACAGGGCGGACCCGCCGTTCTTGCACACGACCTTGTTGACCGGGCAGCCGAAATTGATGTCGATGAAGTCGGGTTGCTTCCAGTCGATGACGGAGGCCGCGCCGCGGGCAAGCTGGTCTGGATCGCCGCCGAACAACTGGACGCCGAGCGGACGTTCGCCAGGCGTGAAATCCACATAATGCTCCGTGCGTTCGTTGCGGTGCATGATGCCGTCGGCCGAGACAAACTCGGTGGTCAGGACATCGGCGCCCCGCGCCTTGCAGATGCGGCGGAAGACGGAATTGGTCACGCCTGCCATCGGCGCGAGGAAGAGCACCGGCTGCGTGGGGCGGCGTTCGAAGCCAGTTGGTGCGGCGCTCATGGGCGCATGGCGCTCAGGCGGCGGCGCTCTGTGCAGTCGGCGTGTCGAGTTGCACACCGAGCAGCGCCGAGACCTCGCGCTGCACTTCGGGGACCTGCGCGAGACTGAGTCTCGGGTTGGGGATGAGGAAAGTTTCGCCGGTTTGCATGCGCTCGTAGACGAGCACGTCGGGGTCGCTGCTCTCCATCGGCTTGAGCAGGCGCTTGCGCTCGAGCATGAGTGCCAGGATGTAGCGGGCGTTGCGGGTGGTGTCCGAGTTCTCCTCGATGAGCTTGCGCAAAATGCCTTCCGCGTCCTGCTTGCCCAGGGGTTCCGGCGGCGGCGGGGGCGGCATCTCGAATTTCGAGCGCCAGAAGGAAAACGGGCGCGGCTCGGCGGGCAGGGAATTCCACGCTTCCTCCGAGATATCCTCGCGCCGGAAGCCGTCGCCCTCGCGGAAGATGGCGGTGTGGAAGAACTCGCCCTCGCGGAACGGCCTTTGCGTGGAGGTGCAGGACTCCGAGCGCTTGCGTATTTCCCAGTCTTGGTTCATGTCGTGTTCAGCTGAGGATGTTGGGGACCTCGCGGTTAGTTGTGCGCATCCATAGCATGAGGGCGCCGATCCCGCCAAAAAATATCACCGGCCCCCAGGCGGCCACAACTGCGCCGATGCGGTCGCCCTTGCCGAGGGCGAGGAAGAGGCTGCTCCCGAGGATGAGCAGGAAAAACAGGCCGATCGCCATCGTGATGCTGCCCATCAGCCCGCGGCGCGAGTAGACGATGCCGAGCGGACCGGCGATGAGCACCGCGATGAAGCAGCCCCAGGGGAGGGCCCAGCGGTATTGCAGCTGCGTGCCGTAGGGTGCCAGGCGGGCCTTGGTGAAGTGGCTGTTGTATTGCAGGTATTCGCGCAGCTCTCTCACGGAGAGAAAATTGGCCTCGAGCACCGAGCTGCTGATGCGCCACGGTGTCTCGGTGAGATCGGAGAGCGACAGCGTCTGGAACTTCTTCTGCTTCTTCACATCGCCCAGCTTGTTGAAATCGACGACTTTGCCGTTGGTCAGGATCCAAGATTTCGTCGCGTGGTCGTAACGGGCATCCTCCGCGTAGTAGTTTGTCTCGAGGTCGCCGTCCTTGTCCTCCTGGATGATCTGCACCCACGCGAATCGCTCGATCGACGGGTTGAGCCGCGAAATATACCAGAACCGTCGATCCTCGCGGTTGCGGTAAAGATGGCCTCGCAAGGCCTTGCGGTTGACATCACCTTTTTTGCGCAGGTCGGTCAGGATTTCTTTCTTCACTGCGCCGGCGTGCGGGGCAGCCGCGTAATTGAGAACCGTGGCGATGGCCGTGAGGAACAGACCGAAGAGTAGCAGCGGCATGAGCAGTCGGATGATGCTGCGACCGGCGCAGAGCATGGAGATGATCTCGTTGCGGCGCGACATCTGGGTCAAGGTGTAGAGAAGGGCGAGCAGCAGGCCGATAGGTAGGCTCATGAGCAGAATTTCCGGGGCCCGCAAGAGATAGAACTCCACCAAAAGCGAAACCGGAGCTTTGTTCTCGATGAAAGCCGGTGCATTCTCGCTGAGATCGAACACGAGCCAGATGGAGACGAAGCCCACCACGCAGTAGAGAAACGGCTGCAATACACGGATGAAAAGATATCGGTCGAGAAGCTGCATCGGATTGGAAT
>Ga0114970_10004071_pt1 | contig 10663 bp, 15 predicted proteins | sample M_140205_XF_Meta_FD_87030 | JGI IMG/M metagenome (GOLD analysis project Ga0114970, IMG submission 87030) | Freshwater microbial communities from Lake Montjoie, Canada to study carbon cycling - M_140205_XF_MetaG | ecosystem: Environmental > Aquatic > Freshwater > Lake | place: Lake Montjoie... | reverse complement strand
GGACGGGGGCGGGGGGGACGGGGCGACCGTTTGGACACACCCGGGGGGTGGGCGCGGCAGGGCGGAAAAGTCGCGTCGGGGGGGGGGGGGGGGGGGGAGGGGGGGGGGGGGGGGGGGGGGGGGGGGGGGGAGAGGGGGGGAGGGGGGGGGGGAGGGGGAGGAGGAGGGGAGGAGGGGGTGGTTGAGAGGGAGGAAGAGGTGAGGATGTGGTGGTTGAGGGGGAGGAAGAGGTGAGGAGGGGCTGGGTGAGGGGGGGGAGGGGGGGGGGGGGGGGGGGTGGGGGGGGCGGGGGTTTTGGGGGGGGTGGGGGTACCCTGGGGGGCGGGTGGTGGGGTTGATGGGTTTGTTGCGTGGTGGCGGATTGGTGGCGGGGTTACAGATCGACCCTGAGGGTGGAGGTGTGCCGACGCTTTGGATTTAAGGGGTCGCTTTGGGGATTTCTGGGGTTGGGGTTGGGGTTGGTGGCGGGGAGAGTTGGGCTTGGATTTTGGCTTGGAGTTCGAGGAATTGCTTTTGTTTGGGCTGGAGGGAGAGGGCGTGATCGAGGGGGGCTTTGGCGGTGAGGGGGTGACCTGATTCGAAGCGAACGCGGGCGAGGAGGTAGGATGTTTTGGGGTTATCGGGGTCAGCGTCGAGGGCGGAGAGGAAGAATTTCTCGGCGAGATCCCAGCGTTTTTCTTCGAGGGCGAGGACGCCGAGGTTATTGAGGGCGCTGGGGTGTTGGGGTTGGAGGGTGAGGGTTTGGCGGTAGAAATTTTTGGCTTGGGATCTTGTGGTGGATCGGTCTTGGGGGGTGATGGAGTGGTTGCTTTTTTCGAGGAAGAGATTGCCGAGGGCGAAGCTGGTTTCTGGGGCATCGGGAACATAGGCGTAGGCGATTTGGAGATTACTTTCGGCGAGGGGGAGATCGCCGGAGTTGAGGGAACGGATGCCGGCGTTGAAGAAGTCGAGGGACCAGAGGCGCGGATCGGGTCGGGGGAGGAAGACGAAAGAGGCGGCGCCAGCGGTGAGGAGCAGGTAAAGGCCGACACTTCCCCAGCGGGAGCGGTCGAGATTATCCCAAAGGTGCCAGAGGCCAAAGGAGCCGAGGACGATGAGACCGGGGACAGCGGCGAGGCGGTAGCGTTCGGTGACAAAGACGGGGAGAAGGGCGGCGAGATGGAGGAGGACGGCGGCGGCGACCCAGCGGGAGCGGGGGAAGAGTCGGATGGCGGAAAGCGTTCCTGAGAGGCCGAGGGTGGCGATCCAGCCGAAGTGGAAGCCTGGGGGGAGGATGTGGTCGTCGCTGAGGCGTTTGATGGCGCCGACATCGTCGTATTGGAAGGCGTTCCAGAAGTTAGCGAATTTGGTGGCGAGGAGTTGGAGCCAGGCGCGGGGGTTTTCCGCGATATAAGCTTGGGCTTTGGCGGACCAGAAGCGGGAGACTTGGGCGCGGGTGAGTTTTTTGCCGAGATCGCGTTCGGCGATGGAGAGGGAATCTTTGAGCATGCCTTCTTGGGAGGCGCGGAGGCCTGGGGGCATTTTGGGGTAGCCGTTGGCGGTGGGGTTATTGCCGACCCAGAAGTTGATCCCGCTATGGGCGGAGAGGAGCACGGGTTCGTGAGCGATGAAGTAATTGTGAATCCACACGGGGGCGGAGCCGAGGTAGACGCCCCCGATGAGGAGGGTGAAGGCGAGGGCGATTTTGGGGAGGCGTTTTCGGATGGGAGCAGATTTTTCGATGGAAAGACAGATGGAGAGGAGGAGGAGCGGGATGGCGAAAAGGATGGTGGCGACGAGGGTGGTGACGACGCCGATGAAGATGCCCAAGGCCAGCCAAGGGTGCCAAAAACTTGAGGTGGAGGTTTTTACGGCGAAGTAGACGCAGGTGTAGTAGGCGAGGACCAGCCAGACCGTGGGCATGAGGATGAGGGAAAAGGCTTGGGCGGGGGTGTAGAGCATCCAGAGGAGGGCGGAGAGGAGGCCGATGACTACGGGTCGAGCGGCGGCTTGGCGGTCGTCGGTTTCGTGGGGTTGAGGGGCGAAGGCGACGCGGGCGATTTGGTAAAGGAGCGTGCCGATGGCGGCATCGAAGGCGGCTTGGAGGATGCCAACGGCGAAGGGGTCGAGTCCACCGGAGAGTTTATAAATGGCGGCGAGGCAAAAGGCGTAGCCTGGGAGGCCGTAGAAGGCTTTGAGATCGGTCCACTGGCCTTGGGTGATGCGGAGGGCCCAGTCGCTGTAAAACTTCATGTCATCGCCATCGGGGATGAAGTGGGGTGAATGAGAGAAGCGAATGAGAATGAGAAGGCGGGTTGCAAAAATGACGAAGAAAACCGCGAGGGGGGTAAATCGGGTGTAACGGGAGAGGGAAGAGAGGGCGAGATTCATAGAAAACGAGGTGATTTACGGAGAACGCGGTTCTTTTATGAAAATTATAGGCAAGCTCAAGAGTTGGCACACCTGATGCTCAAAAAAGTTCCATCAGTCGCGAAGCAATTCGCGAGTCACAATAAACAAAAATAAAACGAAATAATCCATAACCTATGTTACAAAAATTGAATAAGAATCGTGGGGGTTTTACCCTCGTAGAAATCATGATCGTGGTTGCGATCATCTCCCTGCTCGCGGCGATCGCGGTGCCAAACTTCCTCCGGGCTCGGAAGCGCTCGCAGGCCACGCGGATCCTCGAAGATTTGCGGATCATTGACGCCGCGATTGATCAGTATGCGATCGAGACGAACAAAGCTGGTGGCGGAACGGTCAACTGGGCGGACGTCCAGAACTACCTGAAAAAAGGCTCAGTGGTTTACAACTCTGGAGGAAAAGATCTCCTCCTGAACTACTACGGTGCGAGCGGTGTCTTCTCTGTGGATGCCATTCCAAAGCTCTCATCGACCACCTTTAACGCCCTTTCGGATGTGGCGGCGGCGGACTTCTGGTCGCCCTTCTATCCTTGATCGGAAACTCGACAACGAGTGCTGATTTATCTGCCGCCCTCTCGTTCTGCGAGGGGGCGGTTGGTTTTTGTCCCGGGGTGACTCCGCGGGTGGTTTGAAAGTCTGAGGGAAGCGGTGAGGGTTTATCTTCGTGTGAAATTTGACACTTTTTTTGCAAGGCTGGGTGCGCTGGGGGCGATGATCTCGCGGCCGCTGGTCGGTTCAGCGCTGTGTTTGGTGGCGGCGATGCTCGTCTACAGTCCCGCGTTATCGGGGGGATTGATTTGGGACGATCGGTATTTGGTTGGGGAGAATCCCTTTTTTCGGAGTGGACACTTTGGGTGGGAGGTTTTTCGGCACTGGCTGTTTTTCGATTCGTTCTCCACCTACTATCGACCGGTTCAGAACTGGTCCTATTTTTTAGACTACGCGATTTGGAGAGGCGATCCGTTTGGTTATCACCTGACGAACGTGTTGCTTCACGGGGGGAGTGGAGTGCTGCTGTTGGGCTTAGCTCGGCGAATTTTTGGGGAATTGATTGCTCGGGAGGGTGGAGTGGATGGTGAACAAAAGGCCAACGGGCTGGCCCTGTTGGTGGCGTTGGTTTGGACAGTCCACCCTGTGCACAACGCGGCGGTGGCGTACATTTCTGGGCGAGCGGACAGTCTGGCGAGTTTCTTGGCGATGCTGGCTTGGTTGGGGGCGTTTCGGGCCTTGGATGCGAAGTCGGGGGGGCGAATTTTCGGGTGGGGAGTGGTGGCTTCTGGGCTGATTTTGGGGGGATTGTGCGCTAAAGAGATCGCTCTTCTTTGGTTGGTGCTTTTTCTGGGGTACCTGTTTTTCTTTGAGCGCAGTTTTTCTTGGAGGAAGAAGTGGGGAGCGCTGGGGGTGAGTGTGGGAGTGCTGGGAATTTACGCGATTTTGCACTCCCTACCCGAGGCGAGGGCGTCGATGGAGAATGGGCCTCCGATGCCATGGGAGGGGCGGTTGATTTTGGCTTTTCGAGCCTTGGGCGATTACACGCGGCTGATCTTTTATCCTGGGAAACTGATGATGGAGAGAGTTTTAGACCAACCATCAATCTATGAGAGTGTCGTGGAGTGGCGGTTGCATTCGGGGAGTGAATATCTGTCGATTCTGGGAATGTTGACGGGATTGATGGTGGTTTGGCTTTGCCGAAAGGGGTGGAGGGGGCGATCGATACGTTGCTTTGGTGCGCTGTGGTTTTTGGTGGCCTTTCTGCCGATCTCGAACCTTTTCCCGTTGAACGCAGAAGTGGCGGAGCATTGGATTTATCTGGCGAGTATCGGGGCGTTTTTCTTGATGGCGGGAACGATTTTCGCCCTGCCTGAGCGGGGGCAATGGGTGGCCTTTTTCTGTGCGGGTCTGGCGGTGGTTGGACTTGGAGTGCGGACGATGGTTCGGGCGAGCGACTGGGTGGATGCGGAGACATTTTGTTTGCGAACGATCGCCAGCGGTGGAGGAACGCCCCGGATTTTTTCTACATTAGCGACGATCTATGGTGAGGGGGGAAGAAGCCGTGAAGAGGAAGAGGTTTGGCGAAAATTGCTGGGGCGATTTCCGGAGTTTTCGCCTGCGAAAACTGGCTTGGCGGCGTGCTTGAGTCGGCAGGGTAAGGTCGGGGATTTGCCCGTGGATTTGGCGGTTGATTTGCCCGCGGATGCTGCTCGGGTGGAGTCCGACGCTCGGCATTTTTCGCGGAGTTGGATGCGAGCGATTTATGGGGCAAAGGCGAGGCATGTGGCTAAGGATGATCGAGGGGCGATGGCGATTTTGGCGGAGGCGTCGGGGCGATTTCCCGAGGCTTGGCCGCTGGTCCAATATCGGGCGGAATTGGTGGAGCGAGAGGGAGGAGCGGCGGAGGCTTTGGGGGCGGTGGAGGATTATGCGGCGGGGCATTGGTGGCATTTGGAGGCTTGGACGACGCTTGGGGGAATGCTTTTTCGGGCGGGGCAAGTGGACCGAGCGGTGGAGGTGTTTGAGGCGGCCAGTCGACTAGACATCTACAACCCGCTACCGCTGAATGAATTGGCGCGGATTGAGTTTGGGCGTGGGCGAGTGGAAGGGGCATTGTTGTGGCAGTTGGAGGCGGTGAAGCGAGCGCCAGATCAGCCGAGCGGGCTGATTTTTCTGGGGAGTCTCTATGAGAAATTGGGGAGGCAGGCGGACGCGGAGAGAGTGAGTGGGGAGGTGAAGCGAATGGTGGAAGCGAGGAGAGATGGGTCTTAAATGGGGGCGGGGAGGTTTCTCCCTGACGAGGCTATGGGGGCGAGGAGATGCGGTGTTTTCCGAGGGGAATTTTGTGCTGAGTAAAAGTGGGATCATTGGGGGGAAACTTGTTTTCCCAAGCGGCTTGGTTGTGATCGAAAAAGAGTAAAAAGAGGGAGTAATCGCCGTGGGGAAGATGGCTAGGAAAGACGCAGGTCCAGTCTTCCCCGGCTTCGCCATCGGCAATTTGGGGGGCGGCGGCGCCTTTGATGATGGGGTAAAGGTGTTGGCCATCGGAGAGGACGAGCATTCCCCAGGGGAAGCGTTGGCGTTCGCCAGTAAATTTCCAGCCGAAGCGGAGTTGAATGCGGGTGGGTTCGTCGCGGATTTGTTCGATGGAATGGAGGGTAGTGGTGGAGTCGAAGACCAGGGGATTGGCGTTTTGGAGAGGGATGGGGGCGGGGCAGCCTTTGGTAAAAATGGTTAAGCTATTGAGGCTTTGGACTTTCCAAGAAGCGGATCGTAAATATTCGTGGAGGAGGCGATCGCTGGATTCGACAACGGCGGATTGATTTGTCCGCATCTGGGGGTGGTAATAGCCTGCTAATGTGCTGAAGGTGAAGGGATCGGCGTAATCGACGACGACGAAATCGGTGGCGAGGGGTGGGGTGTAAAGGGTGGTGCTGAGGGTTTGTAAGCCTTTGAGGACGTGGTGAAGGGAGACGAGATTTTTTCGAGTGGCGAGGTGAGAGAGGTAGGGGAGTGGGGCGGTGACGCTGGCGGTGTCTGGGATCGCGTGGAGGAGTTGGGCTTTGGCTTCGCGTTCTTCGAGTTGGTCATGGAGGAGGGGGATTTCAGCGAGGAGTTGGCGAGTGGGGCCAGAGAAAGCGTGGGCGAGGAGGGTGGTGGCGAGGAGAGTGAAGGCGAGGGATTTTTGTCGATCGACCTTGCTGACGACTTCGGCGGTGGCGATCCAGAAGAGGGGGAGGAGAGGTGCGGGATAGTGGGCACCGATCGACCATTCGGAAGATCGACTGGAGAGGAGGTGTTGGAGGATGAGTGGGCTGGCGATGCAGAGCCAGCGGGGGCGGAGGAGTGGGAGAAGGAGTAAGGGAAGAAACAGGGATGGGAGAAGATTGCCCTGACTGAGGGCTCGCCAGAGGGTATGGGAAGCGCGGTGAGGTTCGGTGAAAAAGTGGCGAACGATTTCGCCGCTGGTGGAGCCGAGGGGGGCATAGAGTTGGAGGTAATCGACATGGCCCGCGTTGAGCCTTGGGCTAATGATTTGGAGGCAAATGAGGAGCCAAGTGGTGGCGACGGCCAGGGGGAGGAAGTTCCAGCGAAGATTCCAAGCGGGAGATTTTTTCCAATCGAGACCGATCCAGACGATGGAGAAAGTGACGAGGAGCAGGGCGATGTTTTCTTTGACGCTGAGGGTGAGGAGGAACCACAACCAGAAGTGGGCGGAGCGTTGTTTGAGGCGGGCTTCGATGAGGAGGAGAAGGAGTGGGGCGGCGAGGGTTTCGGGATGAAATTCGTGGATTCCTACGCTGAGAGTGGCAGTGGTGAGGACGGTGATGAGGGCGAGGGCGAGGGCGGCGCTGGGGTGGATTTCGAGGTGGCGGGCGATTCTCCACGCGGTGAATGGCAGGGAAGCGAGGGCGAGAGTTTGGACGAGAATCAGGGTGAGGGGATGTGGGCAAAGCGCGAAGAGTGGGGCGAGGAGGAAGACGATGGGCTCGGCGTGATTTCCGAGGATGGGCACATTGAGGAGGGAGACGATGGATTGACCGCGGATGGCGAGCCAGAGTCCTTGGACGTAGAAGGCGAGGTCAAAAGTGCCATACTGAAAGGTCCACCAATGCCAAGCAGAGATTAGGAAGACGCAGCTGGCAAAAAGACCACTGATCCAAAGGATTAGGCGGGGAGTTTTTTGATGGGCGAGGGTAGTCAAAGTCGTGGTGGACATTTCTGGGGAGATTTTAAAAAGGCCACGGTGTTTGGCTGGGCGTTGATGGCGGCGAGGTGTTGGTCACTTGACGCGCTTGGCGGACACTGGTTTTGTCCCGACTGATGTTGCGACTTGCACTGAAGCTTTTATACGGAGATCGAGCGAAATACGCGATGTTGGTTGGTGGACTGACCTTTTGCGCGTTGCTGATGACGCAACAGATCTCAGTGTTTTTTGGGTTGATGCGGTGGACGACCGCGACCTTGCGAAACATTCCGGCAGCGGTTTGGGTGGCGGATGTCAAGGTCGAGCAGGTGAACGAGGTGGTGGCGATGCGGGAGATTGAGGTTGATCGTGTCAAGAGCTTGCCAAGTGTTGCATGGGCGGTGCCACTTTATTGGGGAATTATCAATGCTCGGCTTCCCGACGGTTCTTTTCAATCGGTGCAGTTGACGGGATTGGATACGGCGACCCTCGTGGGGCGGCCAGGAAAGATGCTTGCAGGGCGGATTGAGGATTTGCGGTTACCGAACGCGGTGATTGTGGATCAGGTGGGAGTGAAGAAGTTTCTTGCCAAAGGCATTCAACTGAAAATTGGGAGCGTTTTTGAGATTAATGATAAGGAGGCTCGGGTGGTGGGGCTTTGTGAATCGGCGCAGAGTTTTCTGGGGCAGCCCTATGTTTTTACGACCTACGATCGGGCGTTGGAATACGTTCCTTTTCAGCGGAAGCGGTTAAGCTTTATTCTTGTGGAGCCGAAGCCAGGGGTTTCTGCGCAGGCGGTGGTGGATGAGGTCCGAGCGATTCCTGGGTTGACTGCTTATGTGAGTGACGACTTCATTCGTCGGACGATGGATTGGTATATTAAAAACACTGGCATCCCGTTCTCCTTTGGTTCGGTGGTCTTTCTGGGGATCGTGGTGGGGATCGCGATCGCTGGTCAGACCTTTTATCTATTTATTCATGAAAATCTCCGCTTTATGGCCGCTTTGAAGGCGATGGGAGCGAAGACGCGGACGCTGGCTTCGATGGTCTTTCTCCAGGCATTGGTGGTGGGGTTGGTGGGTTACGGATTGGGGGTGGGAGCGGCGGCGCTTTTTGGTTTTGGGGTGCTGAAAGCGGGGCAACCGCCCTTTTATTTGCCGTGGGAAGTTCTCGTTTTTACGGGGGTGGTGATTCTCTTCATTTGTGGGCTTTCCGCGACCGTCGGACTGTTGAAAATCATCCGGACGGAACCGGCCACCGTTTTCAAATGAGCGAGAAAATTCTTTCCGTGGCGAGTGAAGATTTGGCGATTGAGGCCCGAGGGGTGACGAAGACTTTTGGGCGGGGAGATTCGGCGGTCGCGGCATTAAAAGGGGTGGATTTGAATCTGCGCTTTGGGGAATTGACGATGATCGTGGGGCCATCGGGGTGTGGGAAGACGACATTTCTGAGCGTTCTTTGTGGGACGCTAAAATTTGATGGGGGATCGGTCCGGTTATTTGGTGAGGATTTGCGAAAGATGCGACCGGCGGCGGTCACGGCGTTTCGGGGTAAGAATGTGGGGTTTATTTTTCAGCAGTTTAATTTGGTTCCGACTTGGACGGCTTTGGAGAATGCGTCTGTGCCGTTGTTGCTCGCTGGGGTGGGGCGAAGGAGTGCGGAAGTCGCGGCCCAGCGGTTGCTTGAGGAGGTAGGAATCGGAGAGAAATCGAAAGCTTATCCCTCGCAACTCTCTGGGGGGCAACAGCAAAGGGTGGCTATTGCCCGAGCGCTGGTTCACGAGCCGCGTTTGGTGATTTGTGATGAGCCGACCGCTTCGCTTGACGCGGCCAGCGGGTATCATGTGCTGGAATTACTGCAGTCGATTGCTTGCCGCCCCGATCGTTGTGTGATTGTGGTTACCCATGACAGTCGAATTTTTTCTTTCGCCGATCGGATTGCGGAGATGGAGGATGGGGTGGTGAAAGGCGTTTCGGAGCGCGGTCAGTTTCATGCACAATATGTTTAAAAAGTTTTCTGTTTATCTGGCGCTTGGCGGGGTGATTCTTGCGGTGCTTTTGGTGCAAAAGGTGCGGAGGGTGGAGCCGAAGCCTGCGCCGCTTGCGGAGCCGGCGAGTGCGCCGTTTAAGAATTCGATTGGGGCTCGGGGCATTATTGAAAGTTATGAGGAGAATGTCCGGATTGCTCCTGCGGTGACTGGATTGGTCACGGAGGTGAAAGTAAAAGTGGGAGATCGAGTCAAGGTGGGGGAGGCGCTTTTTTTGCAAGATGGGAGGAGTGCGCTGGCCGCTGTGAAAGTGGAAGAGGCGCAAATTGGGACCCTTCAAGCGCAGGTCGCCGAGGCGGAGGTGACGCTGGCGGATAAAAATGATTCGTTGGCGCGGATGGAAACCTTGAGCGCCCGGCAGGTGGCAAGTATTGATGAGCGCCAGAGAGTGCGCTTTGCTGCGCAAGTGGCGACCACGCAGCTGGCGACTGCTCGGGTGAAGTTGATGGCTGCCGAAGTGCTTTTGGCGCGATCGAAGGTCCAGCTTGGATTATTGACCGTAGAAGCGCCGAGAGCGGGGACGGTGTTGCAGGTGAACATTCGTGCGGGTGAAACATCCTCGGTGAGCGCGAGCGAACCAGCGATTTTGCTCGGGCAAATTGATGACCTACAAATCCGCGCGGATATTGATGAGGACAACGCTTCGAAGGTGCGTCCTGGATGTCGTGCGGTTGCTTATTTGAAGGGGCGGAGAGAGGACGCCATGCCCCTGAGTTTTGTGCGAATCGAGCCGTATATTTTACCGAAGAAGTCTTTGACTGGAGAGAGCAGTGAGCGTGTGGATACGCGGGTTTTGCAGGTGATTTTTCGGTTTGTGCGAACGGCAACGCCTGTTTATGTCGGGCAACAAGTCGATGTCTTTCTGGACGCGGGTGAGCCGAATGGGGTGGGGACAGTTCCTCTTAAAAACGCTGATTGATGGGGGTTTTGCGGGGCAGTTGAGCTTAAAAGTAAAAGGGAATCCCAAGCTTTTTGAACTCGGTTTTTTGTTCGCTGAGCCAGTGGTCGCCTAGTTGGTTGAATCCGCCTTTTTCTCGGTATGCGGTGAGGAAGGCGTTGACCTCTTTGCGGAGATTTTCTTGACCCTTCGCGAGACCAATGGCCCAACTTTCTTCTTGGAAAGGGGTGAGAATTGCTTGGGTGGTTTGAGGATTTTTTTGCCAATTTTTGAAGGTGGACATCTGGTCGTAGATGAAGGCTTCTGCTTTGCCCTGAACGACTTCAAGCACGCAGGCATTTTCGTTTTCAAGGACAAGTGGTCGGGCATTTTTGAGGGAACGCATGGCATAGAGGTGGCCGGTGGTTCCTTTTTTTACGGCAATGCGCTTGCCCTTTTGATCGGCATCGGCGATCGAGGTGATTTTGGCTGTCTTAGCGACGAGCAGGCAGAGACCTGTGCGGAGATAGGGTTCGGAGAAATCAATGGACTGGGCCCGCTCAGGGGTGGCGGTCATGGAGGAGATGATGAGATCGATTTTTCCCGTCTTGAGTGCGGGAATTAAACCATCGAAAGGGATGTTTTGGATTTCGATG
>Ga0114970_10004070_pt1 | contig 10663 bp, 8 predicted proteins | sample M_140205_XF_Meta_FD_87030 | JGI IMG/M metagenome (GOLD analysis project Ga0114970, IMG submission 87030) | Freshwater microbial communities from Lake Montjoie, Canada to study carbon cycling - M_140205_XF_MetaG | ecosystem: Environmental > Aquatic > Freshwater > Lake | place: Lake Montjoie... | reverse complement strand
TGACCACGACGAGGCATGTAACACGCGTCGATACGACCTTCGGGATCGATAGTCGAAGCAGCAGCCTGTTGGTTCCAGAACTCCCAAACAGTGGTCTTGGTGCCGAGCGCCAACTTTGCGCCTTGCACCGCGACACCCATCGGGCTCGCAAAATAGCGGAGGTGGGTATTGACCTTGTCGCCGTCTCGCCGAACAAGAACGAGGCGACCGCTCTGATAGGTGGTGATGGCGAGAGAACAATTCGCCGCCTCAAGGATGCTGGCAAACGAACCGGTAAACACACTTGAGAAATCCGTGGGGATAGCGCCGTCAGGTTCTTCAGTGAGTCCAACCTTCACTGCTTCAGCAGATCGGGTTTTCGAAGGTTGAATGGGCGGCGGGTCGGCGAAGACATCGTGTGCACGAACAGCTACGGGATCGACGATGTCCCAGACTTTCTTCATCTCTTCGGCGTTGCGCTCCCACTTTGAGGGCTGCGGTGCCTCAAGCGTGGTTGCCGAAATTGGAAGTTCGCCGCCTGTTTCGGTATCCCAGGTGAGATCGAGGTTGGCGCAAAGACGGGAGAGTTCCGCGTCGGGATCAGCGAGCAACGCTGAATAACTCGTGACGCACCAACGGTCGGGATCGAGTGCTTCAAGGTCATCAAGCATCATTGTGGTTGCCGTTACCCACTGATTGGCAACAATTTCGGGAAGTGATTTCCCGATGAGATCGCGCCAACCAGGAGTCAGTAGCAGTGACCAGCGGTCTCCTGTCCATTCCGGCAGATCGGGGTAGGTGACAAAGCGGCCTGAGCGCCAAGCGTCAAGCATGCTGCTGATGGTTTCACGCGGGTCACGCCACAAGTAGACAAATTTCGCGTCTGGGTATGCAGCAGCAAGGAATGGAATGCGCAGCGAGTTCTTCGGAGTTTTTTCGATCATGCGCACAACCGAGCCCGGCTGTACCGGCTCGCCATCGCGATTTTTCAACCTACGCACAAAAGAGCCGCTGAGTTTCTCAACGATTTCTGTGCTGATGTCATCCACAGTGAGGCGGTTTGAATCCCACCCATGTGCAGCAGGAGCGAGTGCGGCAAATGCTTCAATGAGTTGATGACTTTCGCCGCCGATTGTGTAGGACTCTTTTGCGCGCATCATTGCTTCGAACAACATCGTGCTGCCCGAACGGGGCGAGGAAATGATGAACACGGGACGATCGAGAGTGATCGGTTCACCGATTTGTTTTGCTGCAGGGACTGCCGGCGAAGTGGATTGTGATGATTGCGCTGAAGTCGGTGCCGCAGGAGCAGCCGCAGCACCGGGATCGGCAGTAGACGCAACCTGCGGGGAACCACTAAATGCCTCTCGAGCGAGCGATGGACGGAGCACGAGTTGCCGGATCGCTTCGTTGACTTTTACCGTATTGGGCAGTTGATCACCTATGAGGTCGACGACTGCGTCGGCGTCATCTCGAAGTTTGTCAAACGAATCAAAACCTTGAGGGTTGTCGCCAAAGTGAGACCAGCATGCTTTCCAAGAACGTCGAAAAGAAATGAGCGCTTGGTCAAGCTCAACGGCCCGGTCGAGGTCGACTTCGGCGAACTGGTGAAGAATATTTGCAAGCGTTTGGTCGATTTCTGCTGAGGGCATGACTAGTGGTTGATTCGCAGTTTCAAACGCAATCGCGTTGACCTGTTGCAGCGCTGGGAGTGGTGAATTGGGATCGAGTGCTCCCGTCTGCCGATCGATAAGCGACCAGAAACCGGCACCGCCAACAGTGTCAATAACCAAGTGAATACGCGGAGCATTTACCGGGTTCTCGACACGGTGTGGTTGCCATGTATCAAACACCCAACAACTGCCGGGTTCCATGTGCACAGATTCATCATCAACGTGAAAGAGAACTGCGGGGTCGGTGATAATCGGAATGTGTACGCGCAGATGGTCCCACCAATAGCGATTGGTGTCGACATGCGATTTCACTTCTGACTCGATGTCGATACGCATCAATCGGGTGCGGCCAATCGGGCAACCGAGTCCGGTGAGCCCCGCCATGACGTTTATGACCGACGGCAGTGTTTCCAAATGCGGCGTCGGTCGCATTGGGCCGACGACTGAATCGTTGGTTGGATCGCCCATGACGGAAACCAGAGGTAGCGCACTGTTGCCGGGCATACCTTCGGGATGGGGACGCCAGACGTCTTCAGGGATCGCACTGATCTCGGCGATGAGAGCCTCGATATCGGTGCTGATCGGCAGTCGAATGATGGGTTGGTCAAGTCTCACGGGTACTCCAGTCGGGCGACTGCTCAATGTATCTCCTTGAGACAAGCCCTTGATAGGTCACAGCTCGAACGAAACAGCCGTGCAATGAGGTTTCTTCGCCCCCAGACCGAACGTGGCAGTCTGACTAAATGGCTGAGACGTTCTGGGACTTTGTGAACTCAATTGCACAGCAATTCCCCGATCGTGTGGTCGCTGCTGATGATTACGGTCGTTCGCTCACGACCGGTCAACTTTGTGAAGCCGCTGAGCGGGTCGCCGCAGGACTACTTGAACTTGGTGTCGTTCCTGGTGGCGTCGTTTCATGGCAGATTCCGACCACGCTTGAGGCCACTGTCATGCTCGTCGCATGCGCGAGGCTTGGTGTTGTTCAGAATCCGATTATCACGATGCTTCGCAACGCCGAGGTCGGACACATCGCCAGTCAGATCGGAACCGACCTGTTAATCGTCCCCGAGCGTTGGCGCGGGTTCAACCATGCAGTAATGGCAAATGAACTTGGGCTCCGGTCTTGGACTGCAGATTACGAAGTCTTGGTTGAAGCGACGACTCCATTGCGATTGCCACAGGGTGATCCGTCTGCGCTTCCAGCGCCGCCATCGACGACAGCTGAGTGTCGTTGGATTTATTTTTCTTCAGGGACAACCGCCGCGCCGAAAGGTGTTCGCCATACCGATAAATCTGCCATGGCCTCGGCCGCGTCGCTTTCGGAACGTTTGGGGTTTGGGCCAGACGATGTGTACCCGATCGCATGGCCATTTTCTCATATCGGCGGGATCGCGATGTTGGTGACCTCGCTCAACACCGGTGTTCGACTCGTGCTGTTCGATGTCTTCGATCCGGCGACGACCGCCGATCGCATGGCAACTCACAACCCGACAATGTTGGGTTCTGCCGTTCCGTTTTTCCGTGCATTCCTTGAGGCAGAACATCGTCACGAGGGCGGTTCGTTATTTCCGAACGTTCGAGGGTGTGTTGGCGGTGGGGCGCCGATTCCAGGAGACGTGAATCAGGAACTCATCGACACGTTTGGAGTGTCGGGAGTTGTGGGGGCGTACGGACTTACTGAAGTTCCGAATTGCACATGCGAATGGTTTGATGGCCCGGAAGTTGGTCGAGATGTCGGCCCGGCGGGACCAGGAGTTGAGGCTCGTGTGATCGACGGTGAACTTCAGTTGCGAGGTGCCCAATGTTTCCTTGGTTACGTTGACGAATCTCTCAACGTTGCAGCATTCACAGATGACGGTTGGTTTCGAACCGGTGACCTTGCTGAAATATCTGACGATGACCGAATTCGTATCGTTGGCCGATTGAAAGATGTCGTCATTCGCAATGCCGAGAACATTTCAGCCACAGAAGTTGAAGAAGCCGTTCTGTTCCATGAGTCAGTTGCTGACGTTGCGGTCATTGGGCTTGCCGATTCCCGAACCGGCGAGCGCGTGTGTGCCGCAATCGTTCTTGCTCCGGGGGGCTCAATCGATGTTCCCGGGCTCGCCGAACATTGCATCTCGCTTGGGTTGGCCAAGTACAAGTGCCCTGAGGAAATAGTTTTCGTCGGGGCAATCGAACGCAATCCAATGGGAAAAATTCAGAAAGATAAGGTTCGCGAGGCCGTCGAGCTGCTTCGTGATTGAACGGACTTCAGGGAGGTGTGATGACCAGTCAACCGGCGTTGTTCGATGAACACCCCAAGGGTGCCGGACTCGATGTCACCCTCGTACGTAAAGCGGTTGATCCCATTGCCGCCGATGCCGCGTTCGTGGCGCTTCGTGAACGTGTGGCGTGGCGACAGGACCACCTCCGGATGTTTGGGCGTCTCATCGCTGTGCCTCGGCTCGAATCATGGGTTGCCGATGAGGGCCTCGACTACACCTACTCAGGGATTCACCATGATCCTGACCCTTGGTCAGAAGAACTCATAGCGCTGCGGGATCTTGTTAGCGAACACGCGGGCGCGTCATTCAATTCGGTTCTCTGCAACCTGTATAGAGATGGCAATGATGGAGTGGATTGGCACGCTGATGACGAATCTGAGTTTGGACCAATGCCAGTCATCGGCTCTCTGAGCCTTGGCGCTACTCGTCGCTTCGATCTACGACGTGCAGATGATCACACAGAGAAAATTGAGTTAGATCTACATCACGGCGATCTCGTCATCATGCGAGGTACAACGCAAGCACTATGGAAACATCGCGTTCCGAAGACTAAGAAGCCAGTGGGCGAGCGAATCAACCTCACGTTCCGAACAGTGATCAGGTCATGACAACTACATCGCATCCAAATCCGGATTCAAGGGAACGTCACATCGATCAAATTTATGGCGGTCGCTTCGTTGCGTCACCAGAACTTGCTGTTTTTGATCCCGATGACATTGACGACATCATTGAGTTCTTTCATCGCTGGGGTTTTGCTCGTATCCGTGATGTGTATTCGGACGCGGAACTTCGAGAACTTGAACAAGAGATGCAGCGGCAGCAGGCGGAACTCCTCACCGGGAGGATGGACGAGAAACACGGAACCGTGATCCTCGATGATCCCGACGCGTTGATCGAAGGGGAGCCGTTTGCGCACTACGTCTGTCACATCACTGAATGCTCGGACCTCGCTCAGGTCGCGGTTCACGCGCCGGTAATTATCGAGTCAATGCGACGGCTCTTGGGCGAGAACATGTGGCTGCTCGACTACGAGCGGTTTGGGGTTGTGTATCAAGACGCTCGCCCCGGAAAAGATTCGGGCTATTCACGAATTGGTTGGCATTCAGACTGGCAATCGGGACCACACCTCACTATCTGGCCATCTGTCGCGTTCACGATTCACATAGACGGGACCTCGCCGGCCAATGGGTTTTTGCGTGTGCTGCCCGGAAGTCATCTCCACAACACCGAAGGGATGCCTTTGGGATTCGAAAAGGTCCCCGGCGAGGTAGCGGTCTATGCCGATCGGGGCGATGTACTCCTGCACGATGCCCATCTTTGGCATTCGGCAGCGCGGGCTACCGAAGATCCACCGGGCGGGATTCGCCGCCACCTTCGGGGCAGCTTCCATGCTGGCGATCGCCTCCAGGAAGGCCATGGCCTCGAGGACTTCGTAAAAAATGCAATGCGGTAATTGGCGAGTTTGGGCAATTTGCGACAGGCCGGGCGGTCGCCACATCCAAACAGGAACAGATCCTGTAGATCTGCCACAATGTCGACTCACGTCGTAGACGTCGCAAGTCAGTTCTCTAGGGGGAATCAGAAATGGCAGAGCAGAACGAAGGCATTGAAGTTTCGGTAGAGGAACTTCGGGCGAAGTACGCCGCCGAGCAACTCAAGCGTTTGCGTACCGACGGCCTCAAGCAATTCTCAGGTCTGAAGGAACAGTTCGAAGAACTCGATCAAGACCCGTATGCCGATCCCAACTTCACGCGCGATGCGATTGTTGAAGAGACCGAGGTTGTCATTGTCGGTGGCGGATTCGCCGGCATGCTCACTGGCGTTGATCTGCAGAACCAAGGCATCACCAATTTCCGCATTGTGGAAAAGGGTGGCGACTTCGGTGGTACTTGGTATTGGAACCGTTACCCCGGTTGTATGTGCGACGTTGAGTCCTACACCTACCTTCCGCTTCTCGAAGAGACCGGCTACATGCCCACCGAGCGTTACGCGAGTGCGCCGGAAATCTTCGGTTACTGCCAACTCCTCGGGCGCACGTTCAATCTCTATGAGCACGCGCTGTTCCAAACAATTATCAACGGCGCAGTCTGGGATGACAGCACCAACCGTTGGAACATCACGACCTCACGTGGCGACAAGATCAGTTCCAAGTACATCGTGATCGCCGGTGGCATTCTTCATAAGCCAAAGGTTCCCGGTATCCCTGGCATCGAGAAGTTCAAGGGACGCATGTTCCACACCAGCCGCTGGGATTATGACTACACCGGCGGTGGCCCGCGCGAATTCATGGACAAGCTTGGCGACAAGCGCGTCGGCATTATCGGAACTGGCGCTACTGCGGTTCAGGCCGTTCCGAAGCTTGCCGAAGCAGCACAGGATCTGTTTGTCTTCCAGCGCACGCCAAGTGCTGTCGGTGTTCGAGGAAACGGGCCGACTGACGAAGCGTGGTTTAAGAGCCTGAAGCCTGGTTGGCAGCAAGAACGAATCGTCAACTTCACGAAAGCAGTCACGGGCGACATGCCCGAGGTCGACATCGTGAACGACGGTTGGACCGATGTCATGTGGCGCAATACTCAGGCAGCTGTTGAATCTCCTGAGCATCTCGCCGAAATGGAACTCAGCGATTTCAAGACGATGGAAAAGCTTCGTCGCCGAGTCGACACAATCATCGAAGATCCGGAAACCGCGGACAAACTCAAGGCCTATTACGGCAAGAACTGCAAGCGCGTCTGTTTCCACGACGAGTATCTGCCGTCATTTAATAAGCCAAATGTTCACCTGGTTGATTCGGATGGCAAAGGCATCGAGCGCGTCACCGAAACTGGTGTCGTCGTCGACGGCGTTGAGTATCCGATCGACTGCCTTGTCTTCGCTTCGGGCTTCGAGGTCAACACCGATCTCGACGCACGCGTTGGCTTCGACCCAGTTGGTCGCGACGGTGTGACTCTCAACGAGTCATGGTCGCATGGCGCCCACACGCTCCATGGCGTCTTGTCAGGTGGCTTCCCCAACATGATGGTGATCAGCCTCGTGCAGGCTGGATTCGGAACCAACTTCGTTCATTTCCTTGGTCGTTCGGCTCGTCACGTCGCCGAACTCATTAAGGCGTGTAACGACCAGGGCATCGCCACGATCGAAGCAACTCCTGAAGCCGAAGAAGGTTGGCTCATGGTGCTGTACGGAGCTATTGGCAACGGTGCTGAGTACGTCACTACCTGCACGCCGGGTTACTTCAACAACGAAATGTCAGCACCAGACGAAAAGGCTGCAAAGGGCCTTGTGTACGCAGGAAGTCTTCTCAACTACCACGCGCACCTCGATGAGTTCCGTGCCGCGGGCGACTTCCCTGGCGCGCTGGTGACAAAGAGCTAGTTCGTCTCATTGGGCTCGGATCCCGATCCTGGGTCATCTCGCAACGATTCCTTCCAAGTACGAAATCGACTGTGAATGATCCCGTCGGGTCCGAGCCCTTCACCGTTTCCATCGGCATCTAATTCAAATGTCCAGATGCGTTTGAGGTCCGTGCTGTCTACTGCTCCGTAGCGTGCCCGGGCTCGCACTGCCGGGCCTGCGCGCCAAAGTAGGTAGACGCCGATTCGTCGAAGATAGCCAGGCTCGGCCTGAAGGTCTTCGCCGAGCGTCTCTATTTCGTTTGGGGCTTCGATCCACTGTGACGCAATGATTCTTGACTCGCGTTGTGGGAGCGCAGGAAGTTCGTGGGTGTGCACATTGTGATCGATCAATGGTCGTTGTTCGGCGGGAATGTTCATGTGGCCGACTCCGTCGTTGTGTCATCAGCAATTCGTGACAAGAGTTGATCGCGTATAGACACGCCGGGCTCGCGGGCTTTGTCGCCGGTAACGCGCCAGCCATGACGACTTGAGTAGAGAAGTGGAGGTGCTTTGAGGCGGCCTTCCCCGGAAGCTGTGATTCGACCAAAGACAAGTTCGTGATCGATCAAGCTGATCTGATCAAAGACATCGCAGGTGAACCAAGCGATGCAATTGGGAACAACAGGGTGGCCATCAATCTCCTCAAGGAACTCTGGTGCCGAGTACCGCAACTTGTGTCCTGGATAACTGAAGTACTGCCCCTCAGCGATTTGGTCGGCGGCAAGAATCGAAACCGTGAATGCGCCGCTTTCTTGGAGAACGGGCCAAGTGTCGTGTTTCTTCGAGAGCGATGCCATGACAACGGGTTCTTCGAATGAAACCTGAGTGACCCAGTGTGAGGTGTAGGCCCGAGTCAGGCCGTCATGAGTCGCTGCGACAACCTGCACGCCCTTGATCATTTGTCCGAGACATCGTTTGATTGCGGGATCGATCACGGGCTCAGTGTGCCATTGCAATGACCTGGAGCATCGACAGACCCTCAAATTGGGACCGAGGTTCAAGGTGCATCGGTGGCGGCACCGCTAGAGCGGATCTCGTTGCTTTTGCGGGGATCGGAACTCCGCCTACATTGCGGACATGACTTTGCGTGACTCAGGGACCTCACTCGTCGATTCGATGGCGGAGCTTGTCCTCGCCGAAGCCTCGGCCTGCGAGGCAAACCGCACCATGACCCCAGCGGTGGTCGATGCGATGTGGGAATGCGGCCTCATGTCGTACCTGAACCCAGCCGAGGCCGGTGGGTCAGAGCCTTCCTTCGCAGACATGATCGACACCTGGCAGGCCATGGCCGAACTCGATGGCTCATTCGGCTGGATCGGTATTGCCAATCTTCCGTCTGCCGCTGCCGTTGCTGCCTATCTTCCCGATTCAGGTTTCGCCGAAACATTTGGCAGTGCCGAGCGCGTCACGATGGGCGGTCAGTTTGCCCCGAACGGTCAAGGCCAAAAGGTTGAAGGCGGCTACAAGATCAGTGGCTCATGGAACTTCGGTTCCGGTACCGGTCATTCTGAGTTTGTGTGCGCAGGTTTCCTTCCGATTGATGACGGAAACTTCATGTTCGATGCCAACGGAGAGATCCTGCTTCTCGCGGCAGTGGTTCATCGTGACGACATCAACTTCACCGATGGTTGGCATGTGCAAGGCCTGAAGGGCACCGGATCGTTTGATTACAACGTCACCGATCTATTTGTTCCTGACCATCGTGTTTTTGAACTGTTTGAACGCACACCGCAGCGCGGAAGTTCACCGACATTCAAGATGGGCCTCATGGCAATCACCGCTGCAGGCCACGCAGCGTGGGCGCTTGGTGTTGCAAAGAGCATGATCGACGATGTCGCTGAACTTGCAAAGGTGAAAGCGCGTATGGGCGATATGGAAACCCTCGTGCACAAGACCACGTTCCAGCGTGGTTATGCGCATCATCTCGGCATGTGGCGCGCAGCTCGACAACTTGTTGTCGACACCTATTCGGAAGCCGAGAGAATTGTCGCTGAGGGCGGAGAACTCACTGTCGACATGCGCGCGGATATGCGCATCGCTGCGACCTATGCAACCGAAGCAAGCCGCGAGGTTGCACAGTGGGCCCACCTCGCTGCAGGAACCACCGCAATTCGCGAAGGAAGCCGTCTCGAACGTGCCTTCCGCGACATCTACACCGGCACGCAGCACGCGTTCATCAGCGAGAAGACGTACATCGATTCCGCGCAGGTGAAGCTGGGACTCGCAGAGACCAACCGCGGCTTGTAATCAACTTGTAAGAGCAGTTCGCCGTCTCGAACTATTCGGCGTCGTCGGCCCAGTCAAGGTCATTCGTGACGGTGCCCAAGTTCGCCGTGAGCGCGCGCAAGAGTTGGGCAGCATCGATGGTTTCTTCCATCGTGAATCGGTGCATGCTGTTGAAGGCTAGGAAACCTTCGAGCACATAAATGTTGAGAATGGCCATTGCGTTGGCGACGCGGGTGGGCACGCCATCAATCTCGGTCTGCGACCGGATGGCGTTCAACGTGGTGTCGTTGTCGAACATGAGCTGCTCGCCGGGTACGCCGTTGCCCAGGAGATAGGTAAGGAGTTTGAACCGCGGGATCAGGACGGGCAGATGTTCGATGAAGTTGTTTGCCGTAACTGCAGGGGAGAATCGAGCACCCATTTCCTTTGAAACGGCGATGAACAGGTTGTTTAGGGACCCGAAATTTCGGAAGATCACCTGAGGGTCCATCGAGATCTTTTCGCCGATGGAGCGGGTCGTGATGTCCTCGATTGGCGTGCTCAGAACCAGGTCGATGACGGTCTCAACCAGAAGGTCGGAGACCTGCTCCGCTGACACACGTGGTGCTCGTTTTCTCGGCGCAGGGCCCATAGGAAAGCCGATTCTAGGTGGCCCAAGTCACAGGGCGAGGTGGATACATGCCTTGACACCAGTGAAGTCAAGGCGCGATAGTCATCATTGGTGTCAATTGTTCAAACCGGTCTACCCGGTGAATTCAAGAGTTAGAGGAATCTCCAGATGTTGGCCACTCGCCTCCGAAAAGTTCTGACCGCGCTCGTTGTCATGTTGCTGGTCACATTCGCGGCTCCAGTTCTGACGGCCAGCACCGCTGGTGCCGGCTCGACCGACCCCTCGGGCTACTTCACCTACACCAGTAACGGAACGAGCATCACCGTCACTGGTTGTACGGAGTTGTGCGTGGACGCCTCCGTCTCGATCCCCTCCGAGGTGGATGGACTCCCAGTCACGTCGGTGACGTCGGGCGGCTTCAGCAGTGTTCACATCCCGCAGTTGACGATTCCGAACAGTGTGACTTCGTTCAATGACATTTGGCAGGGTGGTTACAACATCGATCGAATCGTGTTC
>Ga0114970_10004066_pt1 | contig 10670 bp, 10 predicted proteins | sample M_140205_XF_Meta_FD_87030 | JGI IMG/M metagenome (GOLD analysis project Ga0114970, IMG submission 87030) | Freshwater microbial communities from Lake Montjoie, Canada to study carbon cycling - M_140205_XF_MetaG | ecosystem: Environmental > Aquatic > Freshwater > Lake | place: Lake Montjoie... | reverse complement strand
CTATTGCCCCGCACTGTTTGCGCCGGCTGGCCTTTCGCTCCCCGATGCGTCTGAGGTCAGCCGCACCATAGATTTAGTGATTCGTTCAACGATGGACAGAGAAAGGCGGCGCGTTGATCTCACCAACGCATTGCTTGGTGAACATCTCGGGGCAGCGCGCGAAGAGGCGTCTCAACGCCGGGTGATTTCGGCATCCGTGAAACTCACGGTCGGGATGTTCATGCAGTGGTGCGCCTCTGGCATGCAGCCCGCCGAATGACACTCTAAAAACGGCAACGGCCGGACGGCGCGCGTACGCAGCCGTCCGGCTTTGTTGCCAACCCGCCGCCTTCTAAATCGGCGGGTCCAAAGCGATCTCCGCAAAGCACGGAGCCCTCCGAGTCCCGACCCGAAGGCCGCCGGACTCACGAGGACAATCGAATGCATCACCCCCGGCTGCAAGTGAATTCAACGAAATGAATGCGGTGATAAGACCGAGAATCATGACCGTCCACGCGTCCCATACCGCCTGCGCATGCACTTGGGCACGTTTCAGCGCTTCGCGACGCGGAATCATTCAGGACACGGCGCGAAGCAGCGTCACTCGGCCAATTGGCACCCATTCGGCGACCAAGATGTCGCCATTGGCAAGCCAAATCGCGTCATGCGGATGGACGAACTTCCCAGGAATGAACTGGTCGCGCGAAGCACCGCGGAGTTTGCTTGGGTCGCCATCGCAGAGCTGGACAATCGGGGCATTCTTGGCGTCAAGAATCGTGACAACGCTGTCCAGATCAGGGACCAGCATGCGGTCGCCGCGAACCTTCATGTCGCAGGGCTGACGCATTGCATTGTTCACAAATCCCAAGTGCGTTCCGTCCAACGACAGGTACTGAATGCGTTTATTGCCGCGGTCAGCCACCACAAGCGCCGGTTCGCGTGTGAAATTCGTGCCGCGCAAGTCAACATAGATGCCGTGTGGGCACGCCACTTGGCCGGGATCCTTACCAGGACGAGCAATGATCTTCTTCCACTTGCCGTCAGCCGAGAATGCGTGGATGAAACTGGAACCGTAGCCATCGCCGATGAACACCGTTCCATCGGGACCAAACGCTGAGTTCGTTGGGCACCACTTGTCGGCGGATGCATACATACCACTCTCCATTGGGCAGCCAGCTTCCCAAAGAACCGTGCCATCAAGCGCGGTCTTGACGACCATGCGCCGACCAGTATCGCAGTGGTACAGGAACTCGGTTCCATTCTCGGTATGCAAGTCCAGTCCATGGGCGCCGCCAGCAAATTCCTTGCCGAAACTGCGTAGGAATTTGCCATCTGAGGAATACACATAGACCGCATCCTTCAGGGTGCTCGACGGGTGCACGGTGTGCGCCAAGTAGATATTTCCCTTGGCATCCTGAGCGACGCCATGCGTGTCACCGAATGCCGCACCACCGGGCGGTGGCACAAGCCAATCGTGATGAACTTCATAGCGCGTGGTTCCGCTGCCGACAATCATTGCGGCCGGTGCGGTCGGAGGAACGGCTGGCGGCGTGACCGGCGCTGTGCCTGGAGTGCGAGCGCCCACCTGCGAGCTGCCAGACGAGCAAGATGCGATCGACGCAGCGAAACCCGCAGCGCCAAGGGCAGCAGCGGTCGTCAAGAACGATCGTCGTGTGTTATCCATAGGTTTCTAAATTACCTGTAACCCCACCCCGGGTTGCCATGAAACATCCCTGTTTAGTCGCCGGAAGCCCGAGAACCGCACATTAGGGGCCAACCGGTGGCCCTGCGGTCCCAGCGGTGCCCGGCACGGCGGCTCCGACCACAATTTCCACACCAGGGTGGGTCGCCCGAAAGCGATCAATTCCCTGCGACGTGATTTGGGTGTTGAACACATATACGCGCTGCAAGCGCGGCAATTTGGCGAGCACCATGAAGACACCGTCGGTGGCACTGGTACTGACCAAGTTCACCGTCTCTGCTTCAAGTGTCCGAGACAAGAGGACGGTTATGCCAACATCAGTCAATGCGGTGTTGTCTACGCGCACCGAGCGAACCAATGGCATTGATGGCATTTGCATCATGCCAGCGTCCGAAACTGCTGCACGCGCAAACGACAGTTCCTCAATCTGCGGCGCAATCGGAATGAGTGCAGCAAGGGCGACATCGCCCACACCCTTTCCACCCGGAATACTCACCGCAAATGTCGACGCCCCGACAGAGAGCGGAACAGCATTGATCCCGTTCCCGCGCAGAGCGGCCGCTTCTGCCACCTGCGAATCAGACAACGCTGGCAAGCCAGCCGATCGGCCTTTCGCGACCTTCACCGGTCCGCGACTCTCGGCGGTGGATGCGGGCACTGGCGCGCCACGGACTCCGCCTACCTCACTCGCTTCGCCTGTTGCACTCCCTGCCGGCATGACCGCACCAGCAGCAATCCATGTTCGAAGTACCTCGAGTTGCGACGCCTTCAATCGATCGCCCTTGGGGGGCATGGCGTCATCATCTTCCGCTGGCAGCATGCAACGTTCAATCATCAGGCTATGTGCAGGATCACCCGCTTGAACAATCCAAGACCCGCGAGAATCGCGAGAAACAAGCGAGGATCTCACATCCATCGAGAGACTGCCCTTGTGCTTTCCATTGCCGTGGCACTGATAGCAGCGATCTTGAAGAATGGGCAATACATTCGACGTGTAGTAGGCCAGCTTGTCTGGTTCTGTGCCAGTCCCCGCCCCTTCCTTGGCACCTGTGTCGTCCTTCGTTGGCGCGCCCATCCATGCCTTGAGGATCGGCTGCAACACGTAATTTTCTCCCCACACCATGTCACCGCCAAGATGTCCAACCCATCCCACCAACAATGCTGATGCAAGGAGCACACTCCGCACGATTGGAGTGATTTGTGTGCCTTCACCGGAGCTGCGCATTGCGCGCGCTGCTAACCAAGCAAGAGCGATCAGGACGATGGACGCCGAGATCCCCAACCATCGATGCCAGAAGAGTGAATCCGAGCTGGACTCACTCTCGGCAAAGAACCACCCAGTACCACTCGCTGCTACGGCACCAAGCGCTGCAAGACCCAACGCAATCGGTGTGAAGGCGGAAACCGTCGGTCGCCTCTGAATGAGGCGCGTCACTTCGACGGCAAAGGCTGCAAACACGAGCCCAAGCGGCAAATGAACCAGCAATGGGTGCAGCCGACCAAAGGACTCAAGGACTGGCGAAACGGCGTCAGCAATGACAATCGCGGAATGCATGTTCCAAGCGTACCCCGATGGAAGTACGGTGTTGCACGATGACCGCGCCGCGCACGATTCTCCATGCCGATCTTGACGCGTTTTTCGCGTCGGTAGAGCAGTTGGACCACCCAGAAATACGTGGCAAGCCAGTGCTTGTTGGCGGACGCTCCGGACGGAGCGTGGTCGCCACGGCGAGTTACGAGGCACGCCGATTTGGATGCCGAAGCGCCATGCCCATGACGCGCGCCTTGACACTCTGTCCGCACGCCGTGGTAGCAACGCCACGCTTTGAGCGTTACTCAGAACTCAGTGATCGGTTCATGGAGATTCTTGGGCGCTACTCCCCACTCGTCGAAGCACTGAGTGTGGACGAAGCGTTCATTGATGTCACAGGGAGCCGCTTGCTTCACGGCGACGGCGTAACCATTGCCCGCGCCATCCGCGCCGCAACGCAAACAGAACTCGGTCTAACAGTCAGCGTCGGGATTGGTGCAAACAAGTTTGTTGCCAAACTCGCAAGCGACATGAATAAGCCAGACGGAATCACCGAATCGCCACTCGATAATTCTTCACTCCTTGCAAACTGGCTGGCTCCGATAGGCATTGAACGCATGTGGGGCATCGGGCCAAAGTCACTTCCACGATTCCACGCAGCAAAGGTGCACACGTTCGGCGACCTGCAGCTCATGGCTGAACATGACGTGCTTACACAACTTGGACACCACGCCATTGACATGCGGTCGCGGGCGCTCGGCATTGACAGCCGCGCCGTAGAAACCGTTCGTGATCGCAAAGGTGTTGGTCACGAGACCACCTTTGCAGATGACGTTAGCGATCAAGAATCCATACTAGAAACGCTGCTATTTCTGGTGGAAAGCGCAGCGCGACGGTTACGAGGAAGCGGCAGCACTACACGGCGAATCACCATCAAGATTCGCTTCGGCGACTTTGAAACCATCACCCGCAGCACCACTCTGGACGCAGACACCGACCGCACACTCGTGATTCTTGCGGCCGCCAAGGATCTCTTCAAGCGCTGGGCCGCACGAGAGTTCGTAGCAGTTCGATTGATTGGTGTGAGACTTGAATGCACCGCCCCGGGCGACGAAACCCAAGCGTCACTGTTCGCCGATCCACAGGCCGAGCGTGATCGCACCGTCGATCGCGTTGCTGATGCCATTGAGCGTAAATTCGGCAAAGGCATGATTGGTCGCGGGCGACCCGAGCCGTAGCGACACGTCACTCACCGGCACTTGCGCGCATGTTGTTGTACGCATTCAACGCGGCCACTCGGTAGCACTCTGCGTAAGTCGGATAGTTGAAGACGTTGGATAAGAAGAAGTCCAGGCCGCCGTTCAAGCGAATAACCGCCTGACCAATGTGCACCAACTCGGTTGCATTTGCGCCAAGAATGTGCACACCAAGCAGTACGCGCGTTTCGCGATGGAAGATCAATTTCAAGAATCCATCAGCGTTTTGGTCGATTTTTCCACGTGCAATTTCACTATATCGAGCCACGCCGATTTCATAGGGAACTTTGTCCGCGCTCAACTTCTGCTCTGTGGCACCCGCGCTGCTCAATTCGGGAATGGCGTAAATACCAACGGGATAACTATCGCCCATCGGACTGACTGGCGCACCGAACATTGCAAGTGCCGCGATCCGGCCTTGCGCCGCGCTGGTTGCTGAAAGTGACGGGAAGCCAATCAGGTCGCCAGCGGCAAAGATCGAAGGCGTAGTGGTTCGGTAATACTCGTCAACCTTGATCCGCCCGCGCTCGTCGGCAACAAGTCCCGCGCACTCAAGGTGCATCCCTTCTACGCACCCCTGCCGCCCACCTGAAATGATTGCGGCATCGGCAGTGACGCGCTTGCCGCTCTCGAGTTCTACTTGAACGCGGCGCGTTGGCTCTTCAAGAACCGCGATCGATGTGACATTTTCGTTGCACCGGAAGATCATGTCGTGCGTGCGCATCTCATGCATCAGTTCATCCACGGTTTCGTGATCCATGAAGGAAATCGGACGCGCGGCGCGCTCTACCAGCGTGACCTTCGTCCCGAGTGATGCAAAGAACGACGCATATTCAACACCAATGACTCCGCCACCAACAACCACAAGAGAGCGAGGAATTTCGCGAAGCTTTCCGACTGTGTCACTAGTAAGCACAATCGGTGACTCTTCGCATGATTGATCAGGGCAACCAGGCGGAATCACTGGTCGTGTGCCAGATGCGACCAGTGCGAAAGCCGTGGTGATCGTCCGATCGCCATCCGCGCTGTCGATCATGATCGTGTTTGCATCAACAAAGGACGCAAACCCCCAGAAAATTTTCACTCCGTTGCGAACCAACATCGAACGGATCAGCTGTTGCTCTTCCTGAATCACCGACGAAACGCGCTCGAGTAATTGCGGCATCGTCATCTGTACATGATCAACACCGATTGCCTCGAGAGACCTTTGGACAGTACCCCGCTTCAGGCTGATGACAGCTTCACGAAATGTCTTGGAAGGAAGCGTTCCGAGGTGCACTGACACCCCGCCAACGCCACGCTTGCGCTCGACCATGGCCACGCGCTTTCCAAGTTTGGCTGCCTGAATTGCCGCACTCTGTCCAGCGGGACCACTGCCAATCACCACAAGGTCATATTCGTAGATGGCTTCCATGAGCGGTGCAGCGTAGCGACTCAGTACTTACTTCTTAGCGGGCGGCCAGCACAACACTCCCCAATCATCGGAATACCCGTGATTGATGACCACTTGGATCGCCGCGAGCGCAACCGCGTCCAAAATCATTGACGTGCGCTTCAGTACCGTGCGGTTCTCCCTGCTGCCATAAGTAGAGCCCCCCTGCGCCAGTTGTGCATGAACCAAGGCGCATCGTTCTAGAAGGTGAGCTAACAATCGATCCCATCGGCGGCGCGCGAGCAGGTCCTTGAGATCTACAGCGTCAAAGTGCCGGGCGAGGTAACGGTCAACAAACATGCTCGCCACGAGCGTGCGATCGCGGTTGAACGTGGCGGCAATGATTCCATCCTGATCCGTCGCTACTAGTTGCTTCACAAACGCTGCAAGAGTTGCGCGTTCCGTCATTGGTTGATTGCGCGCAACATCCCAACGCGCGCACAGCGCTGATAGCCCCGCCCATTGCGCAAGCATGCGATCGTCGAGTTCAGACTCACCACAAGACTCTGCATGCTCTAGCCACGTAAAGGCGCGATGGATGCGAATCCGATTGTCTTCATAAAGTCGCGCGTTGGCGTACGAATCACGGCGTGGCTTCCACAATTTGCGAAGCGTGGAAAGGTCGAGCGGTGCCGAGAGAATGCTGGTGCGCATAGGGCAGAAGCGTAGCGTTGAACCGCGACGCAGACGACCCGCAGTCAACCCGTTGCAGCGGCAGGCTCGTCCCACGGCTCGATGTGCGCGGTGGCATTGCCGCCGTCCGTGCATCCAAGGGCCACCTCTATCTCATACTCAATCGACGAAGCCAGCTCATGCGCAGTGCGTACATCAAGCGAATCGTCCACTTGGACGTGGAAATCCACCCAATGATGCCTACCGATGTGCCGCGTACGAAGTTTGTGCCAACCACGAATCAACGGCTCGCGGGCGCCCGCCGTACCACTGATGTGTGCGTCCAGAATCTTGCGAACCGTCTCGTAATCCCCCGCATCTTGCTCATCAACCAATTCGCCGAGCGAGCGACGCACCATACGAATTCCGAGACCAACCAAAAGGCATGCCATCAGGATTGCGACTAGGGGATCGATCCAAGCCAGACCGGTCATTCGTACTGCTACGAGCGCGCCAATAACACCGACACTGATGATCGCGTCGGAAATCAAATGACGACCGTCGCCAACAAGCGCGGCCGAGCCGTTTCGATTTCCAAGTTTCATCAGCCACGCGCCAAGCGCACCGTTGGCGATGGCGGTCGCACCGATGAGAAGCAAGCCCCATTCAATGCGCTGTACCCCGAGGTCGCCAGCGAGCAGGCGATGCACCGCTTCCCAAACGATGCTCGCTCCGGCGGCGCCAATGAGTGCGCCTTCGACTGACATGCTGACAAATTCGAAGCGCCCATGCCCATAGGGGTGCGTGCGATCAGCGGGTCGATGCGCCTGTGAAATTGCCCAGAGCGCGAATCCGCTTGCAACAACATTGATGATGGACTCGAGCGCATCGCTATAGACGGCTGAAGAACCTGTCACTCGCCACGCAATGAACTTGACCGTCATCAGCACAACGCCTACAGACACTGCAATCGCCGCAGCGCGACGCTCAATGGCGTGCATGGCTGCAGCGGCTTCAGTTGCCATTGGCAGGTGGCGTTGATTGCGCAGTGCCTGCCGCGGCAGGCGTTGGAACAACCTGCGGTGCCGCGGCCGGCGTCACCACCGGATCCGGAGCCCCTGCATCGCCGGCACTTTCAATAAAGACATCAAGGAGCTGCCCAGGGGCTACCGGAACCTTGGGGTCGACAAATTGATAGATGACCTGCAAGACGCGCGTATCAATGCGCTCGGCGTTCTCTCCGGAGAGCGTCTTCTTGGGCAGCACCAACGGCACACGGCGCACGAAGGTCACCGGGAAACTCGCCTGCCGACCGCCGCGCAGCGAAGCAATTGCCTTACCTTTGTCGCTGAAACGCCACGCATCAAGCTCATCAATATCGACGCGAATATAGAGAGGATCAAGGTCCCCAAGCGTCATTTGCGTCTTGGCGCCCGGTCCCGCCGCGGCATACTGACCAGGCCGCGCATCGATGCGGAGAATCTCCGCATCAATCGGAGCGCGCGCAATGCAGCGGTCGAGCTCCGTGCGAATCATGCCCACTTCTGCCTTCGCCGTGGCCACATCCGCCGCAATGACACGCAGGTCCTCCGGGTAGGTGCCCTTGCGAACGAACTCAAGATTCGCGTCTGCCTCGGCGGACTTCGATTGTGCATTCGCAAGGTCAAACTCGCGCGTCGGGAGTTCATTATGGCTCATGGCACCGGCTTCGCCGATGGCACGCAGCCGATCGAGTCGCCCCTGCGCGTCGCGCACCGCCGCTCGCATCTGATCTGCTCGAGCCTGCGCTTGTTTGAGTGTCTCTGGCTTCGGCAAACTGCGCGATTGTTCCAAACGCGCCTCGGCGGCAAGCATGCGCGCCTCGGCACCTAATGCCTGCGCAGTGAGTGCACGACGATCAATGATGAAGAGCGGGTCACCCTTAACAACTCGCTGACCTTCCTTCACCATGACTTCTTCAATGAGTCCACTCACGGGCGCGCCAAGTTCAATGAGCTCCGATGATGGCTCAACGAGTCCCGAACCACTGACGCGGTCGCCGTAGGGCGAAGTCACCGGAGGCACAACCGGCGGGGGCGACGGCAGAGCTGCATTCTGCTTGGCGACGGTGTACACCGAAGCAACGATGCCAACGACTGCGAGTATCGGGAGTGCGATGAACTTCCAATTCATGATCTATGCCTAGGTGAGGGGTCTGCGAAGTGCAGGAAAGCGTAGTTCAATGGCGCTGAGCGGCGTCGCTCATCCGGGCGGCTGATTCGGCAAGTGCCTCGGCAGGGGTACTGACATGGGTAACACGCCCGTCATCAAGGTGGGCGATACGGTCTGCGAAGTGATAAATGCGTTCATCGTGCGTCACCACGATCACTACTCGCTCAGCAGCGGCGGTGAGTTCGCGGATCAGAGCCATGACTTTCTGACCAGTGGCGCCATCGAGCGCACTCGTCGGCTCGTCGCATACCAAGAGGCGCGGACCAGTGACGAGCGCGCGAGCAATCGCAACGCGCTGTTGTTGCCCGCCTGAAAGCTTGCTCGGTCGCGTGGATTCGCGGCCCTTCAGACCAACTTCTTCTAGAAGTTTCGCAGCCCGATCGAATGCGTCTCGCTTCGGATGGCGTCGAAGCAGGAGTGGCACGGCAACATTCTCAAGAATGGACACCTGAGGAATGAGATTGAACTGTTGGAAGATGAAACCAACATTCTCTCCGCGCCAAAGCGTGCGTTCGTGATTGCTCAGCGCGGATGGATCGGTGCCCAGCACAGACATGGCTCCTTCATCACGCTGCAACAGTCCAGCGAGAATTGAAATGAGCGTGGTCTTGCCGCATCCTGATGGCCCAACCAATGCCATCATTTCTCCAAATCGCACTTCAAGATTCACGCCTCGCAAAGCGCGCACCATCGAATCTCCAACACCAAAGGTCTTGAACACTTCGCTGCAAACGATGCTGTTTGTGGGTTCGATCATCCTTGGAACACCTCGGACGGATCGAGCTTCACTACGCGGCGCATGCTGAGGAGACTCGAAGCAACCACAATGAAGATCACCGCTGCGGCGGCGATTACTGGAATGTGCCACGTCATCTTGAAGGCTAATTTGTCACCCGGAATTGCGAGACCAACAATCGAGGTCACACCCAAGCCGATACCAAGCCCCAAGACGCCCGCCACTGCACCTTGCAAAGCAACAAGTTCGAGAAGCCGAGGCGTGGTGGCCCCCATGGCTTTCATAGCTCCGAAATACTTCAAATTGTCAAGAGTGAAGTTGTAAAACATCTGCCCGGCAATTGCCACGCCCACTAAGAAACCGAGCACAATTGCAATTCCGAAGTTGATTGGAATTCCCGTCTGCGTCATCCAGTACCTAATGGTGGTCCATGCGAAATCATGCGGGGTATAAACAGCGAGACCAGTCTCCCGCGCAATACGGTCGCGCAGTTCAGTAATCGAAGCGCCGTCCGCTGCCTTCACAAGAATCATGCTGAGCGTGCGGCGATTGGCTGGCGCAAATCCAATAGCGCGCGAATAGGTGGTGTAGATCGTGGGGACATTTTGAAATGTCGGCTTGGTTTCAGCAATGCCGCCGATCACCGCGCGACGTTCATTGAGTTCAAGTTCCTCGCCGATCTCAATCGGGCGCTTTGGACCGCTCGGATCCGCCGGATTGATGGGCTGAGCAAGGCGCGAGCGCGCACCACGCGTCTCAATGATGATGGTGTCCGGCTTGCGAAGCACACTGACATCGCCCTTCACCATGCGCGCTGGAACGCCAATCAGGCTCGCATCATCGACGCCGACCACATCACAAATTTGCCGGGTGCCACTTGGAAGTTTGGCAACTAGCAAGCCCTTAAACAGGGGAACGGCCCAACCAACGCCGTCCACACTTCGCACCCGCTGCAAGGCTGTCACCTGCATCGGCTTGGTGTCATCCACAAATTGCATAGTGGGATCGGTAACCCACAGATCAGCTTGCGGAGTTTCCTCAATGAGCGCGTAGGTGCGGCTCATGAGGCCGACAAAGATGCTGGCCTGCTGTGCGATCAAGAGCGTGGCAAAGGAAAGCCCCAACAAAATTCCGTAGAACTTTGCCGTGTCACCAAAGAGCATCTTGATCGCAATAGTTCGCATGGAAAGATCTGCTTAAAGCTTCAGTTG
>Ga0114970_10004065_pt1 | contig 10670 bp, 6 predicted proteins | sample M_140205_XF_Meta_FD_87030 | JGI IMG/M metagenome (GOLD analysis project Ga0114970, IMG submission 87030) | Freshwater microbial communities from Lake Montjoie, Canada to study carbon cycling - M_140205_XF_MetaG | ecosystem: Environmental > Aquatic > Freshwater > Lake | place: Lake Montjoie... | reverse complement strand
GGGGGCGAGGTGAGAAGGGGTGAGAAGGGGAATTTTATTTGAGAAAGTGGCTAAGAAATTCGGGTTGCGGTGATTTGTCCGATACCTTCGATTTCTTTTGGGAAGCCACTTACTGAGGGAGATCTGAGGGGAAGCACAACTTAAAAATCTATTATTATCTTTGTATGAAAACACCCCTTCACCGCAGTTCTCGTCGGACATTTCTTAAAGGCATCGCGGTAACGACGAGTGGGTTAATTTTGCCTCGGGTATTTTGGGCACAGGAGGGTGGAGTAGCGAGTCGGAAGTTGGGGATCGCGGCGATTGGGTGTGGCGGGAAGGGTGAATCGGATTTGGATGGGGCATCGAAGGGGAACAATGTGGTGGCGATTTGTGATGTGGATGCGAATACTTTGAAGCGGGCGGCCGCGAAGTATCCTGGGGCGAAACAATTTCAGGATTTCCGGCAGATGTTGGATGAGGTCAAGGAGATTGATGCGGTGACGGTCTCGACGCCTGACCACGCGCATTTTCCGGCGGCGATGCATGCGATTGGGTTGGGCAAGCATGTGTGTGTGCAGAAGCCGTTGGGGAACACGCTTTGGGAGGTGAGGCAGATGCATTTGGCGGCGACGAAGAAGGGGGTGATTACCCAGATGGGGAATCAGGGGCATACGTATAGCGACAATCGTTTACTCAAGGAGTGGCTGGACGCTGGGGCGGTGGGGAAAGTGAAAGAGATTCATGTGTGGACGAACCGGCCGATTTGGCCACAGGGGAAGGCGGCGACGTTTAAGGGGGGTGAAGTGCCTGAGAACTTGAATTGGCAGCAGTGGTTGGCGCAGACGCCTGATCATCCGTATTCTCCTGACATTCACCCCTTTAAGTGGAGAGGCTTTTTGGAGTGGGGTGCGGGGGCGATTGGGGATATGGGATGTCACTTGATGGATCCGATCTTTTACGCCTTGGATTTGGGGATTCCGAAGCATGTGGAAGCGCAAACTGAGGAATTGACGGAGATTGCGTGGCCTCGTGGGGCGGTGGTAAAATATACTTGGAAGGATCATCCGAAGTTGGGAGAGGTGACAATGACGTGGTATGAGGGGAAGAATGAGAAGGGAGAGCAGCATTTGCCTCCAGTTCCGAAGGAATTGGGACCGGTGAAGATTGGGAGTGGTGGTTGGATGATTATTGGGAGTGAAGGGGTGATTTTGAATCGTGGGGATCAGTGTCGGAATCCGTTGATTTTCCCTGAGGCCCGCCGGGCGGAATTTTTGGCGAATCCTCTGGAGAAGAAGTATGAACGGAGTCCGAAGGAAGGGGCTCCGCAAGAGGAGTGGACCTTGGCGATTAAGAATGGGAAGGCCTTTGATTTCATGTCGAAATTTGATTACGCGGTGCCCTTGACGGAGTTGGGGTTGATCGGTGGTTTAGCGATGCGGGTGGGCAAGCCGATCGTCTGGGACAGTGCGAAGTTGGAGGTGACGGGGCAACCGGATGCGGGGCGCTTTATTAAGCGGGCGGCGTATCGGAAGGGCTGGGAATATTCGGCGGAAAAAATCTAGAAAAGGGGAGCGGCTGGGACGCTTTTTTTATGGGTATTTCACCTACCACGAACGTGTTTGGTCAGCCTTTGCAACCGTGCAGTTTTGCGCCGTTGACGGGATACCTGCGGGATGGGTGTTGTCATACGGCGCCTGGAGATCGGGGGTTGCATACGGTGTGCGTGCGGGTGACGGAGGAATTTCTCCGTTTTTCGCAGGAGGCGGGGAATGATTTGAGCACACCGGTGGAGGCGTATGGGTTTCCTGGTTTACGAGCTGGGGATCGGTGGTGTTTGTGCGTGACGCGGTGGGCGGAGGCCTTGGAGGCGGGGTGTGCGCCGCCGGTGGTGTTGGGGTCGACGCATCTTTCGGCGTTGGAGTTTGTGGCGTTGGAGGATTTGGAGAGGCACGGGGAAGATCTGGAGGAGGAGATTTGATGTTGGGGAAGGATGCAGGAGGGGTTTAACTGATGATTTATGGCCAACGAATTTCTTCTCATCGATAATAGTAATTCCTACACGAAATTTGCGTTGAGTACGCGGGAGAAAGTGGGGATGGTGAGGCGGTTGGCGACGCGGACGGTCAACGATGCGGGGATCGACAACGTGTTGTCTGGGTGGAAGTGGGATTCGGTGGTTTTGGCTTCGGTGGTTCCTGAGGTTGGGGAGCGGATTGTGGAGTATTTGGCGCCGTATCAGGTGTTGCGGGTGACGGCGAAATTGAAATTGGGGGTTGGGGTGGATTATCCGAAGCCGGCGACGATTGGGGCGGATCGATTGGCGAATGCGGCGGCGGTGTGGGCTTTGTATGGGGGACCGTCGGTGGTGGTCGATTTTGGGACGGCGGTGAGTTTTGATGTGGTTTCGGGGGAGGGAAAATATATTGGGGGGGTGATTGCGCCTGGGTTGGAGGCGATGACGCATTACTTGCATACGCGGACGGCGTTGCTTCCGGAGATTTCGTTATTGGAGCCGCCGTCGGCGATTGGAAAGAATACCAAGCATGCGATGCTTTCTGGGGCGGTGCATGGGTATCGAGGGTTAGTTCGGCAGATTTTGTTGGAGGTGAAGAAGGAATTGGGATCGCCGAAGAAATTGAGGGTGGTGGCGACGGGAGGGTCGGCGGAATTGATTGTGGCGGGGCTTGCGGAGATTGAGTTAGTGGTTCCTGACTTGACGCTTGACGGGTTGAGGATCATTGGTTTGTTGAATCAGCGGGGGTGATGGGTGGGGGCTGAGGAAAAGACTTTGTTGCTTATTGATGAAAGATTGGGCAATAAGAGACTTGTAATGAAAAAGCCTGATCTTCCTCTTCTTTTGGCAGTATTCCTTTCGCTGGGGATGTCTCGGATCTCGGCGAGTGAGGCGACGGCGGCGCATGAGACCTTTCGGGGGGCGATGACCTTGGATCAAGCGGTGGGGATTGCTTTGAGGCAAAACACGGATGTGTTGCGGGCGATTCAGCAGATTCAGTTGACGCGTGGGCAGGTGATTCAGGTGAGGGGGCAGGCATTGCCGCAGGTGGGATTGAACTCGAGTTATGCGCAAAAGGAACGTTCCTTGGTGGGTGGGCAAGGGTTGAGTGGGAGTATTGATCCGCGTTCTTGGGAGGTGAACATTCAAGCGACGCAGGTGGTGTATTCTGGGGGGCAGGTGGGAGCGGCGATCAAGATTGCGAAATTTGCGAATGACAGCAGTTATTTCAGTTTACGGGATACGATTGACAACACGATTGCGAAGGTCAGGCAGAATTTTTACAACGTACTTTTGGATGCGGAGTTGATCACCGTGCAGGAGCAATCGGTGAAATTATTGACCAGCCAGTTAAAGGATCAGGAGAATCGATTTGCGGCGGGAACGGTGCCAGCGTTTAACGTTTTGCAGGCGAAGGTGGCGTTGGCGAATGAGCAACCGGTGTTGATTCGGGCGAAGGGGACTTATGATTTGGCGTTGGTGGAGTTATCGAAGACTTTGGGATTGGATCCTGGGGCGAATGGGAAACCGACATTTACGGCGAAGGGGGAATTGACGGTGAGCGAGCGGGGTTTTGGGTTAAAGAACGCCATTGATTTGGCTTTGAAGCAGAGGCCCTTTTTGAAGGTGCAACGGCTGGCGATTCTCAGTCAGAAAGAGCAGATCAAAGTGGCATTTGCGGGGTATTTGCCGAAGGTGAACGCGAATATTGGCGAGACGGTGAGGAACTCGGTGGTCTCGAATCAGATGGATAATTTGATTAACGGGTGGTTTTTTGGGTTTACGGGGAACTGGGCAATTTTTGATGGCTTAGAGACTTACGGGGCGGTGAAGGCGGCGCGGGCGTCTTTGGAGCAAGCGAAGATTCAGTATGACGCTTCGGTGCAGCAGGTGGAGATGGAAGTGCAGCAGGCGTATGTGAAGTTGCAGACGGCGCGGGCGACGATTGAGAGTGGACGGATGACGGTGACATTGGCGGAGGAATCTTTGCGATTGGCGACAGACCGATTGGCGGCTGGAGCGGGGACGCAGTTGGATGTCTTGAATGCGCAGACGCAGTTGACGGTGGCGCGGAGTACGGAGTTGCAGGCGCGAGCGGATTACAACATTGCGTTAGCGGATTACGATCGGGTGACGGCGTCGGCGACGAAGTATGCGGAGACCTTTGCGGATCCTTTGGTGGGGATGAAAGTGCCGAAGATGCCTGTGTTGAAGAATCCTGATCAATTGAAGAATCCGGCTGGGGCGCCTCAGCATCAGTAGATGACGGAGTGGGGAGAAACGTACGAAGGTTTGTTGGGGGTTGAGGGGGTGAGGCATGGTTTTACGTTGCGGGTGGAGGGGGTGAAGGTGGAGGGGGAGAGGAGAGAGGCTTTGGAGGCTTTGGCTGGTGCGCATGAGGAGGCGAGGCAATTTTTGGGGTTGGGGAGTGGGAGACGGATTGGGGCGGAGCAGGTGCATGGGGCGGAAGTGGCGGTGGTGGATCGGAAGAGTGAGTCGGTGGTCATGGGGGTGGATGGGTTGATTACGGCGGATGAGGGAGTGTGTTTGGGGATTTATGTGGCGGATTGCTGTGCGGTTTATTTGGTGGATCCCGTGCGGCGGGTGGTGGGGCTTGTGCATGCGGGAAGAAAGGGGAGTGAGTTGGGGATTGTGGGGGTGGCGATCGAGAGGATGAGGAAGGAATTTGGGTGTGAACCTCGGGAGATGGTGGCGCAGTTGAGTCCGTGCATTCGTCCGCCGAGATATGAGGTGGAGATTGCGGGGATGATTGTGGGGCAGTGTGAGCGGGCGGGGGTGGGGAAGATTTTTGACTGTGGGATTTGTACGGGAGGGAATGTGGAGCGTTACTATTCTTATCGGATGGAGCGAGGGAAAACGGGGCGGATGTTGGCGTTATTGGCTTTGGAGGCAAGGGGATAGCAGATGAGGCGAACCTTTGATCCTGAGGAGCCGGAGTGGATGGATCGGGAGCAACCGGTGAGTCGGGAATTGGAGGAGGATTTGGCGAATTTGGTCTCGATCAACCGCTGGTTTGGGAGTCATCGGTTGATGAAGAAGTTTTTGGGGGTGGCGATTGGGGATCGGCGGACGGCGCGGATTTTGGATTTGGCGACTGGTTCGGGGGATTTGCCACGATTGATGGTGGCGTGGGCAAGATCGCGGGGGATCGCGGTGGAGATTGATGCGGTGGATGGGAATGAGTCGACCGTGGAGATTGCGCGTGGATTGAGCGGAGATTTCCCGGAGATTCGGTGGTTGAAGGGGGATGTGTTAGAATTTCGGAGTGCGGCGAGCTATGATTTGGTGTGTTGCTCGTTGGCGTTGCATCATTTTAGCGAGGAGGATGCGGTGAGGTTGTTGCGTCGATGTCGTGAGCTTTCGCATCGGTTTGTTTTGGTGGCGGATTTGGAGAGGTCGTTGGGGACCTTGTGGGGAGTGCGATTGATTACGGCGCTTTTTTACCGGGCCCTGATGACGCGTGCGGATGCGGTGGCCTCGGCGCACCGGGCGTTCTCGTATGAGGAGTTTGGGCGGATGGCGGAGAGGGCGGGGTGGGAAGAATTTCGGCAGGGGCGATTTTTATTTTGTCGGCAGGCGATTTGGCTGGATCGGCTGAAGGTGGAGGAGATTTCTGTGGAAAAGGTGGTGCCTTGTTTGACTTAGGGAAGAACAACCTTCCAAGAAAAGGAATTGGGGATGATTCTTAGGGGAACAAGCTGAGAAGGACAATGACTGGACGAATGGACAATGCAATTTTGGGGAAGTTGGAGGCGTTTGCGCGTCGGCGGCATCGGTTGATTTTGTTGCGGGGGATTTTCTCGGTGGTGGGGATATTGAGTGGGGTGATGTTGGTGGTGGCGACGATTGATTTTAGCGTTCCCTTTTTGGCGGACTGGGTGAGGTGGGGGATGAGTGGGGTGGGGTATGGGGCGGTTTTGTGGGTGGGGTGGCGGCAGATTTTTCGGCGAATTTTATGGGCACCTGACGAGCGACAGATGGCGCGATTGATTGAGCAGGCGGAGCCGAAGTTGCGGGAGGATTTGTTATCGGCAGTGGAGTTGGGGCGAGGGGAGGGGGAGGTATTTGATTCGGAGCAATTTCGGGAATTACTGCAGAGAGATGTGGCGTCGCGGATGTCGGGGTTGGAGGTCAAGGAGCTGTTACCGGTGGCGTTGATTGGGCGATGGGTGGTGGTGGCGGCGGGGATAGGGGTGGTGGTATTGGGTTTAAGTTTTGTGAGTGAGAATCGATTGAAGACCTTACTTTTGCGGGCCCTGATTCCTGGGGAAGACTTTGAGAATGTGGGGCGGATGCGTTTGACGGTATGGGAGCCTGAGGGTGGGGATAAGACTGTGGCGCAAGGGGATACGGTTCGGGTGATGGTGGAGGTGAGTGGTGGGGAAGCGCAAGGGGCGAAGATGGAGGTCCAGAGTGAGGGAGGGGGTCGGGTGGTGGAGGAGATGAAAGTTTTGGGAAAGAATCAGTTTAGGAGCACCCTCCAGATTGGGCGGGAGAATGTGAAATATCGGATGCGGTGTGGGGATGGACAGACGCGCTTTTACCGTTTGACGGCGGTGGCGCGGCCTGCGGAGATCGCCTTTGAGAAGAGATATCGACTTCCTGAGTATACGAAGATGGAGAAGAAGACGGAGAAAGGGGCGCGTGGGGATTTGGCGGGGTTAGTGGGGACGGAAGTGGAGATCCGAGTTCGGGCGAATCAGGTGTTGCGGAGTGGAGAATTGCGGATGGATTGTGGGGAGAGGGCCAGTGTGGTGAAGTTGCGACCCGAGGGGGATGGCCGGGTTTTTGTGGGGAAATTTTTCTTAAAGGAGTCGGGAACATACCGTGTGCATTTGGAGGCGGCGGGGACGGGATTTGTGAATAAATTTAGTCCAGAGTATGAGGTGCGAGTGATCGCGGATCAGGTACCGGTGGTGGAGATTTTGGAGCCGGGGTTGGATGTGGTGGCGCCGTCGAACGAGGTGATTCGGCTGGTGGGTCGAGCGACGGATGACATTGGGGTGGCGAGAGTGGTGCAGATGATCAGGGTGAATGAGGGAGCGTGGAGGGAGGTGGTCTTGCGGGAGGGCGGAGGGAAGGAAGTCAGAGTGGAGCGGGATTGGGATTTGGCGGATGAGGGGGTGAAGTTGAATGATTTGGTGACGACCAAGTGGGTGGCGACGGATTTTGCGGGTGGTCGGAGTGAGTCGAGGCCATTGCAGGTGGTGATTTTGGCGGCGACGATGGAGGTGAAGCGTTTGGGCGGGTTGGAGATGCGTCGGACATTTGTGCGGGCGTTGAAGGAGATGGAAGGTGCTGGGGTGAGGTTAGAGAAAGCGGCGTTGGGGGTGCGGTTAAAATTTGAGGAGGGGGAGAAAGGGGTGGGGGAACGGAAGGAAATTTTGGGAGGGTGTGCGCGAGCGTTGGCGGAATATGAGGCGAAGTTATCGGCGGCGTGGGTGGCGTTGAGTGGTCCGTTATTGGATGCGCGGGGGAATCATGAGAGTGCGGATTTGGTGATGGTGGGGAGATTATTGAATCAGGCGAACAGTGGGGAAGTGCAAGTAGCGGGGAAGGAGTTGCGGTTACTGTATGCGAAACCTGAGCAAGCTGGAGGGGTGGAGATGGCGGTGGAGATGGAGCGGAGGGTGTTGAGGGCGAGAGGGATGACCTCGATGGCGTATGAGGCGGGGGTTTTTAATCTGGCTGGGGAGGAGATTGATATTGTTTTTGAGTTGAGCATGATGCTTTACGCGGATCAGCGTAGGTGGAGGGGGATGGCGGAGCTGGGGAAGGTGCGGACGCGGATGCATTCGTTGATTGGGGTGACGCGGAGTTTGGATGGGGTATTGGAGGGGATCAAGAATGGGGGGAGTGCGATTGCTGGGGAGGGCGGGGCGATCTTGGGTGGGGATTATTTTTTACGGACGAGGGAAGAGGTGGAGAAGATTTTGAAAGAAGGGGTGAAGGCGGAGGAGCTGCGGGAAGTTTTTCAGGAATTTGAGCGCGGGTTTGGGCCGGTGGTGTGGGATAGTCGGACGGCGCGGTCGCGATTGGCGACGGCGGCGTTGGAGGTGATCACGGCGCGGGGCAAACTGGGGGTGGAGCCATTGGCGAGCATGCACCGGATGATCATGGAGGAGTTGGAGCCGAGTTGGCGGAGTGTGGAGAGGATGCGGGAGGAGTTGGGAGTGATTGGGAAACGGGAAGGGATTAGCGATGAGGTGCGGCAGGCATTGAGGGAGGGGCGATGGGGATCGACGAGTGATTTATTTAGGGGGCACGCGGATTTGGAGGAGATGCGGGCGGTCGCGGACACGGGATTTTTGGGGGATTTGAGGAGGGCAAGTGTGGCGACGATTTCGGTGGGGGCGTTGGAGCGTGGGGATGGGTGGGAGAAGACCGTGGAGCGTTTGGAGATTGTGGAGGAGAGTTTGCGGGTCTTGGAGAGTGGACATCGTTTGCAGGAGTTGGCGGATGGGTTGGATGAGTTGATGGTGGAGGAGCGGTGGGAGGTGAGGCGGGCGCATGGCCGGACGGTGATGCCGCGGACGTGGACGTGGTTGGCGACGCGGTTGCGGATGACGCCTGAGCAATGGAAATCGGCGGGTTGGAAAGAGGGTGAGGCGAAGGAAGTGTTTGCGGGGGCGGCGTTGATGTTGGAGGCGGTGGTGGGGGGCGCGGATTATTTGGCGGTGGGGGAGGAGATGGGGCAGAGGGGAAAACTTTCCCGAATTCCGGAGAGTGCGCAGGTGGTGTTGGGGAGAGTGTTAGGTCGGGTGAAAGCGATTTTGGGTAAATTGCGTCCGTCGATGAATGTGGCGCGGAACAACTTAGCGGGATTGACGCCGAAGATCAGTGAATTGGCGTATGCATTGGCGAGGGAAGAGGCCGGGGTGAAAAAGGAGTCGAATCAGTGGGCAGGGAAAGCTGGGGTGACGAAAGTGGAAGAGAACCGGAAGGGTGGGGAGGGACAATTGGGGAAGCAGCGGGGGATTAACGGGAGGATCGAGATGTTGAAGGATTTGATTCGGGCGGATGCGAGTGAGCAGAGTCTTTTGAAGAAGGAACAGCGGGAGCGGATGCGAGATGGGGATGATGCGTTGGCGATGTTGAAAGAGCCGCCGGGCTTGGTGGAGCAGGGATTATTGGAGGTGACGAGGGGGAGCGAGGCGAGTCAGCAGGAGGCGGACTGGGATTTGGCGATCGTGGAGGAGCAGAAGTTGGTGGACATTTTGAATCAGATTGCTGGGCATTATGAGTCATTGGAGAAGAGTGAGAAAGTGGAGGAGAGTCGGACGGCGTTGAGGGATAAAGAGGAGGGGTTGGGGGTGAAGGACGCTTTGGATGAAGAGTATAAGAAGGCGGAGAAAATGGCGGCGCTGGCGGAGATGAGTTTGGCGGATCAGTTAGCGGCGTTGGAGGCGCAGTTGCCGACGCATCCAGCGATGCAGAAGGAATTGGATCAGATTGCTCGGGATGCCTTAGCGGTGGCTTTGGTGGAATTGGAGCGCGCGGCGAAAGCGGAAAAGGCGGCGGCGGATCGAGTGGACGAGGCGGTTTTGCGGGATGGGGATGAGAGGTATCGGCGGGGAGCGGGGGAGTTGGTGGGGATGACCGTGGGAGGTTTGAAAGAGGCGATGGTGGGGGTGGAGGCGAGTCGAAGAGTCCTAGAGGAGGAGGGGAATGTGAAAGCGGTGGAGCGGTTGAAAGTGGTTGGGGATCGGTTGGGATTGGCGCTGGCGGAGGGAGAACGATTGGGGGGTGCGGTGGAGCGATTAGGGGTGGCAGTGGGGGTGGAGGGGACGACGGCGGCGTTGACGGCAGTGATGCAGGGAGTGGGGATGGTCGTGCATTTGGGGACGCAGGCGGAGACGGAGATGAAGGTGGTGAGGGGGTTGGCGGAGGTTGGAGGGGGGAAGAGTGGAGTGGAAGTGGGGAAGATTTTTGGGCAATTGGCGGGGGTGATTGTGGCGGGGAATCAGGCGAGTCAAGCGGCGCAAATCTTTGCGGTGGAGGTGCAGGCATTGGCGAAGCTGCCTGAGGGTGGGGTGAAGAATCGTCGATTGGCGTTGGCGGGAGTGGAGCAGACAACGGTGAAGGGGGATACCTTTGAGGCGGCGGCGGATGTGGCGCGTGCGGGGAGGCATGAGACGCGATTGGGGAAGACGGAGGTGGGGTTGAAGTTGAGTGATCTGGCGGGGCAAATTTCTGGGGCGGGATATGGGGAGGTGAGCGGAGCGGAGAAGGCGTTGGGGGAGTCGGGGCAATTAGTTGCGGTGCAAGGGCCTGTGAGGAAAGCGGCGACTAGGCTGGCGGAGTTGGTGGAGTTATTAAAAGAAGCGACGAAAGAGGCGAACGGAGCGGCTCCCGTGACTGATCCGGCGGAAGCTGGGGAGGAAGATGATCGAGAGAAGGCGAGGGATTTGGATGCGTTGGACGAGGAAATTAATCCGACGGACGCGATTATTCCTGCGCCCGGGAATGTGGAGGAGCCGAGTAAGGCGGGGAAAATTGGTGGGAAGGCGCCGTTGGCGGCGTCGTCGATGCGCCAGGGGAGGAAGGGGAAGCCTGAGCGGATGCCGGGGATTCCCCCGCCATTTATGCCGATGGGGAAAGCGGAGATGGGAGCGAAAGTGGCTGGGGCTCTTCTGGGGGCGTGCCGCCGGCG
>Ga0114970_10004064_pt1 | contig 10671 bp, 9 predicted proteins | sample M_140205_XF_Meta_FD_87030 | JGI IMG/M metagenome (GOLD analysis project Ga0114970, IMG submission 87030) | Freshwater microbial communities from Lake Montjoie, Canada to study carbon cycling - M_140205_XF_MetaG | ecosystem: Environmental > Aquatic > Freshwater > Lake | place: Lake Montjoie... | reverse complement strand
CAGAGTGTGGTCTCCCGGCATCGTTTTATTGCATTTTATTTCCGAGTCGGTTGCTGGATATGAAAACAAAGCCCGCGAAATGGTCGACCGGATCAAGTCCCGGTATTACCTGGCTTTCGCCGAGCTCCATGCGAAATGCAATTCAGAGGCTTGAACCATCAGGCGATTTTAAGCTAACTATTTGAAATTATTGAATATTTATTTTATTATAGATCCACCTCAACGACGCCGTCATCCCCATGTGGCTGGGTAGGGCTAACGACCAATCCTTTCTTCTAGGTCCCCGCCAAATTTTCCTGTATTTTCGCAGGGTCTTCCCTCAAATTGGGAATTCTCTGCATTCCGGTTCCGTGTATACACAAACGCCCTGGAGAGAAGGATCTACCAATGCGTCGAGTCGTGGTCACAGGCGTTGGCATGGTTGCGCCAACGGGTAACGAAATTAAAACATGTTGGGGCAATGCCCTTGAAGGCCGCTCGGGGATCGACCGCATTTCGCTGTTCGATCCGTCAAACCTTTCCGTGCAAATCGCCGGAGAAGTTCGCGGGTTGGAACTAGGGGAGGCGCTGGACCCGAAAGAGGCCAATCGCGCCACGCGTTTCATCAAGTTTGCGGCTGCGGCTGCGCATCAGGCCGTTAAAGACTCTGGCCTTCCTTGCGGTGAAGGCATCGACGGTGACCACTACGGTGTGTCGATCGGTGTGGGACTTGGCGGCCTCTGGGACATCGAAGAAAACACGATCATTCTTAAAGAAAAAGGCCCGCGTCGCATCTCGCCCTTTTTTATTCCGTACATTATCGCCAACATGGCGTCCGGTGTTGTCTCGCGCATGTACAACCTCAAGGGGCCAAATATTTGCACAACCACGGCTTGCACCAGCGGAACCCACGGCGTTGGCGAGGCGTATCTGTACATTAAAAACGGAATGGCCGATGCCATGGTTGCGGGCGGAGCAGAGTCTGCCATCAGCCCCCTTGGAATCGCTTCCTTCGCAGTCATGAAAGCCCTCAGCACCAACAATGAAAATCCCAGGGAAGCTTCCCGTCCTTTTGACATGAACCGGGACGGATTTGTGATGGGCGAGGGGTCTGGCGTACTGGTTCTTGAGGAATACGAGCACGCTAAAAAACGCGGCGCGAAAATTTACGCGGAACTCGTCGGATACGGCATGTCCGGCGATGCCTATCACATCACTTCGCCAGCCCCAGAGGGTGAAGGCGCCCAGCGCTGCATGAAGATGGCGATAGCATCTGCCAAAATCAATGTTGATGAAATCGATCATATCAACGCTCACGGGACATCGACAAAACTTAACGACTCCTTTGAGAGCATGGCGATCACCAAAGTTTTTGGATCCCACGCAAAATCAATTTCCGTGTGTTCCACAAAAGGTGTCACCGGGCATTGCCTTGGTGCTGCTGGTGGGATCGAAGCGGTTTATACGGCCCTCGCGGTCCATCACGGAGTCGTTCCGCCGACCGCCAATTACCAAACCCCCGATCCAGAATGCACGCTGGATTATACGGTGGGCGGTCCGCGCGAACGCAAAATTCGTTACGCCTTGTCCAATTCATTCGGCTTCGGTGGAACCAACGGCACCCTTGCCTTCAAGCATTTCGATGGAAAATAAATGAAACAAGATTTAATGAAACAAAAATCAAAAGACCCTGTCCTCAGCAAAGATTTTCTAGTCCAGCTCTACAAGGACATGATCCTGTACCGGCGTTTTGAGGAACGCGTTCACGTTGCCTACACAACACGCCGCAAGTTCGCAGGATTTTGCCACCTGCACATCGGCCAGGAAGCCGTGGCTGCCGGCGTGCAACATGCGCTGCGTCCGACGGACTACATGATCGGTGCATACCGGTCCCACACCCAGGCCATCGCCAAAGGCATCGAACCAAAAGCCGTCATGGCCGAGCTTTTTGGCAAGGTCACGGGCGCCGTCCGCGGCAAGGGCGGATCAATGCACATGTTCAGCAAGGAAAAACGGTTCCTCGGCGGGCACGGCATAGTCGGCGGGCAGGTTCCCTTGGCCGCAGGTGTTGGGTTTGCGATCAAGTATCGCGGCGAGCAAGACATCTGCGTGTGCTACATGGGCGACGCAGCGACGAATCAGGGTCAATTTCATGAGGCGCTCAATATGGCGGCGACATGGAAATTGCCGGTGCTTTTCATCATTGAAAACAACCGGTACGGCATGGGCACCGACATTCACCGGACGACCAGTGTGGATCACCTGTGGAAACGCGCTTTGGCATACGACATGGCCCACTCGCAAGTCGATGGCCTTGATGTCCTCAATATTTATGATGCCGTCAAAGCGACCGCCGACGGAATGCGCCGGGACAACCATCCGCACCTGATGGAAATCATGACGTACCGCTACCGTGGGCACTCGGTTTCTGACCCGGGCGCATACCGGACGAAAGAAGAAGTCGCCGAATACCAGGCGAAAGACCCGATGAACATGCACGGCAAGTTTCTGGTCGCCAGCAAACTGGCAACCGAAGCCGATTTGGTCAAATGGGATGAAGAAGCGAAAAAGATTGCATCCGATGCGGAAGACTTTGCCGACCAGTCGCCGCCCCCCGGTGAAGAAGAGATCTGGCAGCACGTGTACGCAGAATAAGAATAAGAATAAGAATTAGAAAAAGAATAAGTATAAGAAAAAAAGATCGAGGCTACTCACCATGACAACCGTAACCCTTACGTTTCGCGAAGCCTTGAATCGCGCCATGTGCGAAGAGATGGAACGCGATCCAAATATTTTTCTGATGGGCGAAGAAGTTGCCCAATATGACGGTGCCTACAAAGTTTCAAAAGGCATGCTGGCCAAGTTTGGCGAGAAGCGTGTCATTGATTCTCCCATCTCCGAAGGCGGCTTTGCTGGCCTCGGGGTCGGTGCGGCAATGGCGGGGCTTCGTCCCATCATCGAAATGATGACTTGGAACTTCGGCATTCAGGCCTTTGACCAGATCATCAATCATGCGGCGAAGATGCTTTACATGTCAGCCGGCCAATTCCCGATTCCCATTGTGTTTCGTGGACCAAACGGTTCGGCGCACATGCTGGCTGCGCAGCACTCACAGACGGTCGAAGGGTTCTTGACCCACGTCCCAGGGCTGAAGGTCATTTCGGTTTCGACTCCTGCTGACGGTTACGGCCTGCTGAAATCTGCCATTCGCGACAACAATCCCGTCATCTTTCTTGAGAGCGAAATGATGTACGCCTTCAAGGGTGAAGTCCCCGAGGAAGAAACCCTGATTCCAATTGGTGTCGGTGACATCAAGCGCGCCGGCCATCATGTGACCGTAGTCGCATGGAACAGGATGCTGCACCGGGTGTTGGAGGCTGCCACTATTTTGGCCGCAGAGGGCATCGAGTGCGAAGTGATCGACCCACGCACGTTGCAGCCCCTGGACGAGCCGATGATTTTTGAAAGTGTGCGCAAAACCCATCGTTGTGTGGTGGTGGACGAGGCTAACTCTTTTGCCTCGGTCAGTGCCCATATTTCGGATCGCGTTCACAAAGAGTGCTTTGACGACCTGGATGCGCCGGTGGTGCGTGTTTCCAGTGAGTTTGTGCCGATGCCGTATGCCGAAAGCCTTGAGGACCGCGTTCTTCCCGGTGTGGACCGCATTGTGGCCGGTATTCGCGAGACGCTTTACTAGATTTTTTGCGCAGAATTTTTTTGCGACGTATTGAAATTCCGTTTGATATTCGGAGACACCAAAGCCATGGCTAACATTGTTGAAATGCCGAAGCTCAGTGACACGATGGAAGAAGGCGCTGTCGCCAGCTGGTTGAAGAAGGAAGGCGACACCGTCGAGGAAGGCGGCTCCCTTTGCGAGATCGAGACCGACAAGGCCACGATGGAATACCAGTCTCCTTTTGGTGGCGTGCTTCTAAAAATCATCGCGCAGCCCGGCAAGACCATGGCCCTGAACACACCGATTGCCGTCATCGGCAAAAAGGGCGAGGCCTTTGACATGAATGCGCTTCTGGCGGCTGCCGGATCCAAGGCCGCGCCAGTTCCCCCCGCAGTTCATGCAGCAAAACCCGCCCCTGTCGCTGCAGCATCGAAGCCGGCATCTCCTGTTGCTCCCGTAGCTCCCGCCTCGCCGGTCAACACGGGCCGCATCAAATCTTCCCCGTTGGCTCGCCGCATGGCGGCTGCCAGCAACGTCAACCTGGCCGGCGTCGCCGGTTCCGGTCCAGCCGGGCGCATTGTGATGCGAGACATCGAGGCCGTTGTTGCGCGCGGTGGGGCAAGTGGATCGACGAATAATGGTGGATTTGTGCCGATGGCGCCGCGCGAAGACCAGACGATTCCCGTCACCCTGATGCGCAAGACGATTGCAAAGCGCCTTCTGGCCGGCAAGAACGACGCACCGCATTTTTATCTGACGCGCTCCGTCAACATGGGCAACATGATGCAGTGGCGTCAGATGCTGAACGACGCCGCTGGAGAAAAAGGCACAAAGGTTTCCGTCAACGACCTCGTCATCTTCGCAACGTCTCGTGCCCTGCGCCATCACCCGGGCATCAATGCCTCGTGGCAAGGGGACAACATCGTTCAATTTGGTGCGGTGCACATGTGTGTTGCCGTCGCCCTTCCGACGGGGCTTGTGACTCCGGTCATTCGCAATGCCGACCAGATGCCGGTCCGCGATATCGCCGCGGCCAGCCGCAGTCTGGCGCAACGTGCCAAGGCCGGTCAGCTTGCCAACGAAGATTACGCGGGCGGGACGTTTACGATTTCCAACCTCGGCATGTTTGGCATTGAAGAGTTCACGGCAATCATCAACCCGCCGCAGGCTGCGATCTTGGCCGTTGGTGCCACGATCCCAACCCCTGCCGTCGATGCCAAAGGCAACGTCGTGGTGGAGCAGCGCATGAAGATCACCATGTCGTGCGATCACCGCGTGATCGATGGTGTGATGGGGGCTGAGTTCCTGAAGACCCTGGCGGGCTTTCTGGAACAGCCGCTGATGATGATGGTTTGATCGGGCTCAAAGTGCCTGATCGTTCCAATGTGTGTAAAAATATGATCTAATGTCGTAAATGGCGGAGTTTTACGACATATGATCCATAGAATCGTTAACCCATCAAAAACACTTAGTTTTTTTCTGTTCGGAGCCCGTGGGACCGGGAAGTCAACCTGGCTTCAGGAGTCCTTCCCGGCGGACAGGCACCTATGGATTGACCTGACCAACCCGCGCGAGGAGCGTCGTTATGCTCGTCGCCCAGAAATCTTGCTGGATGAATGGCGAGACCTTCAGAAAACCCGTGCCTCCGATTTAGGTCAGCCCAATGACGACTGCTGGGTGGTGATTGACGAGGTTCAGAAAATTCCAAGCATCTTGGATGCTGTGCATGTTGGGATTCAGCGGCACAAAATAAAATTTGCCTTGAGTGGGTCGAGTGCACGAAAGCTGAAGCGTGGTGCTGCAAACCTGTTGGCCGGCCGCGCCCTATCGTATCGGATGCATCCTTTTTTATATTCGGAACTTGGCGATGAATTTCGCTTGGATGACTACCTTCATTGGGGTGGTTTGCCGACGATTCATGGGATTGAATCTCCATTAGATCGTAAAAAGTATCTTGCATCGTATGTGGACACATATCTGCGTGAAGAAATTCAGATCGAGCAATTGGTCCGCAAAATTGAGCCATTTCGCATGTTTCTTGATGTCGTCGGGCAGATGAATGGTGAGGTCATCAACATCGCAAAAATTTCGCGGGAATCCGGTATTGACCCAAAAAGTGGGGAACGATATTTCGAAATTCTCAAGGACACTTTGGTTGGATTTTACCTGCCGGCATTTAACCGTTCGATCAGGCAGGCTCAGTTGCAGCATCCTAAATTTTACTTGTTTGACGTTGGTGTTGCGCGGGCTGTTCGCGGTGAGTTGACTTTGGGCCTGGAGCCTCATACGGGCCCATACGGGCGTTGTTTTGAGCATTTCGTTATTCAGCAGATCATTGCCCTTAACGACTACCATGGTCTTGATTTGCGTTTGTCCTACTTGCGGACCAAAGACGGCAATGAGGTTGACCTCGTGATTGAACGGCCCGGCAAGCCCCTGCTATTTGCAGAGATAAAATCCACCGATCGTCCCGAGGATTTGCCTCTGCGGTCATTTAGATCCCTTGCACTGGATGCGGGTGCCGAGTCCGTCGTGATTTGCAGGGTTGATCGGTCCGTGGACCTGGATGGCCTCCGGGCCGTGCCTTGGCGTCAGTTCTTGGACGCGTTGGTCCGGTGACGTGCAGGGCCGCGTCATGCCATACATGCTTATTGATCGGCCCGGACTTCCCGACTGAGATCTCGAATGAATTCTAGTGCGGCCTCCCGGTACATATCGTCTTCGACACCGAAGGCCCCTGTGTGGGACGCCGGTTCAACCGCGATCCATTTTTTATTTTTGGCACCGAGGGAATCAAACAACTCCCGGCCAAGCGCGTAGGGCACCACCGGGTCGCCCTTGGAATGAAAGTCTAGAACTGGAATCGTGACCTTGGCCGCGTGATCGCGCGGGGAGAGTTCGTCCGACACAAGAAACGACATGGGCCATTGCAAGGGCCAGCTCAGCCAAACACCCGCCAGTTTCGCCCGGGCCATCTCCCGATACGACGAAAAAGCGCTGTCCAAAATCAGTCCTCGCGCCGCGCCGTCTGAACTCTTCTGGGCCAAAGCCGTCACCGCAACGGCGCCGCCCAGACTTTGTCCAATCACCACCAAAGGCAGATTGGACGTTCCGGGATTGTCTCGCGTCCACCGGATCGCCGCCACCGCGTCCTCCACTGTGGCGGCGCGGGAGGGACTGCCGTCGCTGTCGCCGTAGCCCCGGTAGTCCACAACCACCACGTCGCAATCATGCTGTGTGAGCCATGCGACAAAATTCATGTGGGTGCTGCGATTTTGAGCATTGCCGTGAAGCTGCAGAACAACGGCCTTAGCCGGGCGCGCTGCCTTCATCCACCAGGCGCCCAGGGTTTGATTTCCAGAAACAGGGATCCGCACGGGAATCCACGCCACGCCAAATTGCGAGGGCAGAGCGACAATTTCCTCCATCGGCTGATAAAAAACCTGGTTGCATCCCGTCAGGAAAGCCAGCGAAATTAAAATAGTCTGAAATTTTGTCTGTGTATTTTTAAGTGCTAGCATTATTGGCGAGACCTTGTACCGATTATTTCAATCTGATGTCAGCGACAAAGGAGTTTAGAATGCGTTTTATCGTTTTACCAGCAGTGCTTGCCCTCGGCACCATGGCCTTTTCATCCGGCGCTTTCGCAAAACGCAAGTACGGCATGGCGGGATGCGGCCTTGGATCTATCGTGATTGGCCCGAATGGGGGTCAGATCTTTGCGGCAACCACCAATGACAGTACCTACAGCCAGTCCTTCGGAATCTCCGCCGGTACGTCAAATTGCAAACCGGAAAAGGCAACCGTTGCCATCATCGAGCAGGAGCAATTTCTGTCGGTGAATCTCAAAACTCTGCAAAAAGAAATGGCCCAAGGCGGCGGTCGCACGGTAACGGCCTTCAGCGAAGTGATGGGATGCAAGGGACCAGCCATAGAGGCCGCCGCAAAAGTTTTGGTGGACTCGCATGACTCAGTTTTTGCCCAGCCGGGAATCGAAAACGTCCGGGACAATGCCACGGCTCAACTCAACAACAATAACGAAACCGCGACTGGTTGTGATCGCCTGGTTCTCTAATTATCTTAAAATTAATTGGCCCCCACCGTGGTGCCACATATAAGGACTGCCTAACATGAAATTTTTTAAATATGCTGTGATTTCCTTGTTTGCATTTTCTTCAGCCGCATGGGCCCAAGATGAACCCAAGGTCAAGGCCAAGGCAAAGACCAAGGCACCTGCATCTGCCGAGGTCGAAGTCGCGACCGGGTCACTGCCGCCCTATGGCATGGCAGGCTGCGGCCTCGGATCCCTGGCTATTCAAGAAAACACGATACTGCCTCAGCTTGGCGCGACGCTTCTCAATCACCTCATTTCCCCGCAGACGTCTGCTATCACCAGCGGTACGTCCAACTGCACGGATAAACCGCGTGAGACGGCTTCACTGGAACAAGAAGTTTTCATTGCAGCCAACCTGAATTCGATTTCCAAGGCTGCGGCTCAAGGCAGCGGTGAACATTTGGACGCACTCGGCGAAGTGTTTGGCTGTAGCATCGAGGGTACAGAGGCTCTGAAGGAAATGTGTCAAACCAAATTTGACGCGATCTTCTCCAACTCAGATTCCCAAGTCGTCCTTGGCAACCTGCGCGAAGAAATCAAATCCAATCCGGCGACGGCGGAGAACTGCGACCGCGCTTGATCCAGTGTGATCCTGTCTGATCCTGTCTGATCCTGTGTGAACCTATTTGATTCGTTCAGGCTCGGGGGCCGGCTGTGATGCTGGCCCCCGTTTTTTTGTGGACTTGCCGCTGACGGTATTTTGATGCCATGGTTGGCATCATGAAACGATCAAATTTATCTCTACTGTTTCACTTGATGGCCTTGGGCTTTTCAATAGGCTTTCCGTTGGCCTCGACTGCGGTTGCCAGCAACGTTGTCGCCGCGGTAGCCAGTGATCCTGGGTTGAAAGAATGGCGCCGCCTACTCTTTTACCAGACGACGATTGTGGGGGGCGAAAAGGGCATTATCGACTCACCTAGTTTTTACCTCGATCCGGACGGCAAAACGAACCCGGAGTTGGAGTTGGCGGCAACTCTGCGCGGGATGCAAGATGCCAAGGCGACGGCCCCCGGAACAACCGTGCCGCTGCGATGTGCGTTTCCGGCGCGGTTGGAATACCTTGTCCGGCAGGGACTTCTGAGGCGCGGGGCCCCTTCCTTAGAGCCTTCTCCTGAGGCTTCTCTAGAGGCTTGTCCGGACCTTCAAACCTGGCTTGGTCACCGCCAGTACAAATCTATGTGGTTGGTGTTTTCCAGTTGGTATCCACAAAATCCGGGGTCCATGTTTGGGCATACGATGCTGCGCTTCAGGCGGACTGACCGGGAGAGTGACCTTCTGGACGACGCGGTGAATTATGCAGCCTACGTCGATACGGAAAATTCCGTGCTTTATCCCGTCAAGGGGCTAACGGGGCGTTTTCCCGGGCGCTTCAGCATGCTGTCTTATTTTGTAAAAATTCAAGAGTACAACAACATCGAGTCGCGTGACCTTTGGGAATATGAGTTGAACGCCAATCAGGAGCAGATGCGAAAAATCTTGCTGAGCCTTTGGGAGGTTGCGCCGCACCAATCCGGCTATTGGTATCTGGACGAGAATTGTTCGTGGATGCTGTTGAAGTTGTTGGAGACGGGAGATCCTGCCTGGGATTTTTCCTCGAAGATCAAACCGTGGGTCGTTCCCGTTGATACGATGCGGGCAGTTGTCGGCACGCCCGGATTTGTCCGTTCTAAATCACAGCGGATTTCCCAGGAGCGCACGTTTCGTGCGCGTGAGGCACTTCTTGACGCAGAATCCGCGGCCAAGTTTCGCGATCTCATTCACCAAGATCCTGTCGAGGCTGCCGCCACCGTCAAAAAAATTGCGGCTCAAAGTCATACTGAAGTTGGGGTGGCTGCGGTTACGGCTTCAGTTGAAGCCCGGCGCAGGCTTTTCGATGCTGGCCTAGAGTATGTGGACATGCGGGAGCCAATGGTATCCGAAAGCGCTGCGAAAGGTCCCCTCACTCCGTTGCGCGATGCGCTTCTTCTAGCGCGCAAGGAAATTAAATCCGTTCCCGATCCCTTGCCTGGATTGTCTGAGGGCGACGACCCCATTGCCGGGCATGGATCGAGTCATCTGGCTGCCGGTTATTTTCAAACGGCCTCTGGCGAGTACGGACTGAATTTGTCTTGGACGCCTACCCTTCATGAATTGATTGCTCCACCAACGGGGTATGCCGATGGCCTTGAGATTGTTTTGGTGCGTGTTTCGGGCCGTTGGTTTGCGCGGGAGGAAAAGGCGGTTATCAGCGAGGTCGTGTTGACCAGGATTCGAAGCCTCAGTGGCTGGACTTCGTCGCTGCCGGCGGCAAGTTGGTTTTTAGATTCGTCCTACAGCACGAAGGCGCAGTGTCCGGGGCAATCCGGCGCGGGATCTGCAGCGTGCTCCAGCACTTCTTTGGCTATGGGGCGGGGGGTGGCCGGGCGTTTTTTCGGCGAGCGCCTGACATTGGCGGCCTTTTGGACGGGGGAGGCGGGCCATGCTCGCGATCCACGCATCGGACAGCAATTTTTCGCGGGCACGGGTCCGGCTGTCGAGCTTTGGTTCAAAAGTGCTGGGGACAATGGAAAGAGTGGGGGGCGCGGGATCAGAGTGGACATGACCAGCCAGGCGCTGCGCCGCGCCTATCATGGTGGGCTGGTTGAAACGCGAATCAAACATGACCTTCATGCTGGGGTAAGTATTGCCGAATCTTGGGACTTACGCCTTGGGGCGGCTTGGGATCAGAGGCGACTCAACGAGGTTGGGGTGGATTTGGGGCATTTTTTTTAGTCGCCCGGGTCGCTTGTCATGCGGCTATATTTGGATTAAACTCCAAATATGGAGGATAAATTTGGAGTATGTTCCACAGAACTATTAACACACCGAAATCACGGTCTTTTTTTCTGTTTGGCGCTCGAGCGACCGGTAAGACCACGGTCAT
>Ga0114970_10004061_pt1 | contig 10674 bp, 9 predicted proteins | sample M_140205_XF_Meta_FD_87030 | JGI IMG/M metagenome (GOLD analysis project Ga0114970, IMG submission 87030) | Freshwater microbial communities from Lake Montjoie, Canada to study carbon cycling - M_140205_XF_MetaG | ecosystem: Environmental > Aquatic > Freshwater > Lake | place: Lake Montjoie... | reverse complement strand
CGGGGTGGATGTTATAATCGACGCCTCATAGCGGGCGCATTCGCGCCGCCTATTTCTCTAGCGAGGACACAACATGGTGACCACCGTAAAGCCGCCGATTCAGCTCAAGGACATGAGTCTTTTCCGTCAGCAATGCTATGTCGACGGCCAGTGGGTGGACGCCGACGACAAAAAGACGCTCGCGGTATTTAATCCTGCCGACGGTGCGCAGATCGGCACGGTGCCGAGTCTGGGGCTCGCCGAGACGCGGCGCGCCATCGAGGCGGCCAACGCGGCGTTGCCGGCATGGCGCGCCAAACTCGCCAAAGAGCGTTCGGCGATCCTGCGCAAATGGTTCAACCTGATGATGGAGAACCAGGAGGATCTGGCGATCCTGATGACCGTCGAGCAGGGCAAGCCGCTGAGCGAATCGCGCGTGGAGATTGCTTACGGTGCTTCGTTTATCGAATGGTTTGCCGAGGAAGCCAAGCGTATTTACGGCGACACCATTCCGACCCATCAGGCCGATAAGCGTATTGTGGTGATCAAGCAACCGATCGGCGTCTGTGCAGCGGTGACGCCTTGGAATTTCCCCAATGCAATGATCACGCGCAAGGCCGGCCCCGCGCTGGCCGCTGGTTGCACGATGGTGATCAAGCCCGCGACCTACACGCCGTATTCGGCGCTGGCGCTGTGCGAACTCGCCGAGCGTGCCGGTATTCCGAAGGGCGTGATCTCGGTGATCACCGGGCCGTCGGGACCGATCGGTAAAGAACTGACCGAGAGCAAAATCATCCGCAAGTTCACCTTCACCGGTTCAACCGAGGTTGGCAAGCAATTGATGGCGCAATGCGCCAGCACGGTGAAGAAGGTCTCACTCGAACTCGGCGGCAATGCGCCGTTTATCGTGTTCGATGACGCTGATCTTGAAGCGGCGGTGGAGGGCGCGATGGCCTCCAAGTTCCGCAACACCGGACAGACCTGTGTTTGTGCCAACCGCATTTTTGTGCAGGAGGGCGTCTACGATAAATTCGCCGGCATGCTGGCAGCCAAGGTCGCCGCCATGAAAGTCGGCAACGGTCTTGAAGACGGCGTCAGCCAGGGGCCCTTGATCGATATGGCGGGCGTGGAGAAGGTGGAAGAGCATATCGCCGATGCGCTGGCCAAAGGCGCGACGGTGATCACCGGTGGCAAGCGGCACGCCAAGGGCGGCACTTATTTCGAGCCGACCGTGCTGGCCAATGTCACCACCAATATGAAGATCACTTATGAAGAAACCTTCGGTCCGGTGGCGCCGTTGTTCCGCTTCAAGACGGAAGCCGAACTGATCGAGCGTGCCAACGACACCGAATACGGCCTGGCATCTTATTTTTACAGCCGTGACATCGGTCGTATCTGGCGCGTGGCCGAGGCGCTTGAATACGGCATGGTCGGCATCAATGCCGGGATTATTTCGAACGAGATCGCACCTTTTGGCGGCGTCAAGGAGTCGGGCATCGGTCGCGAAGGTTCGAAGTACGGCATTGAAGAGTTCGTCGAGGTCAAATATCTGCTGATGGGCGGCATCGACAAGTAAGGCGCCGGCGCAGTGCGCAAGATACGCCACCGCATCGCAGGGTACGGTGGCTATTTTTATCCCGGCTTGCATTGTCGGTGAGCATCCGGAGGACGCATGTTCGAAGGTTTTCGTAAGTTTGATCTGCCGACCAGCGATCCGCAGTGCAAGATACACGGCGTGATCGGCGGCAGCGGTCCGCCTTTGCTGTTGATCCACGGTAATCCGCTCACGCATGTGCACTGGCATCAGGTCGCGCCGCGCCTCGCGGAAAAGTTCACCGTGGTCGCCACCGATCTGCGCGGCTACGGCGACAGCAGTAAACCGCGCGGATTGCCGGATCACAGCAACTACAGCTTTCGTCGCATGGCGCAGGATCAGGTCGATGTGATGGCGCTGCTGGGCTACCGAAAATTTTTCGTCGCCGGCCATGATCGCGGCGCGCGCACGGCTTATCGCATGGCCTTTGATCACCCGGACAAAGTGCTGAAGTTTTGCAGCATCGACATCCTGCCCACCCACCACGTCTGGACGCACGTTAGCAAGACGTGGATGGTGAATTCCTACCACTGGGCGTTTCTCGCCCAGCCGTATGATTTTCCGGAGCGTCTGCTCGCCGGCCATGAAGAGTATTACATCCGCATGAAGCTCGGCTCACAGGGCCTCGGCAAGGGCGGTATCAGCGAGGAAACGCTCCAGGAATACATCCGCTGCTGCACGCCCGAACAGATCCACGGCGTATGCGAAGACTATCGGGCCACGGCGACCATTGATTTTGAAATGGACAAGGCGGATTTCGAGGCCGGACGCCGGATCGAGTGTCCGGTGCTGGTGCTGGTCGGCGGACAAAGTCATACCGCAGCGTTTTACAACTTCACCGAGGCCTGGTCGGCCTACGCGGCGAATATCACCGCCTGTGTGGCGCTGCCGAGCGGGCATTATCCGGCGGAGCAGGCGCCCGAAGAAACCTGGCGCGAACTCGACGGCTTTTTCTCCGCCTGATTGAGGACCGTCGGTTGCAGGCATTGGTACGGCCATGTATTGATTGATCGATTAAAACAGCAAGCAGGAGGAGAAAGTCATGTTTATCGCGGATGCGCAGGTCCATATCTGGGCAGCAAACTCGCCACAACGACCGTGGACGACGGGCAATGTACACCGGGAGACTCCGCTGGAAGCCCCCGAGGTGCTGCGTGAAATGGATGCGGCGGGTGTGCATCGAGTCGTGCTGGTGCCGCCGTCGCTGGACGCGGACCGCAATGATTTGTCGCTCGATGCCGCGCGGCAATATCCCGATCGCTTTGCTGTCATGGGGCGGCTCAATCCGGACCTCCCGGATGCAAAAGAGCAGGTCGCAAGCTGGAAGAGCAGCCAGCCCGGTATGCTTGGCCTGCGTTACAGTTTCAACCGACCGCAACTGATTGCAGCGTTGAACAACGGGACACTCGACTGGTTGTGGGCGGCGGCCGAGCAGGCGGCGCTGCCGGTGATGATCTTGATTGCCAGTGACATGACGCCCGCGGTGGAGCGCATGGCCGTGCGCTATCCACAGCTTAAAATCACGCTCGATCATATGGGTCTGACGCAGGGCAAGTACGACGAAGAGGCGTTTGCCGGCTACGAAGGCGTACTTGGGTTGGCGCGATATCAAAACGTTGCTATCAAGGCGAGCGCACTGGCCTGTTATACACGCGACGTGTATCCCTACCGCGCCTTGTTTCCGCAATTGAAACGCGTCTATGACGCCTTCGGGCCGCGGCGTATTTTCTGGGGCACCGATCTCTCGCGCCTGCCGTGTACCTACGCACAGGCCATCAGCATGTTTACCGAGGAGATCGAGTGGCTGAGTGCAGCGGACAAGGAATGGATCATGGGGCGCGGCTTGTGCGAATGGCTTAACTGGCCGCGGTTGCAGGCGTGAAGCCATGGGCACGATGCACCTGACTCCGCTTGAGGTGATCTTGCGTTATCCCGCGCACGACTACACGCTGTGCAGCGCGTTCGCCGGTCGCGCCAGCGCGGCGGCGGCGCGGCCGTTTTTGATGCTGCCCGATCGCACCCGGTGCTGGTCGGATTTTGGTGACGCGGTGGAACGTGCCGCTCGCGTGCTGGTGTCGCGCGGCATCGTGCGTGGCGATCGCATTGGCATTGTTGCTGGCAACAGCGAGGCGCAGGTGTTGTTGTTATTTGCCTGTGCACGTGTCGGCGCGATCATGGTGCCTGTGAATCCTGAATACGGGGTGGCCGAAGTGCGCTATGTATTGCAGCACGCTGCGGTGGCCGCCGTATTGTGCTCGCTGGCGACCCTTGAGACGGTCAGGACTGCCTGCGATGCTTTGCAGCCCGTGCCGTGGCTGGCGCTGGTCGATGGCGTGCAATCCGCGGTTCCTGCATTCAGCGCCTTGCTTGAGTCCGCGCCCGTGATGACACTGCCCGCGCCGGGGGTGGCCGATGACACCTGTGTGATTATTTATACCTCTGGTACCACCGGCTTTCCCAAGGGGGTCATGCACAGTCAGCGCAATTTCATACTCGCCGGTGAGCGGCATGTCATGCGCGTGCATCTACAGCCGGATGATCGTGTGCTGTGTGTGTTGCCGATGTTCCATGTCAACGCCCTGTTTAACGTGCTGGCCGGTACGCTGGCGGCCGGTGCCTGCATGATCATCGCGCCGCGTTTCAGTGCATCGGCGTTCTGGCGGCTTGCCGCGGATACCGGTGCCACCCAGGTCAATGTGATGGCGGCTGTCAGCACTATACTGGCGCGGCGTCCGCGCAGTGAATATGTGCCCGGACATCGTTTGCGTGTCGTCAACGGCTCCGGTTTTACCGAGGAGACCCTGGCAGTGTTCAAGCACGATTTCAACGTGCCGACGATCATCGAGGGGCTGGGTATGACCGAAATCCCAGGCGCGTTTAGTAATCCGTTCGAAGGTCCGCATAAACTGGCCGCGATGGGGCGTCCCGGTTTGCATCCCAACCCGGCCCAGCCTTGGACGCAGGCGCGCATACTCGATGACGACGGCCGTGATGTGGTCGCCGGTATGACGGGGGAGCTGGCGGTAAAAATTCCCACGCTGATGCAGGGTTATTACCGTGATCCTGCGCAGACATCCGCCTCGTTTCGCGACGGCTGGTTCATGACCGGCGATCTGGTACGTCAGGATGAGGACGGCTATTTTTTATTCGTTGCGCGCAAAAAAGACATCATCCGGCGGCGCGGTGAAAACATCGCTGGTGCTGAACTCGACCGCGTGATCGCTGAAATGCCCGGTGTCGCGGAGGTCGCCGCTATTGCGGTGCCGGCCGACGTCGGTGAGGAGGAGGTTCTGGTGGCCATTGTGTGTGCCGCTGGCGTGAGGCTTGATGTGATCGCGGTGCGCGCCTGGTGCGCGGCGCGGCTGGCCGCACACAAGGTGCCGCGCTATGTGGTGTTTGTTGATGCATTGCCGCATACGCCGACCCACAAGGTAGCCAAGCACGTTTTGAAAGCGGATGCGACGTTGCGTAGTCGTGCCGTGGATACCACGCCCGCCACGCCGGCCACACCCGCCACGCCGGCCACGCCCGCATAATCAAGGCGGCACTCTGGGTTGCTCAGCACGCCGCATGCGCCCGGCTTGCAGTCTGCTAAGTTCCGAGTGCTATTCGCTGCGGATGCCGGCGTCCTTGATAACCTTGCTCCACTTGGCAACCTCGGCCTTGGTAGAGGTCGCCAGCTGTGCGGGTGTACTGCCGACGACTTCAATGCCGGCATTGGCCAGCAGATCTTTGACTTCGGCGCGGTTGATGACGCGCACGATTTCACGGTGCAGTTTTTCGACGATGGCTTCCGGCATTTTCGGCGGGCCGAAGATGCCGAACAGCGAGAGCATCTCGTAGCCTGGCAGGCCGGTGGCGGCAACCGTTGGCAGATCGGGGAACAGTGCAGAAGGTTGTGCACTCGTCACCGCCAGCGCTTTGATTCGCCCCGACTTGGCATGTGGTGCTACCGAGGCGGCATTGCCGAAAGTCATCTGGATTTGTCCGGCGATGACCTCGCTGATGGAGGTTGTCGCACTCTTGTAGTTGATGCGCACAATATTGACGCCTGCCATCGCTTTGAATAATTCACCGCCAAGGTGAGGCGAAGAGCCGGCCCCCGGCGTTCCATAGTTGAGTTCGCCCGGACGCGACTTGGCGAGTGCGATCAGGTCTTTCACGCTTTTTACGGGTAGCGACGGGCTGACCGCCAGAATGTTGGGTGTGCTAACAGGCATTGTGATCGGCGAGAAATCCCGCACCGGGTCGTAGGGGGGCTTCTCGACAAACAGCGGCGAGATCCAGAAGCTCGCGCCTGACAATACCAGGGTGTAGCCGTCGGGTTGCGCGCGCATGGTGATTTCGCCCGGGATCACCCCGCTGGGCCGATTGTCGACAACCACCTGTTGTCCCCAGTTGGCGGTGAGACCAACGCCGATCAGGCGCGCCAGCACATCGTTGCCGCCACCTGCACCGCCGGTGACAATGCGGATGGGTTTGGTTGGGAAGTCCTGCGCCACCGCGTGATTCATGCTACACACTATTCCACAGAGCAAAGTGCAATGTAAAAATCGTATCAAGTGCTTCATCTGCGCTCCTCGTTTACGTTGACGCGTGCCTGCCTCGTTGCAACAGGCCTTTTAATTGATCGGCGGCCAAAGACGGCTGGCGACAATCGGCGATTCCGGACTGTGCATCAGATGGACTACCGCGCGGTTCGACCACTGGCCTTCGGCCGGGTAGAGTTCGCGCATGCGCGGGAAATGCGAATCGCGGCCCGCTCGTGACGTAAATTCGTAGAGCACACCGTGTTTGGCCCAGCCGACAACCGAAACCAGCTGGCGGATCGCCACGCAGCCCGGCAGTCGTCCCAGTGCATCGAATCTCCAGTCGGCATACCAGGTCAGCATTTCCTCCTCAGTGGCGGTACCGTCGCCGTTAAAAGTCCCGAGTTGTATGCAAGGCGCGGGTGCCAGCCGGCTTTCTCGTGTGGCGGCTTCCGGGCCCGCGCGGCGCGCGACTTCTGTGGTAACCAGCACGCGCTCACCGCTGCGCAGGCCCAGCATGCGGCGGTCTTCAGCGGTCTGATTGGCAGCGAAGCGTCCCGGCGCTTGTTGCAGATAGTGCGCCGCACCCTTGGAAAACGTATGTGCGCTCTCGCCGCCAAACAGTAGGATGAAATCTGCGCCCTTGGGGACTGCCGGGTCGCTGGTGTGTGGCAGTCGCGAGGCAGGCGGAACCTTCTCGGATTTATAGTGCGCGCCCCACAATACCCCTGGCACCTGCAAAATCCGCGGTATGTAGACGCTGTGTAACCATTCTAGATATTCATCGCGCCCGCTGTCGGGCAGGTTGTAATAGCTGATCCACAGTCCTTGATCGATTGCTTGCATGTCTCGCCCCAGAGAAATTTGCCACGTCCGCTGGCAGCTGGGGACTCAGGCTGGCGACGCGCGTGGCATAAGACCGTGTCAAGGCGGTCGTTGCCGCTTGATTAATTTTTATCGTTCACGCGTCTTTTACACCTTACAGTAGACCTGATCTGCGCGGCGCTAGTCAAGAATCTATGTCCCGGGTTTGGATAATTATGTGTGGAGCAACGCTGGTTGCACGGCATGGCCAGTGCCATCGAAGTCGCGCCGCCCACCTTGAGATAAACGATGGTGGGGCTTGCGTTTGCGCGGGCACCATTACGACGAGTTTCTAACGGTGCGCCGCGAACGGCACGGCGGCAACCTGCGCGGTCGCCGCCGTTCGGCGGACTACGGTTTATTCCGCCTTGGCGCCCGCCGCCTTGATGACCTTGGCCCATTTTAGACGCTCGGCCTTGATATAAGCGCCGAAAGCCTCCGGGGTACCTGGTGCGGCGTCGAGGCCCTGGTTAAAGAGGAAGGTCTTCACCTCGGGCATGGCCAATACTTTGGTCGTTTCCGCATTCAAGCGGTTGATGACGTTACGCGGTGTTTTCGCCGGCACCATGATGCCGTACCAGTTGTTGGCGTCGAAGTCCTTCAGACCGCCTTCAGCGATGGTCGGAATGTCGGGCAGCAGCGCCGAGCGTTTCAGTGTGGTCACTGCGATGCCCTTGATGCGGCCGGTTTTCATTTGCGGCACCGCACTGGCGCCGGTGGCAAACACCACTTGCACCTGGCCGGCGACCAGATCGATGATGGCCGGTCCGCCGCCCTTGTAGGGTACGTGCACGAGTTTGGTTCCCGCCATCACATTGAACAGTTCACCGGCCAGATGCCCGGTGCCGCCGATGCCCGACGAGCCGTAGCTCAATGATTTTGTTTTCGCCAGCGCGATCAGTTCCTTCACGCTGCCGGCGGCGACCGACGGATGCAGCGACAGTACATTGGTTGAATCGACCGCCTGAATCACCGGTAACAAATCCTTTTCCGGATCGAAGGGTAGCTTGGCATAGAGGCCGGGGTTGATCGACAGCGCGGCGATGGTGCCCATCAATATGGTGTAGCCGTCGGGGTTGGCCTTGGCGACGATTTCGGTGGCGATGTTGCCGCCCGCACCGGGGCGGTTGTCGACGATCACCTGCTGGCCGAGCAGTTCCCCCAGTTTTTGGGCGATCGGACGCGCGGTCGTATCGGTGCCACCGCCTGGCGCGAAACCAACGATCATGCGAACCGGCTTGACCGGGTATTCCTGCGCATGGGCACTAACGGCAAGCGGGCCGCATAGCGTGGCGGCGGCAATGACGCCAATTTGTCTGCAGATCGTGCTGCGGTCGATAGGATGCATGCTGGTTCCTCCTCGTTGTTATGTTCGCGCTACAGATAAATTTAATGAATGCGGGCGGCCGCCATGCGGGCGGCGATGCGTAGCGCCTGTTCAAGTGCGCCGGTGTCGGCAACACCCTTGCCGGCGATGTCGTAGGCGGTACCGTGGGCTGGCGTGGTGAAAACTGTCTTCAGTCCGGCGGTGACGGTGACGCCTTTGTTGAAGCCGAGCAGCTTGGTCGCGATCTGGCCCTGGTCGTGATACATCATGACCACGCCGTCGAATTCGCTTTTCAGCGCCTTCAAAAAGATAACGTCCGAGGAGATCGGGCCGGTGCAATTCACGCCACTCGCGCGCACGGTGTCTACGGTCGGGCGGATGATCGTGATTTCCTCGTCGCCGAAGAGACCGTTTTCGCCGCAATGCGGGTTGAGTGCGGCAACCCCGATGCGCGGCTGTGCGATGCCAGCGGCGCGCAGTGATTGATCGGCGAGCCGGATGGCCGCAGTGATTCGTTCGGGCGTGATCAGATTGACCGCTTCTTTCAGCGCGATATGCGAGGTGACGCGGAAAGTCGAAAACTCCTTGATCACGTTCATCTCACCGAAAAAACCCTGATGCCTGGTGAGCGCGGCGAACATCTGGTGCTCGTCCGGATATTTCCAGCCGCCACGATTCATCGCGCCCTTGTTGAGCGGGGCGAAGCAGATGCCGTCAATCTTGCCAGCGTCGGCCAGCTCGATCATGTGTTTGAGCGTGTCGCCGCACAGACGGCCGGATTCGTCGGAACTCACACCGCGCGGATATTTCGCCGGATCGACATTGGCCAGATCAATCAGCGGAATGGCGTCGCCGTTGAATTCAATGGCATCGATGTTATCGAAGGTTTTAAAGGCGAGCCGGATGCCGGCATCACGACAGCCGCTCTCGAACACGCGGGCGTCGCCGATCACCACCACGCGTGCCACTGAATGCGGCATGCCCGAGGCGAGCAGCTTGACGCTGATTTCCGGACCGATGCCAGTGACATCGCCGAGCATGAGACCGAGGACAGGGAGCTTGTTCATAGTAATTACGCCTTGGTGAGGGAGACCGGTTGCCCGGTTTCGATGGATTGTACGATGGCTTCGAAGGCTGCCACCACGTTGACCATGTGCGGCATCTTGATCGGATATTCGCTGTGTCCGGCTACCGCGTCAGCGAAGACGTCGAACTCTTCTTTGAGCGAATCGAGGGGATCGTAGCTGAAGTGTTCGGGTTTGGCGCCTTTGCGGCGGATCACCAGTTCGGTTTCGCCCAGCGCCTCGACCGAAGCCTCGCGACCGAAGACGTGGATACGCCAGTAAAAGGGCGTTGCGCGCACCGCGCCGAGCAGCGCGCTGGTGTGGTTCTCAAATTCGAACATGATCGACAGCGTATCGGTCGGATCGGGTGCCGGCTTACGCGTGATGACCTGGGTTTGCACGCGCGCAACGGGGCCGAGCAGATTGCACAGTGCATCGAGCACGTGGATGCCAGAACCGGTCATGCCCGCACCGGGCGCCTCTCTGGGCGAGGTGCGCCATTGCGAGAAATGCGCACCCGAATTCTCGTTGCTGTAGTGACCCTCGACATGCAGGATTTCACCGAGCTCACCGCTGGCGACGACGCGGCGCAGTTCGCGCATCGACGGCCAAAAACGTTTGTTGGTGCCGATCCCGAGCAGCACGCCAGCGTCACGACAGGCCGCGGTCGAACGCACCGCATCGGCTTTTTTCAGCGCCAGTGGTTTTTCGCAGAACACCGCCTTGCCCGCTTTGGCGACGGCAACGATTTGCTCGGTGTGCAGCGAATGCGGGGTGGCCAGGATCACGGCCTGCACCCGCGGGTCGGCCAGCACGTCGGCCAGTTCGGTTGAGAGCTCCATCTGGTGTCGCGCAGTAAACTCGCGCACGGTATCGGGCTCTTTACTGACGCCGCGGATGAAACGGATGCGCGTGCTTTTGCCCTGCACCGCGTTGACGATTTTCTGGCCCCACCAGCCGAGGCCGACGATTGCTGCATTGATCACCTGCGATCTCCAGTAAAACGGCGGCTCAACATTGAGGCGGTGTCCGGCTCAATTCCCCCACTCGCACAAAGTGTTTTTGGAGTGGTGGCGGGCCACGCGCCGAAGATGATCACGCTAAATAAGAAAACAGTTTCGGATCGAGTTCGCGCCGGTATTTTTCCAGTACCGGCTGCACGGCTGCGACAAACGGTGCGCGTTCGGCGTCGCTGAGCGTAATGATTTCGTGATCCGCGACGAGCTTGAACTTGGCCAGCATTTCGGCGTCTTCGGCAGCCGCCAGTTCGAGCTGGTAGCGGGTGGCCGCGCGTCCGGCTTCATCGACCGCGGCTTG
>Ga0114970_10004060_pt1 | contig 10674 bp, 5 predicted proteins | sample M_140205_XF_Meta_FD_87030 | JGI IMG/M metagenome (GOLD analysis project Ga0114970, IMG submission 87030) | Freshwater microbial communities from Lake Montjoie, Canada to study carbon cycling - M_140205_XF_MetaG | ecosystem: Environmental > Aquatic > Freshwater > Lake | place: Lake Montjoie... | reverse complement strand
GATTACGACATCACCTGGCCTCCGGTAGTGAGCTTTTATCATCTGTCGCAAAATCGCTTTCCCACCATCGACTCCACCTTCGGCGGACACACCTGGCATCGCGCGGTCCCCTCCACTGAAGCCGACTTCGCCAAGCATCCTGAGCGTTTCGCGTTGCTCGGCGGCAAGCGGATGCTTACGGGAGGCGAAGCTCAGATTCAGTTCTGCATTTCCAATCCCGACGTGCAGGAACTGCTATATCAAGACCTGGAGAAGCACTTCAAGATGGGCTTCCAAAACGTGGACCTCGGACAGCCCGACGGCTTCCGTGGGTGCGAGTGCGAGGCTTGCACCAAGCTCTTCGGCACCGGCTCGGACTGGAGCGAGAAGATTTGGATTCTCCATCGCAACCTCGCCGAACGCGCTCACAAGGCGTTCCCTGACCGCACTGTCACCCTCTCCGTGTATGCAATCACCGAGACCCTGCCCAAGACCTTCAACTCCTTCCCTCCCAACGTGCGGCTCGGGATGTGTGGCACTCGCGATCACGAACTGGCCGCATGGCGGAACTTTGGCGCGCCGCAGGGATTCGCCACCTATCTCTACTACTGGTGCCCGAACATGATGCCGCGTTACTTCCCTTTTAGAACGCCCCTTTATGTGGAGAACGCGGCGAAACGACTGATGGCAGCCAATGTTCACTCCATCGCGCGCGACGGCAATGGCGGCATCGCCTTTGGGCTGGAAGGACCGACCTATTACACCATGGGCAGGATGTTCGACGGACCTGGCGCGCACACGGCCAAGAACCTCGTCATCGAGTATGTCAGCGCCGCTTTTGGCAAGTCGGCTCCTGCGATGATGAGCTTCTACGATCAGCTCTTCAACTCACTTGAAATTTACGCGCGCTACATGGCCACGCGTGAGGACGGCTGGAGTTTTGTGGACATGTATGGTCGCTGTCACAAGCACCTATCCAGCCCAGAGTCGATCATTGCCTTTCTCTATCCCGTGGAACTGATTCAAGGAATGGAAAAGCAATTGGCTCTGGCAGAGAAGGCCGACCTAAGTCCCAAGGCGCGGACCCGCCTAGCCCTCGTGCGCGCTGAGTTTGAATACCTCAAAGGCGTGGTCACCGCTGTCCATCTCTACAACGCCTACCAAATCTCGCCCGACGCAGCCTCGATGGATCGCCTGCTCAACGCCATCGATGCCAGAAGAACCACCATCGACCAACTCTTCGCCCAGGGCAAGGGACTCGCGGGTTGGCCCTTAACGCTCTTCCCGCCCACCGGTCATAGCGCCGACACTTTGAAGCTTAAGCATGATGGCTACCAGGAGCCCTACAAAGACTCGTTCTTCAACTGGGACACCGCTGCCAAACGCAACGCGCCGCTGGCAAATGCGAAGAGCATGAATGCACAACTGGCGAAGGCAGCTGTGGCGATGGATTCACCGCAGTGGGACAAGGTCCAGCCACAGACATTCGAGGCCACGCAAGTCCGCGCGATGTATGATGACAAGCAGCTCTATCTCCGCTTCGACAGCGACCTGCCGCCTAATGCCACTGCCGAGTCCGTCGAGAAGGAGCGTGTCGAAGCCTACCTGATGCCGACTGGAGGCTCGAAGGTGACCTTTAAGTTTAGCGCCGGACTAAAGCCCGACTCACGCACTCAGGCAGCACGCGGATTGATCGAGGACATGATGAATCTCGGCTACGGCAAGTTTGATCCCTTGTGGAAAACGGAGTGGACACACACCGCAGCACACGACCCCAAGGCCAAACGTCTGACCGTGATGATGACCATCCCCCTGCGCTCCATCCCTCCCGCCAGCGTGAAGCCAGACCAGAATTGGTTCGTCAACTTCCAGCGCATCGGTGCTGCGGGACCCAGCGCGTGGTCGATGATCCCTGGCGGCGCTGGCATCGAAGATCCGCGCAGCAACGGCGAGCTGTCCTTCAACAGTGAGGGCTCTGCATCAGCCGCCCATCCGCTCAAGATCATTCGCGAGAAGAGCTACCAGGACACCTTTGAAACGCCTGCCGAATGGAAAGCCCAGATCGCCAAGGGACCAACCGTTGCCTTGACCGACTGGCGTTTCCGCGCCGACCCCACGGAAGTCGGCGCGAAGGACGAATGGATCAAATCTTCGAGCTATGCAGAGACCGATTGGCTGCCCATCCAGGTGCCGACCTTCTGGGAGGAGACCGAGGCTATTGGCAAACTTCTGGGCGAGGGCTGGTATCGCGTGGCCTTCACGATGCCTGCTGCCTCCCAAGGAAAATCGCTTCGGCTCATGTTCGCCGGCGTGGATGAGCAGGCCTGGGTCTATCTGAATGGCAGGCAGATCGGCGAGCACTCCGAGAAGTCGGAGAAGAAGGCCTTCACTGCCCTGTATGATGAGCCGTTCATTGTCGAGGTCCCGGCCGATCAACTCAGAGCAGGTGAGAATGTGCTGCTCGTGCGCGTGCATAACAAGGTCGGTGCCGGTGGCATCTGGCGTCCGGTGCATGCGTTGGAGACGGTTCCGACCAAGTAACTTCACTGGCAGTTCATGCGTCAACACCTGAGGTCGTTCGCACAGCCGCCTTTCCCGAGTCATCCAGCCCATAAAACTGACCACCATGAACCAACGCCACTTCTTCCAAACCGCAGCCGCATCCTGGTTCCTTCTTCTCTCGCTCTTGCTCCCACATTCTCTGCCTGGGCAGGCCGCGCCAGCTTCCACCGTGGTGGACTTGACGGTATTGCCAGCGTTGGTCGATGGCGGGGCTCCGGCCGCGCTGTTGGAGACGCAGTTGAAGAAACTCGCCTTCGCCGCGCTCGACCGTCGCGATGCAGCCTATGAGCAAATCAAGACTGCGGCGGATGTGAGCGCGTGGCAGCAGCGGCAGCGGGCGAGCTTCCTCACGGTGTTGGGCGGGTTGCCTGAGCGCACGCCGTTGAACGCGCGGGTGACGGGGCAGCGCGACTTCGGTGCGTATCGGTTGGAGAAGATCCTGTTTGAGAGTCAGCCTGGCTTCATCGTCTCTGGCTTGCTTTATTTGCCGCCAGGGGCCGGGCCGCATCCAGCGGTGCTGATGCCCTGCGGGCACACGGACATCGCGAAGGCGGGAGCTGTGTATCAGAAGGCGTCCGTCAGCCTCGTGCATGCGGGCTTGGCGGTCTTTTGCTTCGATCCAATCGGCCAGGGCGAGCGGCGACAGCTCCGTCAGCCAGATGGCAAGCCGGAGTTCAGTAGTCCCACGAGTGAACATCAGTTGATGGGCATCTGCGGGACCCCCGTGGGGAACAGTCTCCCGCGAGCGATGATTTGGGACGGCATGCGCGCCCTCGACTACCTGGAGAGTCGGAAGGACATCCGCGGTGACCGCCTCGGCTGCACCGGCGTCTCTGGTGGCGGCACCATGACCAGTTACTTGATGGCGCTGGATGAGCGCATCGTCGCTGCCGCGCCTGCCTGTTATCTCACGGGCTTCCGGCGACTGCTGGAAACCATCGGCCCGCAGGATTTCGAGCAGAACCACTTCAGTCAGATTGGCGTCGGCCTGGATCAGGCTGATTACGTCCTGCTATGTGCCCCACGGCCGTTGCTCATCATGGCGGCGACACAGGATTTCTTCGACATCCAAGGCGCGTGGAATGTCTTCCGTCAAGGCAAGCGCGCCTACGGGCGGCTCGGGCTCCCAGAGCGCATCGAGTTGATCGAGGCGGACACCAAGCACGACCTCGCCATCGACATGCGCGAGGCCTCGGCGCGATGGTTCCGTCGATGGCTGGCGGGCCGCGACGATGCGTGGCGCGAGCCCGCGCTCGACATTCAGCCCGAGAGCGAAATCCTCTGCACACCCGAGGGCGATGTGCTGCGCCAGCCCGGAGCACGTTCGTTTTTCGACCTCAATGCAGCGGCCGCCGCGCCTCTCGCTGCTGAACGTCAACGCTTTTGGCAGACCAACCCAACGCCTGTCGCGCTGGCCAAGGTGCGCGAACTCGCGCGCGTTCGCCCGCTCGCGGAGTTGCCCGCCTTCACCGCGACCACTGGGGACACAGTCCAGCGTGGGGCGGTGCGCATTGAGAAGCTGACCCTGCGCAACGCCGAAGGCACCGTGCTCCCCGCGCTGCTGTTTCACCCAGAGCACGCGAGCGACACGCTCCGGCTCTACCTGCACGGCGACGGCAAGGCCGCGGAAGCCAGACCTGGTGGCAGCCTCGAGTCCCTCGCCCGCGTTGGTGAAACTGTGCTCGCCGTGGACCTGCGCGGCCTCGGCGAAATGCAGCGGGGAAAGCGAGCCACCCGCTTTGAAGCGCTTCAGGAGCCGAACTGGAAGGCCGCCACGCTCGCCTCGTTGCTCGGCCATTCCCTCGTGGGCATGAGGACCGAGGACATCGTCTCCTGTGCATGGCTCGCCTCAGAGAAGTGGAACAAAGGTCGCCCTGTCCACCTCACCGGCCTGGGTGAAGCCGGCGTCCCCGCGCTTCACGCCGCAGCGCTGGAGCCGCAACTTTTCGCCAGGACGCGCCTCGAACGCACCCTGCGCACGTGGACGGATGTCGCCACGACGCCGCGCACGCGGAACCAGCAAGTGAACACCGTCCACGGGGCGCTGCGCTTCTACGACCTACCAGATTTGCTCGCCACACTGCCCGCCGACAAGCTGGTGCTGCACGAGCCAGTGAATGCAGCAGGCGAGGAGAGTAAGTGACCCACGCTATCATCATGAAACGACGCCAATTTATCCGCACCACCGCGCTCACGCCTTTTCTGGCCGCACAAATGAGGGCCGTGCTGGCGGAGCAGGTAAACAAAACGTTCCTCGGCTCCATCGGCCTTCAACTCTACACGGTGAGGCATCAGTTGGGAAAAGATCGCAAGGGAACGCTGAAGGCGATCAAGGAGATGGGCTACGTTCAGGTCGAGCCGTATGAGTTTCCGAAATACAAAGCGCTCGTCGAGGACGCGAAGGAACTCGGCCTGAAAGTGAACTCCACGCACATCCAGTGGAACTCGGTGCTCAATCCAAGTGCGCCTGACACGCCCACCTTTGCGAAGGTTCTCGAAGAAGCCCAGGCAGCGGGGATCAAACATCTCATCATCCCCACCATCGATCCCAAAGACCGTCCCAACCTGGATGGCTACAAGCTGGCCGCCGAAAAGATGAACCGCGCTGCGGTAACGGCCAAGGCGGCGGGAATTCAACTCGCGTATCACAACCACACCTTCGAGTTCGATCCGATGGAAGGCACCCGGGCCGGTTACGACGTCCTGATCGAGGAGTTCAGCGCCGACATGCTTTTCGAAGTCGATGCGTTCTGGGTTCAACTCGGCAAACGTGATCCGGCAAAGCTGATTCGTTCGCTGAAAGGCCGCGTGACGCAGGTGCATCTCAAAGACCTCGCCGCCGGCATCAAGTTACCAGAGAAGATCGAAGGCTGGTGGAGCCTGCCCGTCGAGGCATTCGCATCCTTGGGCGATGGCATCATTCCTGTGAACCCGATCATCGAGGCCGCGAAGGAAGCGGGTGTTCAGTATTGCCACGTCGAGCAGGATCTCTCGCACGATCCCATGGCAAGCATCCGGCGAAGCTTGGGCTACCTCCGGGCCTGACGTCCCCAAAAAACTCAATCAACAAGCGACCATGCAACACATCCCATCCACAGCAACGCTGCTGCTTTCCGTCCTTGCGTTGACCCACGCTTGGTCAGAAGACCTCTACGACTACAAAAAGCCGCGCGCGACCGTGGAATCCACCACCATCAATCTGGTGACGAAGCTGGCCAATGGGGCGGATTTGCCGCTCGTCCTGCTCATCGGCGATCCGATCACCACCGGGCGCTATTCGGCGGGAGTGAGTGCCGCGCTCAAAGAGCATGCCAATGTTTCGCTGCTGGGCACATCAAAGGCCGTGGGAGACCCTGCCTTGCTCGACGAGATCCGGCTCGTGCTGCGGCAGAACGCCTATTCGATCATCCACTTCAGCTTCGGCATGAATGGCGATAGCGAAGGACTCCGCGACGGCTTTCCGGACGTGATCGCCACCATTCAGCACCATGCGCCGCAGACGAAGCTCATCTGGGCTTCCACGACTCCGCGAATGCAAAGAGACGGCGGGCCTGACAAGGATGTCATCGAAAAGAACTCACTCGCGGCAGACCCCATCGCCAAGGCGGGCATTCCCGTGGATGATCTCTACACACTCGTCGCGAAACACCCGACGAAGCTGTGGGATGCGGGCGGCGTCCATTTCACGATTGAGGGGACAGCGCTTTTGTCCGCGCAAGTGGCCCAAACCATCCTGCCATTCCTGCCGGCGAGGCCGAAGCCGCTCAAGGTGCTCATGGTTGGCAACAGCCAGTGCCCGCTCATCATCAACAACCGTCTGATCGAGAACCTGGCTGTCTCCGATAAGGGCGCTGCACTCATTCAGATCACCGGCTGCATCAAAGGCGGTTCCACTTTGAAGACACACTGGGAAGCCGGCACCGGTCCGACGACGGCGCGCGGCATGATCGCGGGCGGCTCGTGGGATTTTGTCGTGCTGCAGGAAATCTACGCCGCCACGGAAGCCGACATGCACCCGTATGCGCGTCAGTTTCATGAACTGATCAAGAGCGGCGGTGCCAAGACCGTGTTCTTCGGCACGGCCTCCATCATCAGAGACTATCCCCAAGGTTTCGATCGATTGCATCGCATCAATCTGGCCGCCGGTAAGAAACTCGGCGGCCAGGTCGTCGATTCCAGCCATGCGTATTTCAGATACCTCGGCAAGGAGCCGTCGGCTGAGCGCATGGAGAGTCTATTCGCAAAGGACAAGATGCACCCGGGCCTGTGGGGCTCCTACATCTACGCCTGCGGGATTTACAGCGTGCTGACCGATCGCAGCCCAATCGGTCTCGCCGCGCCAACAGACATGCCGGCTGACGTCGTGAGAGCATTGCAAACCGCCGCCTGGGAGCAGCATCAGGAAACCAAAGCTGCCCTTAGCCGGTGAGTAAAAGGCTTTACCTAAATGCTCAGAAAATCTTCCGAAAGAAACAACTCGGGCACGTAATTTTCCAATCATGAAACACCTCCCCATCCACGTCTTAGCGTTCCTCAGCCTTGCCGGCGCGGCATTCACCCAGGAAACGCCGAAGCTCCTGCGCGCGGGCATCATCGGTCTCGATACCTCGCATGTGCCGGCGTTCACGAAGCTCTTTAACAACCCGAAGGCCGATGGGGATCTCGCGGGCATCAAAGTCACAACAGGCTACACCGGCGGCACGGACATGCCGGCGAGCAAGGATCGCAAAGAGAAGTTCACGCAGCAGCTTCGCGACATGGGTGTGGAGATCGTCGATAGCATCCCGAAGCTGCTCGAGAAAGTCGATGTCGTCTTGATCGAGAGTGTCGATGGCCGGATCCACCTCCAGGAGGCACGTGAGGTCTTCAAGTCGGGCAAGCCTGTCTATATCGACAAACCCGTCGCAGGCACGCTCGCAGAAGCCATCGCCATCTTTGAGCTGGCGAAGAAGCACAACGTGAAGACCTGGTCGAGTTCGTCCTCGCGCTTCGGAGCCGATTTGATCGCGATGAAGGGCAATGCCGAGATCGGAGACATCCTGGGAGTGACAACATGGGGACCGTGCTCGTATCAAAGCGGCACCCCCGACCTCTTCTTCTACGCCATCCACGGCATCGAGTCGCTCTTCGCGCTCATGGGCACCGGTTGCGAGACCGTTTCACGCACCAAAGGCCCCATCAGCGATCAAGTTACCGGCGTGTGGAAGGACGGCCGCATTGGCACCTATCGCGGCATCGTGAAAGGCAAGGCGGAGTTCGGTGCGCTCGTCTTCGGTAGCGCTGGCGTGCGCCAAGGGGCAAAAACCATCAGCTACGAGGCGCTGTGCCGGCAGATCGGCAAATTTTTTCGCACCGGAGAGGCTCCCGTGAGCGAGGCCGAGACCATCGAGATCTTCACCTTCATGGAAGCCGCCGATGAAAGCCTGCGCCAGGGCGGCAAGCCCGTCGCACTCGCCGATGTGCTCGCCAAAGCGAAGGCCGAAGCAGCGGGAAAACTGAATCCGTAGTTCCAATTCCAACATCCCATCCTATGCAAAACATCACTCGCCGTCGTTTCTTCGAAGACTCACTCATGGCCGCTGCGGCGGTCGCATTGCCTGCACCGATTTTCGCTGCGGACACGAAATCAGTCGGCCCCAACTCCAAACTCACCGCCGCCATCATCGGCTGTGGGATTCGCGGCAAGGCGCACGCGCGCGAACTCGCAAAGCTGGTGGATTGCGATGTCGCGTATGTTTGCGATCCCGACCTCGATCGCGCGGATGAAGTCGGTGCGCTGCTTGTCGAACTGAAACGCCCGATGCCGAAGAAAGTGCAGGACCTGCGCGCTGTGTATGCCGACAAGTTCGTCGATGTCGTCTTCATCGCCACGCCGAATCACTGGCATGCGCTCGCTGCCATCTGGGCCATGCAGGCTGGCAAGGACGTTTATGTCGAAAAGCCCGTGAGCCACAACGTCGCCGAGGGCCGGCGCATCGTGCAGGTCGCCCGCAAACTCGGCCGCATTTGCCAGACGGGCACGCAGAACCGCTCTCGAGCTCCTTTGGCCGAAGCAGTGAAATACATACGCGAGGGCAAGCTCGGAGAAGTGAAGCTCGCGCGCAGCATCATGTATGGCGGTCGCGGCTCCATCGGCGGACCCGTCGAATGCCCCACGCCCCCGCGCTGCGACTACAACCTCTGGGCTGGTCCCGCGCCGATGACAAAACTCACGCGCAGCAAGTTTCACTACGACTGGCACTGGATGTGGGACACGGGCAACGGCGACCTCGGAAACAGCAACGTGCATTCCCTCGATGTCTGCCGATGGGGCCTCGGCGTCACGGGATTGGGGCGCGGCGTCCTGAGCTACGGTGGCCGCCTCGGCTACACCGATGTGGGTGAGACACCAAACACACAGGTCGGCATCTTTGACTTTGGCGACAAGACCATTGTCTCCGAGACGCGCGGTCTGAAGACCGTGCCGTTTCATCCGACGATCAAGTCCATGTGGTTCTTCTACGGCACGGAAGGCATCATCGCCGAGACGAGCCTCTATGATCCGAAAGGCCAGCTCATCCGTGCCTTCGATGGCAAATCGGAGAACCACTTCGCCAACTTCCTTCGCGCTGTCTGCAGTCGCCAACCCACTGACCTCGCCGCCGACATCCTCGAAGGCCATCAATCCAGCGCGCTCTGCCACATCGCGAACATCTCGTATCGCCTCGGCCAGACTGCATCGCCCGCCGACATCGCAACGCACCTTGGCGACATCAAGGTCCACGAGGACGTGCAGGAGACCTTCGAGCGCACACGGCACTCCATGAACGATGCGGGAGTCGATTTGGAAAAATCAAAGCTCACCCTCGGCCAACATCTGCGTGTCGATGGCGACAAGGAGAAGTTCATCGACAACGATCAAGCTGATGCCCTGCTCGCGCGTCAGTATCGTGCTCCGTTTGTAGTGCCAGGTGAGAACGAAGTGTGACTCAGACCGATGTTGAAAACCTCAAGCATCACGTTCATCGCGACGCTATTGCTCGCGACTTTGGCTGTGGCCAAGGATGACTTCACAACCAAGGACGAAGCTCTCGCCGTCGTGCAGCTCAATACGAAGCCAGGCCCCGAGTATCAGTCAGCGGCCCGTCTTTACCAGGGCGTGCCTAGCATTGCGCGTGACGCGAACTCAGGGCGGCTATGGGCTGCGTGGTATTCCGGCGGACGCGGTGAGACGAAGGAGAACTATGTCCTGGTGGTGACGAGCGGCGACGATGGTCTCACTTGGACCGAGCCGGTGCTCGTTGTCGATCCGCCTCATAACGTGCGAACCTTCGACCCCTGCCTGTGGACGACGCCTGAGGGGCGGCTGATGCTGTTCTACTGTCAGAACGATGCGACACGCCAACTTCACGATGGTCGTTGGGGCGTCTGGTTCACTGTCTGCGAACATCCCGAACGCGCTGACTCCTCATGGACACAACAGGTGCGCATCCGTGACGGCAACATGCTGAACAAACCGACGGTGTTGCGGGATGGCACCTGGTTGCTGCCAATAGCGCATTGGTATGAGCGTGAGCATGGCGCTGGCATCGTGCGGTCACGCGACCAAGGGAAGAGTTTCACCTGGATCGGTGGCGCACCTGGGCGCAATGCCGAGTGGGACGGCAAAGCCAGTGGCGGTGGCATGGAGCACATGATCATCGAACGCAACGACGGAACCCTGTGGATGCCTATGCGCATCAAGGACGGCCTCGCAGAGACGACTTCGAAGGACGGTGGCGTTACTTGGAGCGCGCCTGTTCGGTCGGCTATCGAAGGGCCTGGTTCGCGCTTCCACGTTCGTCGTCTCAGGTCTGGCCGACTACTCATGATCAATCACCTTGGCTTCTCGCACGATGTGTCGATCCTCGAACAGCGCAGTCATTTGACCGCCATGCTTTCGGACGATGAGGGCAAGACCTGGCCGCATCGGTTGCTGCTCGATGATCGCAGCCAAGTGTCGTATCCCGACGCCATCGAAACGGACGAGGGCAAGATCTACATCATCTATGATCGGGGTCGCACGTCGGATCGGGAGATCCTGTTTGCCATCACCAACGAGACTGACATCGCCTCTGGCAAACCAGGACCGGCGACGAAGCTCCGCCAGTTGAT
>Ga0114970_10004058_pt1 | contig 10677 bp, 7 predicted proteins | sample M_140205_XF_Meta_FD_87030 | JGI IMG/M metagenome (GOLD analysis project Ga0114970, IMG submission 87030) | Freshwater microbial communities from Lake Montjoie, Canada to study carbon cycling - M_140205_XF_MetaG | ecosystem: Environmental > Aquatic > Freshwater > Lake | place: Lake Montjoie... | reverse complement strand
GCTGCGAAGAAGCCCCCGGTAAAGAAGGCAGCCCCTGCCAAGAAGGCTGTGGCGAAAAAGGCCACACCCGCAAAAAAGGCAGCACCAGTCAAAAAGGCTGTTGCCAAAAAGGCTCCTGCTAAAAAGGCAGTCCCGGTAAAGAACGCTGTAGCGAAGAAAGCAGCACCGGCGAAGAAGGCCACTCCCGCCAAAAAGGCAGGGCCCGCTAGTAAGGCAGCGGCGAAGGCCGGCGGCAAGGAAGCCCCCAAGGTCGGCGACCTTGATTTGCCAGACCTTGACCCTGAAGACTTAGAAGATCCCGAACTTGCTGAAATCGTTGCTGACTCTTTGACTGTCACGATTGAGACTGTCAAAGAAGAGGTCGAGAAAGATGGCGGCGACGCTGATGACTCGAAGGACAGTAAGAGCAAAGTCGAAGAGGTCCCGGAGGATCAAGGCTTCGTTCTGTCCAGCAATGACGACACCGATGAGCCGGTTCAAACCGTGCAGGTCGCTGGAGCAACCGCCGACCCTGTTAAGGACTACCTCAAGCTGATTGGCAAGGTTCCGCTGCTCAACGCCGAGCAGGAAGTGTCGTTGGCCAAGCGCATTGAGGCAGGCCTTTTCGCTGAGGAAATCCTGGACAACTCCAAGAAGATCGCGGCCCGCATGAAGAAGGACCTGGAGTGGATTGCCGAGGATGGTCGCCGGGCAAAGAATCACCTGCTCGAGGCCAACCTGCGTTTGGTGGTCTCTCTGGCCAAGCGTTATACCGGTCGCGGCATGCTCTTCCTTGACCTGATTCAAGAGGGCAACTTAGGTCTGATCCGCGCCGTCGAAAAGTTTGACTACACCAAGGGTTACAAGTTCTCTACGTACGCGACCTGGTGGATTCGCCAGGCCATTACGCGCGCGATGGCTGACCAAGCCCGCACGATTCGCATCCCTGTTCACATGGTGGAAGTCATCAACAAGTTGGCTCGCGTTCAGCGCCAAATGTTGCAGGACTTGGGACGCGAACCCACACCTGAAGAACTCGCGCGCGAACTCGACATGACGCCGGAAAAGGTCGTCGAAGTTCAAAAGTACGGTCGCGAGCCCATCTCCTTGCACACCCCACTGGGTGAAGACGGCGACAGTGAATTTGGTGACCTGATCGAAGACTCTGAAGCTGTGGTTCCCGCTGACGCGGTGTCGTTCACCTTGCTGCAGGAGCAGTTGCATTCGGTGCTGGATACCTTGTCTGAGCGCGAAGCCGGTGTGGTGTCCATGCGCTTTGGTTTGACCGATGGTCAGCCCAAGACCTTGGACGAAATCGGCAAGGTTTATGGGGTCACGCGTGAGCGCATCCGCCAGATCGAATCAAAGACCATGTCCAAACTGCGCCACCCATCACGGTCACAGGTCCTGCGCGACTACCTGGACTAAAGCAACGCGTTGTATTCACAAAAAATCCCCACCGGCTGATGTTCCAGCAGGTGGGGATTTTTCGTTGCCTGGTTAGGGATTCGTGGGGGAGGATCCAGGTGCTGGCCACGTAGGCGTGGGGTCGAAGCTGGGAACGTTATTGGGGCTGGTCACGCTGACGGTGGTGCCACTGCCGCCCCTAGAACCAGTGACAGTGCCACCGCTGAGGTAATTGGCAAAGGGGTTGGCGTCCATTCCACTGCCGAGGTCTGGAACGAAGACACCGACATAGTCAGGATCAGTCCACTGCGGCGAGCTTCCGCTGCCCGAACCTGGTGCGTCGCATACTTCAAACTCCACAACACCGGTACCAGGCAGCGCCGAGTTCGTGCTGATGTAGTTCGAAATCACCGGAACACACAGTCCGCCCTTCTGGGTACTGGTGTAAGGATTGACTTGTGCATCCGCTTTGGTGCGTACGTCCGAGTAGGCACCGATCAAGTTGTAACCCTTGAAGGCAAAGCGCACAGCGCCATCGCTGTAGGTTCCGTTAACGTTCCAGTTGCCGCCGTCATAGCTTGCATCAAGCTTGATCTTGGCCGTTCCCGTTGAACCACCTGGCGTAATCTGGTTTCCCGCGGGAATTGCGCCGCTAAATGGACCACCATCCACGTAAAGACCGCCATCGCGGTACGTCGACAGCTTGATGGTTCCATCGGCCTTGGCTGAAACTTTTAGGGCAAGTTGAACGTATGCGCAGCCACTCAGGGCTACGGCACTGGCCACTACTGCGCCGATGAGGGCGAATAATTTGGTCTGCTTTTTCACGAAAGGTCCTTCTCCAGAAAGTGTCAATCCGCCTCATCGGATTGAACGTATGTACGCACGGTAGCGGGTAGTCCCTGTGGTCGCCGGCGTTTGTTGCCATTGCGGCTCTTTGTTCATTAATTATTCAGGGTTCATCGATTATTCATGGATTTCAAGCCGCTACCTGAAAATGGGTGTGCTCCAAGCCCCCCTGATCTGCCCCATTCGAGTCAGGGTCATACTGACCAAGTGATGACTCCATGAGCGCCCGTGAATTGCCCAGCAGCCCGTTCAACAAGAACCGGGTGCCTGTCGAGGCCAAGGTCTTTGAACTCAATGAGCGGGTGTCCCACGACTCCCACGGCCTGGGAACGGTCACCAATGTCGAGCCAACGATCGCGGTAACGGTCAATTTCGGCTCCCACCAAAGGCGAATCGTCAGCCCTTTCACCAAACTTTCCAAGCTGTAACTCCCCCCAAGAGACGGGTGAGGCACGAGTTTCCTGTCGTGCGCAAGGTTGCGAAGTGGCAACGACTGACCCCATTTGTAGAAAAGGGGTGCAAAACACCGAATAATGATGTATGGGCTACGTCTAAGTAGTCTGTGGATGACGGTGGTTTTGTGCCTAGCGGCCAGAGAATCGTCGCGATCTGGGGGAGGTGAGGGCTGATGGCTAAGAACGACGCCACGGGCACGGCCACCACGCCCAGCGCAAAACCTCGTCGAGGCCGCCGTAATGTCATGCGACTTGTCGCCGTGTTGACCTTGCTGGTCGCGGGGGGCGCAGCCGTTTTTGCCTTCCTTCCTGACCCGCCTGCCTTGGCTGCTGCCTCGGCGCTGTCAGGTAAGACGGTCACCACGGTCTCCACTGGTGGAGACCACAGTTGTGCGCTGACCAGCGATGGTGACGTCGCGTGTTGGGGTTCAAACAATCATGGCCAGCTAGGAACCAACTCCACCACCGCGCGTTCGCTGCCCACGGCTATCACTACAACGGGAACGCCGTTGTCAGGCAAAACCATCACGCAACTCAGCGTCAACGGATCGCACACCTGCGCCTTGACCTCAGATGCGATTTTGGCCTGTTGGGGCGATGACTCCCATGGACAAATTGGTGACGGTTCCACGAGCGGCGATCACCTCGTACCTACTGCAGTAACTACTGCGTCGACTCCGTTGTCTGGAAAAACGATTTCTGCTGTCACCACGGGTTCGGCTCACACCTGCGCATTGGCCAGTGATGGAACCCTGGCCTGCTGGGGATTGCAAACGGACGGTCGGTTGGGCAACAGCTCAAGTTCAGCTGCGGATGTCGAGACCCCCACCGCCGTTACGGTTTCTGGAACAGCACTTTCTGGGCTGACCATCAACGCTATTGATGCTGGTGCTGCCCACACGTGTGCTCGGGCGAGCAGCAATGCGCTGGCGTGCTGGGGCCTGAACACTTCCGGACAGCTGGGTAACGGCTCCACCACATCAAGCAACGAGGCTGTGGCTGTGACCGTGAGTAGCACACCGCTGGCCAGCCTGAGCATTGCCGGTATCAGTGCTGGTGGTGCTCACACGTGCGCAGTCTCCGTCAGCGGTGTCGTGGCTTGTTGGGGCGAAAACGGTGACAACGAACTCGGAAATGGTGGCACCACAGACAGTGACGTGCCCGTTTCACCAACGTTGGCATCCACCCCCATTGCCACCGCAACAATCTTGTCGGTTTCTTCTGGTGACAAGAACACCTGCGTTGTGGCCACTGGCGGTTCAATCTCGTGTTGGGGTAACAACAGTGTCGGATCGGTTGGCGATAACACCAATACCACACGCGATGTACCGACCGCGATTGTTACTAGCGGAACGATTCTCTCCGGCAAGAGTCTTGTTTTTTCCTCAGTAGGAGATAGCACGGTGTGTGCGCTGGCTTCCGACGGAACTCCTGCATGTTGGGGTGACAACACTTTAGGAAAGATCGGTGATGGCACCACGACAAATCGAGATGTAGCCACTGCCGTTATTACGAACCCATCCGCGAGCATTACTGAGGTGACCGGGCAGCGCTCGGGAGTATTGGGTTATGGCCGTCCGGGCGACGCGATCGTCCTGAGTGGTTCCTGGTGGAACGGCTCAAAGGCCAGCACGGACTTTGTGGTCACCGTCGGTGGTGAAACTGCAGACCAAACGCTGGAGACCAACAGCACGGGAACACTCAGTGGCGGCATCACGGTGCCCGCCGCAGCGGCCCTGGGTTCTGGCTCCGTGGTCATTACCCAAGGCACCGATTCGGTCACGAAGTCTTTCTATATCTTGGGTAGCCGCACCGTGACGGTGTCACCGACTTCGGGTCTGCCCGGAACGGTGGTGAGTGTCAGCGGTACCAACTTTGATCCCACCGCCGCAGCAGAGATTCGTGGTCTGACCTCAACGAGCGGTCCGACTGCATCCAGCGATGCTGCCGTTGATGTGACCATCACGTCTGGTGGCTCGGTTCCAGCCACGAACTTCACTGTGGATGACTTTGACACCGTCTCCATTGAGGTGCGCGAGAAGTCACCTGGTGGAACACCATCGACCGATTATGCGCGAGCTGCATTTACCGTTCCTCCCGTTACGGTTTCGGCCACCGCTGTCAGTGGTCAGCGTTCCGGGGTTACCGGGTATGGCCGCCCAACTGAAGTCTTGACCGTCACCGGCGCGAACTGGCCTAACGACTTGGTGTCCTCGGACTTCACGGCGGCTTTTTGTAATACCTCTGGAGGCAGCTGTGACTCCAACGCAACCAAGACTCTCGCGACCAATGGTTCAGGTGTGCTGTCGGGGACAGTGACTGTTCCTTCAGATGCGACGACGGGCGCGCGAGCACTGAAGGTCACTCATGATGGCCGGTCGGCCTTGTTTAACTTTGGAGTGTTGGGCACTCGCTCGGTGACCTTGTCGCCAACCAGCGGGGGGCTGAGCACTCCGGTTTCGGTGACGGGCACCAACTTTGATCCACTTGCTTTTGTCAGCATCAAGGGCGTTCGAGTCTTGTCGGGTCCGGTGTACTCGTCGGATTCATCGGTTCCTGGCTTTACTGCCGCGAATGGATCCTTGTCGGCCGTGAACTTTATCGTCGAGGATCCCTTGACCACCTACATCCAGGTCTCTGAAGACGCCCCGTCCGGCACTCCTGCCACCGACCGCGCCTATGCCTCGTTCACCACACTGACGGCCACGTTGGCTGTGGACACCGTCACTGGTCAGCGCACGGGAGTCAACGGTTATGCCCGCGCTGGGGATGCGGTCAATGTCTCCGGCAGTGGATGGGCTGCCAGTCGATCCTCCGGCACGATTACGGCGCTTTTTTGTGCCGCTGATGGTTCTGGCTGTGACACGGCTGCGACCAATGGCTTGTCCACCAACTCATCAGGTGACATCACCGGCTCAGTGACCGTGCCCACGGGCGCGACCACGGGCTCACGGTCGCTGAAGGTATTGATCTCTAGCGGTAGCGCATTCACGCCCATCAAGATCTTGAGCGCGCGAACCGTGACGTTGTCTAATTCAACCGGTGCGGTGGGAAGTTCAGTAACCGTGACCGCCGCGAACTTCGACCCAGGTGCAGCGGTGCAAATCAAGTTGGCCAAGACCGTTACTGGGAGTACGCCGGTCTACACCGCTGATACGCCGGTGAATGCCACCATCTCAGAGACGGGAACGTTGGCTGCTACCTCGTTTACGGTGTCCACGCCCGGTGCGGTCGTGGTGGTGGAAACCGCACCCGATGGAGATCCGTCCGTGGATTGGGCTTCGGCACCGTTCTCGTCCTTGGTGCCGGGCACCACGTTGTCCATGCGTTCATTCATTACTGGGAGCAACTCCACGAACACCGGAATTGACTTCGGTTCACTGACCTCGCCGAACAAGCCGACACCGATTGCGGGCGACTTGAACCGGATCCAAGTAGTGGACCAGCGCTACGGGGCCTATGGATGGTCGCTGACAGCGACCATGAGCAACTTTGTGGGCGCTGCGGTATCGATGAATAAGTCCACGGTGTCGTTGAGCCCCTCGTGTGTTGCCGTGGGAACGAACAGCGCGCCTGGTTTGACAGCTGGCGGGGCGAGTCAAAGCTTTGCTTCACCGGTCGCCTTGTGTGCTAAAGACACGCAAGCCGGAGCTAGTGGCAACACCAGCGGTGCCTACAACATTGATGCTTCAGTGGTGTTGACCATCCCGGCGTTTCAGCGCGCAGATGTGTACTCCGCGATCATTACGATCACGTTGGCTTAGACAAGCTAGTAGGGCGCGCTAGTGAACTGGTGATTCACGCCAGGAGTGAACTATTGCGCTGCAGGTGCGTCGTTATTTAAACGCTGGGACTCGTCGTGGATGTCGGCAGCGACTTGGCGCAGGGCTGAGTCGTATTCGTGCCCGTGGTGAGCACAGAACATCAATTCGCCACCGGAGTTCAGGTGCACGCGAACATAGGCTTGAGCACCGCAGCGATCGCAGCGGTCGGTGGCCAACAGCTCTTCAGCGTTGAGCGTCTGGTTCATTCCGGCTCCTTCGGTCATGAATACATCATCCCACTGATTGCCGTCGGTGCACCTGTTCTGGCGCGCCCGATTGGGTGAGTTCGCTGAGAGCGGAGTCATTGCATGCTTGGGGAGTGGCAGCAGCGACATTGCCAGCATTTTCGCTAGCGTCAGCACATGCCCGCTTCCTATACCGCGAAAAACCTGTCTGTTCTGGAGGGGTTAGACGCTGTCCGCAAGCGCCCTGGGATGTACATCGGGTCCACGGACGCCCGTGGCTTGATGCACTGCATCTGGGAGATCATCGACAATTCCGTCGACGAGGCCCTGGCGGGGTTTTGCAGCGAGATCCAGATTGTTTTGCACCCGGACGGATCGTTAGAGGTTCGTGACAATGGTCGAGGGATTCCCGTTGATGTGGAATCGCGAACCAAGCTCACCGGTGTTGAGGTCGTATTGACCAAACTCCACGCCGGAGGCAAGTTTGGCGGCGGCTCGTATGGGGCATCCGGTGGCCTGCACGGTGTGGGTGCCTCGGTGGTTAACGCGTTGAGTTCACGCCTAGATGTCGAAGTCGATCGTGATTCGAAGATTCACCGGATGAGTTTTCGCCGCGGCGTTGCCGGAGTTTTTGACGGCGATACCGCGGATGCCTCCTTTTCGAAAAAGTCTGGGCTACGTATTGAAGGAAAAGTAGCCAAGAAAGTCACCGGCACGCGCATCCGTTGGTGGTTTGATGAACAGATCTTCATAAAAGACGCCGCGATTTCGCTCACCGAACTCTACGATCGTGCGCGTCAAACATCGTTCTTGGTTCCTGGGCTGAAGATTATCGTCAGCGATCATCGCGATGATCAAAGCGAGGAAGTGTTCCAGCACAAGGGGGGCATCAGTGAGTACTGCTCATTCTTGGCCTCGGGTGGTCGCAATGATGCGGATGCTGACGGCATGGATGATGCGCAGGTTTTGGGTGATGTGATCCGCATCTCTGGCTCGGGTCAGTTCAAAGAAACCGTTCCGGTCTTGGACTCCAAGGGGCACATGACATCAACCGAGGTCGAGCGCGACCTCGCAGTCGATATTGCTCTGCATTGGGGCGGCGGTTACGACACCGAGATCCGCTCATTCGTCAACATCATCTCCACGCCCAAGGGTGGAACACACGTTGTCGGCTTTGAGCGTGCACTCACCAAGACGCTAAATGAAGCCTGCCGAAGCACGCGCATGCTCAAGACTGGTGATGAAGACCTAGCAAAAGACGATGCGCAAGAAGGTTTGACTGCGGTGGTGACCGTGCGCTTGGCCGAACCACAGTTTGAAGGCCAAACCAAGGAAGTACTCGGCACCTCAGCAGCCTCGCGGATCGTGGCCAATGTGGTGGCCAATGAATTTGGCGCATTCTTGACCAGTAACAAGCGCGTGGACAAGGCCCGAGCCAAGGTTATTTTGGAAAAGGTGGCCTCGGCCTCACGAACCCGCATTGCCGCCCGCCAACACAAAGAACTGCAACGCCGCAAAACAGCCCTGGAATCTTCGTCGCTGCCGACGAAGTTGGCGGATTGTCGAACTGACGACATCAGTCGCAGCGAGTTGTTCATCGTTGAGGGTGACTCGGCCTTGGGAACTGCCAAAGTGGCCCGCTCAAGTGAGTTCCAGGCGTTGTTGCCTATTCGCGGCAAGATCTTGAATGTTCACAAGGCGTCGGTCGCTGACATGTTGAAGAACGCCGAGTGTGCGGCGATCATCCAGGTGCTCGGCGCGGGTTCGGGCCGAAGTTTTGATCTCGATCAAGTGCGGTACGGCAAGATCATCTTGATGTCTGATGCCGACGTAGACGGTGCGCACATCCGCTGCCTGCTATTGACGCTGTTCCACCGCTACATGCGACCGCTTCTTGATGAAGGCCGCGTGTTCGCGGCGGTGCCTCCACTGCATCGCATTGAAGTCGTCAGCGGTGGTGGCAAGAAGAACGAGTACGTCTACACCTACTCGGATCAAGAAATGCGCAAGGTGATCGCTGATCTGGCCAAGAAGGGCAAGCGTTACAAAGAGCCCATCCAGCGCTACAAGGGTCTTGGCGAGATGGACGCCAGCCAGTTGCGCGAAACCACCATGGATCCGCGCAATCGAAGCCTGCGCCGCGTGACGATGAACGATGCCGAGGCAGCCGACAAGGTGTTTGAGCTCCTGATGGGCAGCGATGTCGGACCACGCAAGGAATTCATCGTTGAAGCGGAAGGATTGGCGCAGGCTCGCATCGACGCTTAAGCCTGCAGGTGGGTGAGCATTCCGGTGGCCACGTCGTAGATGGCTCCTGCAACATCAAGGTCCTTGGGAAGCAACGGGTGTGAGGTAATCGCAGCGATGTCCTTGCGCAACGTCGCCATCGGATCCTTGATCGGGCGAAACTTAATGCTGCTCGTGTCAATGCCATGACGTTGGTCAATGAGTTCGTGTAATTCAGCCTCAGTCGACTGTGCCATTCGACATTGGGTGTGCGGCATAACGAGTACTCGCTTTACGCCCAGCAGATACACCGCCAAGACCAAGGTGCGCAATACGTCACCAGTTACTCGAGCTCCGGCGTTACGCAAGATTTTGGCATCGCCTGGTTGGAGGCCGAGAACTTCAAGCGGAGCAATGCGCGAGTCCATGCAGGTGATGATGGCTAAACCTTTGGCCGCTTTTGCTTCCAGTCCGCCCAGCGCGAAGGAGGAGACGTAACCCTCGTTCGCGGCGAAAACATCGGCGAAGGCTTCAGGAACAGTGGACTTATCGTCTTTACTCACGCCTACATCCTGCCTTGTGGGTCTTAGAGCGGCAACCAGTGACTCCGCAATTCGGGCACTGCATCGCACGATATAGGGCTGGGAACGAAGTGGTCTTGGTGAACCAGGCTGATGCTGGTGCTCCCCGAAAGGCCGTGCACCTGAACGGTTGTGCGGTGTTCATCGGTTGTTTCCAGGGTTACTGCGGTGGCCGTTCCAAAGGGGACCTGAGGGTCAGCGGCGATTTCGGCAACTTGTGCCGCAGCGGGCAGGCAACTGCGTCCGCGCACACGTGCCATTGGGGGATTGCCGGTCTGGGTTTGCATCAGTTCAGCGGCTGAGATCTGCCCGAGGATCAGCCCTGCCGGCAGCAAAAGCACGCTAGGGGCGTAACGATGGCCGCCCAGGTGTGAGCACTCCCAGTAGTGGTGGTCCGCGATGTTGCTGAGCTCGTCAATGAGGCGTCGGCCTTCGATTGCGCAACACACGTCACGCTTGCCATTGGTGCAAATCAACGTCACGGACTCAGTGACTCGTCCCCACCCTGCTGGCACATGACCGTGCATGACGGCATCAAGGTCAACATCTCGGAGCACAGTGGCCAGTTCGGCGTCACTGTCAACATCGCGTGTGCACAACCAGGCATCGGTGAGGTCACTTCGAGCGATCATCACGGTTCGAGCACCGGTGGCGCGGGGATGGCGACCCACCCGGCGGATGGCCAACGCGGTAACCGTGTCGTGGTCAGTCAGTGCTGCCAACGCATCGCTAGCACCTGCGCCAAGGCCAGGTTCGGTCACGGGGCGGGCTCCCCAAGGACCTTCTTGCTCAATGCAGATCCACACCGTCACGTGTGGAGCAGTGCCAGCCAACGGTTCACTACTGGCTTGGCTAAGAGCCGCACAGGAGTTGGCACCTAATTGCCCATGAGTGCCAACCAGCGAACTCATGCTGGACCAGAAACCGCGGAAATCGCATGGAGGGCTGGCATTCCGGAAGCATCACGCTTGCTTTGTTCCTGTGGAAGTTCAACGGCAGCGCCACGTGGACCAGCTGCTCGCGCCGGCGCGGTACCGGCCCAGGCCAGAGTGAGTTCGTCCTCGCCCTTGAGGAATCGCTGACAGCGCATTCCCGCAGTTCCGCGACCCTTGATGGGGAATTGCTCCAAGTCCGTGACCTTCACACTGGTGCTTGCCGTGCCAGGAAGAGC
>Ga0114970_10004057_pt1 | contig 10678 bp, 8 predicted proteins | sample M_140205_XF_Meta_FD_87030 | JGI IMG/M metagenome (GOLD analysis project Ga0114970, IMG submission 87030) | Freshwater microbial communities from Lake Montjoie, Canada to study carbon cycling - M_140205_XF_MetaG | ecosystem: Environmental > Aquatic > Freshwater > Lake | place: Lake Montjoie... | reverse complement strand
GGGCGACCGCACGGGCGCAATTGCGGCATTCACCGACGCGGTGGCCGCCGAGGACAAGCTTGGATACAACGAGCCGCCGGACTGGCTGCTACCCGAGCGCGAGCGACTCGGGGTCGCGTTGCTGTCAGCGGGCCGCGCGCCCGAGGCCGAGGCGGTGTTTCGGGCGGAGTTGGCCAAGCATCGGCAGAATCCACGCGCACTCTTCGGCGTGTGGAAGAGTCTTCAGGCGCAGCGGCGGGACGCGACGGCGGCGCAGCGCGCGTTCACGGCCGCGTGGTCGGGGGCCGACATCACACTCGGCGACGATCTGTACCCGAAGCGATAGGACGATATGCTTTGCGGTTGCTGGACGCGGGAGAATCCCGATGGTATCCTGTAACTCTACGATGAGCGCGACATCATATTCCGACGTCGGCATAAGCAACGCGGACGATCTCGGCATCCTCCTCGAAGATGCCGACGGCCTGGTCCAGCACTGCACGCCGTCCCTGCTGCGGCACGTAGGATTGCCGGAGCCGGCCGATCCCTATCGTGGCCGCCCGTCGAGCGCGCTCCACGAGGTGCTGGCCACGGCCTTTCTCGATCGCGCCGCGTACCTCGACGGCGTCGCGTTCCTGCGCAGCCACGGTGCGGCCGTCTACCGGGAGCGGCTGACCACCGCCGCGGGGCACGCGCTCGAGCGCACGTACCTGCCCCTCCACGACGGAAACGTGCACACCGGCACATTGTGGCAATTCGGCATGGCGCCCTCGCCGGATGCCCGCACCGCCGAACGACTCGCGCTCTTCGAGAAAATCTTCGCGGCGCTCCCCGGACAAATGGCGGTCCTCTCCCCCACCGGTCGCTACGAGTTCGTCACCCCCAGTGCCATTCGCGACGAGGCGCTCCGATCGTGGATCATCGGGCGCACCGATCGGGAGTATGCGGCGCATCGCGGGCGCGCGGCTAGCTTCGCCGATGCGCGCGAGGCGTCGATCCGCCGGGTGGTGGAGCGGCGTGAGATCGACGAGTACGAGGAGGAGCTGCGGGACGCGGATGGCGCCACCCGACACTACCAGCGCCACATGGTGCCGATGTTCGGGGCCGATGGCACGGTGGAGCGCGTGCTGGGATACGGCCTCGATCTGACGCAGCTGCGGCGGGTGGAGCAGCAGCTCGTACAATCGCAGAAGATGGACGCGCTGGGTCGGCTGGCCGGCGGCATCGCGCACGATTTCAACAACCTGCTCACGGTGATCGCCGGTTGTGGCGATGCCCTCATGCTGGAGATCGACGAGGGCGACGCGCGGCGTGAGGTGCTCGAGCCCATCCTCGAAGCCAGCAAGCGGGCGGCCGATCTGACCCAACAGCTGCTGGCGTTCAGCCGCCGGACGGTGCAGCAAGTCACGAGTGTCGATGCCGTGGAAGTGCTTGACCGCACCGTCGCGATGCTGCGCCGCTTGGTGAGCGACACCATCGAGATCAGGGTGCATCGCGCGCCGGGGGCGCAGCACGTGCCCCTAAATGCATCGCAGCTGCAGCAGGTACTGGTGAACCTCGTCGTGAACGCGCGCGACGCGATGACGTCGGGTGGAACGGTCTCCATCGAGCTCCGTCCGCTGTCACTGGCCGAGCCTGCCTTCGGGCTCGCGGCGGGTGAGTACGTGGAACTGGAGGTCAGCGACACGGGCCACGGGATGACCGAAGAGGTCCGTCAGCAGGTGTTCGAACCCTTCTTCACCACGAAGCCGGCGGGCGAGGGGACCGGGCTGGGTCTCTCCACGGTGTACGGGATTGTCACCACCGCGAAAGGCACGATCCGCATCACCAGCGCGGTTGGCGAAGGCACCTCCTTTCAGGTGCTCCTGCCGAGCGACCGTCGGGAACTCGTCGGCGATGCGCCGGCGACGGCCAGCGCGCCGGTGCGCGGTACCGGTACCATTCTGCTGGTGGAGAACGATGCGCTGGTGCTCAACCTCGTCCGTCGCCGGCTGCAGGAGTTGGGGTACGAGATCCTCGCGGCACACGATGGGGTCGAGGCGCTGGCCGTGGCGGCGCAGTACGAGGGGCCGATCGCGCTGCTGCTCACCGACGTCGTAATGCCGCGTATGGGGGGTGGCCTGTTGGTCCAGCGCCTGAAGGAGGGGCGTCCCGACACGCGCGTGCTGTTCATGAGCGGCTACGTGGATGACCCCGCGCTGGCGGCGGAGATTGCGCAGGGCGACGAGGGGTTTCTACAGAAGCCGTTCACGCTGCACCTGCTGGCCGAGCGCGTGGCGGGGGTACTGGCGCGGCCGTAAGATCTCTTCAATGGGTCAGAGTCGTTGATCGGTTGCGTATCAACGGCTCCGCATCAACAACTCTGACCCCTTGAACGTCCCGCATACGCGGGACAGCTGCGCCAAGGCCGTCAGGCGTGCGCCCGACCCGCCGCATCGGCCGCACGGATCGCAGCGACCACGAGATCGGCCGTCACGGGAAACGGCTCGTTATGAATCGACTCACCCACGATCACGGCGCGCGCGGCGATCTGCTGCAGCAGCGCGTCAGAGAGATCGGCGCAGCCGATACCGGCCAGCGTGGTAGGCAGCCCCACCGCGCGGCAGAAGGTGATCACCTCGTGCACCAGCGCCGGGTCGGCCCCCTCGAGCTGCAACTGGACCAGCACCCCGAAGGCCACCTTCTCACCATGTAAAAAATCGTGCGTGCCGGGGGCGACCGTGAGGCCGTTGTGCACCGCATGCGCCGCCGCGAGGCCGGCCGACTCGAAGCCCAACCCCGAGAGCAGCGTGTTGGCTTCGATGATGTGCTCGAGCGCTGGTGTCACCTCGTGCATGCGCGCCGCCTCCAGCGCGGCCACGCCGTCGGCCAGGAGCGTGCGATAACACAGTTCCGCAAGCGCGAGCGCACTGCGTGTTCCGGCACCGCCCCGCGTGTTCGGCTTGTTGGCGGCCATGCAGGCGAGTGCCTCGAACATGGTGGAGAGCGCGTCGCCCATCCCCGCCACCAACAGGCGCACCGGCGCCTCGGCAATGACGCGCGAATCCACCAGCACCAGCACCGGGTTGACCGGATGCACCAAAATCTCGACGACCACCCCCTCCTCGCTGTACACCACCGAGATGGCGCTGCAGGGCGCATCGGTGGAGGCAATCGTGGGGCAACTCACGAACGGTCGTTGCAGCTGGACCGCCGCCGCACGAGCCGCATCGATCACCTTGCCGCCGCCGGCCCCCACGATCACACCACACCCCGCCGCCGTCGCCGCCGCCACAATGCGCGCGATCTCCGCGTGCGTGCACTCGCCGACGACCGCATGAACATGCATTGCGTAGCCGGCGGCACTGAGCGACGCCTGCCACATGGGCTCCAGCCGCAAGCGCGGCGACCGACTCGTGACCACGAGTACGGGACCCGCCAGCCGCAACGTGGCCAGTTCGGCCCCGAGCGACTGCGTGGCGTCGGGCCCCTGTGTGTAGCGGGACGGGGCGCAGAAAATGGCGTGCATGGCGGCTGGGAGAGGGAAGCGGGTGAGGCGGACGATGATCTCGACAGGCGGACGACGTCGCGCAGCGACGGCGCTAGCGTGAGGTGGTATCCGCACCCGTCGCCGAAGCGCCGGCACGCGACAGCCACGGGACGCCCTCACAACGGTGAATATGCACCGCCAACGTCGCCCGTTCGACGGTGAGCACGTCGCCATTCTCGAGAACGGTCCATCCAGCACCCCATCCGCTCGACGCCACCACCACGGCGTTCGGCGTGATCCGGTATCCCATGCGGTAGTAGTGCGGCGCGATCTGTGTCGCTTCCGCCGCAGGGTTGAACAGATTGATCACGTGCAGTGCGTCGGGTGTGGCGATCATCGCATTGACGCTGGTGAACGTCGCACGGTGCGCAATCGCGGTGGCGGTGCGCTCCAGTGCGCGAGCAATCTCACCCTCTTGCGCCGCGGACAGCGTGGCGAGGAAGTACCGCTCACTGTCCGTGGTCCCCGCACGCCGCGACGCGAACGTTGCCGGCATCAGCGCGTCGATGACATCCGGCGGCTTCACCGATCCATTGTGCGCAAACGCGATCCGTCCGTCGGTGAACGGATGCGTGTTCTCCGGAGTGACACCAAGGCCGAGGGTTGCCCACCGCAGATGGACGAGACCGAGATCGGCCGGCAGGGTTCGCGCGACGTGCGCAAACGGCGCACTCTCACCCGCCGCCTCGGCCGCCTTGATCACCTCGACACCACCAGCGGTGGCCCGCGCGAAACCCCAGCCATCACCATGCGTCTGCGAGAGCGCCACGAACTCAGCGAGTTCCTGCTCGCCGAGCAGATCGGCCAAGGTGATGGGCGCGATGGCCACGAAACCAAGCAGTCGGCACATGGGATCAACCCGTCGCTTACAGGTAGTTGCTGGAGATCCCGCCGTCGATCACGAGGACCTGCCCCGTGATCCACGCAGAAGCATCGGACACGAGAAACGCAGCGGTACCGGCGATATCCGCCGGCTCACCGAAGCGCCCCAGTGGTATGCGGGCCAGTCGGATTTTTCGGGCGTCCGGATCGGGGAAGAATTGCTCGACGTGTGCCGTGAGCACCGGACCCGGGGCGATGCCGTTCACGCGCACGCCCTTCGGGCCCAGCTGCACCGCCATGGATCGCGTCAGCGCACTGATCGCTCCCTTGCTCGCCGTGTAACCGTCCTGAGGAAAGGAACAGCCCAGCACCGCGAGAAACGAGCTCATGTTGAGCACCGCACCGCCGCCCGCGGCGATGATATGCGGCACGACGTACTTCGAGCAGAGCATGGTGCCGTCGAGATTGATCGCGCTGATGCGGTGCCAGAGCTCGAGGTCTCCATCAAGGAACGACCGGTCCTGATGCGGCATCACACCGGCATTGTTGAACAGCGTGTCGAGTCCGCCGAGGCGTTGCGCAGCGGTCTCCGCGGCGGCGCGCACCTGCGCCTCGTCGCACACGTCGGCCACGATCGTCACGGCGTGACCGCCCTCCGTCTCGATCAACGACTGCGTCTCGTTCGCGGTCGCAGCGTCAACATCGACGACCGCGACGGCGGCCCCTTCGCGGGCGAACAGGCGTGCACTCGCCCGCCCCAGCGCACCGCCGGCGCCGGTCACGAACACACGCTTCCCTTCGAGGGGCCTCACGCCGCTGTTTCGGTGAGGCCGTACAGTCGTGCCGCCGTGGCATTGAGCATCAGGCGCCCGGCCTCGCGCGCCTCATGCGCCTCCAGCTCGTGATCATCCACGAGTTCGCCCAAGACAGTGCCGATCACCTGGCGCCCGTCGAGCGCGCCGATCCAGTGCATTTCCGGAATGCTCACCGCGTCGGAGCTGTACATGATCTTGCTGAGCGGGGCGACCCCGAACGCACTCCGCGTCATCGAAGTCATCTCCGCGCGTGAGAGAAACGGAATCGCGTAGGAGATATCGAGAAACGCGTTGCCATACACGGCCGCGAGATACGCGCCCTCGCGGAAGTACGGCCAGCAGCCGTGCAGCATCACGATCGACATGGCGCGGTACCGCGGGTTTTCGAACAGCGAACGCAGTTCCAACGGTGACGAGGCGCGCAGATCGACGTCGGGATCCCCATACCCGACGTGGAACTGCACAGGCAACTCCTGCTCGGCCGCCGCCTCAAACGCGATATGGAGAAGCGTGTCCAGCAGCGCTTTGTAACCGAGGCGCACCGCGCCCGACGCCTGCACCTCGTGGCGTGCCTGTTGAAAGGCCGTGATCGCGGCCGATGTGTCCCAGTGCGCGATCGAGAGGCCGGTTCGGTACGCGACGATGCTCTTGAAGCCGCAGAAGCCTTTCGCGCGCACGTCGGACACCAGCTGACGCACCGCTTCGAGCAGATCGTTGTATTCGGCGTGCAACACGATCAACCGCTGGAACTCGACCTCGAGCCGCATCAGCGCGGCATACTCGGCGCCGCTCGCAACGACGAAATCGGCGGGGCGCATGGCCAGCGCAGGCGACGGGTATCCGGTGTCGATCACCACGCCGCTGATGCGCGCCTCCGGAAAGAGCTCGGCTACGAGCGCAGCGCTGCCGCGCTGCGCGCGATACGCCAGCACCCCAGCCTCATCGTTGACCGGCAGGCCATACCGCGCCGCGATCCGTCGCATCAACCGCCGGTAGAACACCGTGTGCCGTACATGCTCGGCGCCCATCACGGGATCCGGCGATTCGGTAAACCGTTGCAACCACTCCACCGGATCGGCACCCTGCGTCGCGACGACCGCGTGGCAGTGATTGTCGATCACGGGAATGTCCGACAGGTCGATGAACGTGGTCATGACGCTCAGAACCGGTAGAAGTGCTGGTGGATCTCGAAGTCGATGTCGGCGGCGGCAAACGCGGCCGCCTCCGAGCGACGGACGGCGAGGTAGCAGCGCGTGAGCATGTCACCCATGCTGTCGAGCAGGTACGCATCCTGCTCGAGGTGATCGAGGGCGGCGGACATCGACGTGGGCAGCGGTCGCACCTTCCCGCGCGCCAGCGCCTCGGCCGACATCCTGGCTGGGTCGTGCTCGCTCGGTTCGCCGGGATCCATCGCGCATTCGATTCCATCGAGGCCCGCCGCGATGATGGCGCCGAGAGACAGGTAGGGATTGGCGCTGGCGTCGGACGTCTTGAACTCGATGTTGAAACTCTGCTCTTCGCGCTGGAAGAACGGCGAGCAGACCCGCAGCGCCGCCTCCTTATTGTCGAAGCCCCACGCCGTCGTGGCCGACGCCCACGCGCTGGGCTGCAGACGGCGATACGAGTTGTAGCTGGGGGTGGTCAGTGCCACGAGCGCCGGCAGATGCGACGCGATGCCCGCAATGAACTGTCGGCCGATCTGCGACAGACCGCCACGAGCGTTTCGGTCGTACAGCAGGCTGGTGGTGCCGTCGAGATTCCACAGGCTGAAGTGGAGGTGTGCACCACTGCCGATCTGATTCGGGTACGGCTTGGGAGCGAACGACGCGAGGAGTCCCCGTCGAAGTGCGACGCCGCGCACCGTGTCGCGGAACTTCATCTGGTTGTCCGCCGCCCGCAGGGCGTCGGCGTGACGAATGGAGATTTCCTGCTGACCGGCGCCGTACTCGTTGATCGCGCCCTCCACGTTGAGGCCCTGTGCCTCGAGGGCGCCAACCGTGTCGATCATCAGATCGTTGTAGAGATCGTGACCGATCGCGCTGTACACCGGCGCATGGTCCAGCAGGTCGAAGGGCACGTAGGCGCCATCGACCTCACGGGCGACATACCACTCGTTCTCGAAGGTGGCCTGCACCGTGATGCCGTGCGACGCGGCGCGCGCAATGATGTCCTTGAGATACGATCGTCCGCACGCGCCCCAGTTCAACCGGTCATGACCGAGCTGGTCGCAGAGCACGCTGGCGCTCCCCGGCGCCCACGGGAGCACGGTAAATGTTGACGGATCGGGTACGAGGCGGATTTCGCCGACCGGCTCAAAGCCGTCGATCGGCACCATCTGCTCGAGTAGGTTGATCGACATCTGCGCGCGCGTGAGACTCACGCCTTCGAGCAGTTTGTGCTCGAGCTGCGAGACGTGCACCGCTTTGGTGCGCGCCACTCCGCTCACATCGCAGTATTCGAACCGAATGAGCTTCACGCCCGCCGCGTGGGCGGCCGCTACAACGTCTTGAATCGTGTTGGTCATAGTGTGTCCCGCGGTAGGCTGGAGCCTACAGCATTACGTCCCCCCCGTTGGGACCTAGTGTTTGTCCGACATAGTAGGAGCCGTCGGCCGACGCGAGCAGGACCGCCGTCGGCGTGACTTCGTCGACCCGGCCGAACCGTCCGATGGGCAGTTCCGCGAGTTTGGCGGAGCGCCACTCCTCCGTCTCGCTCTCGAGGAGCGGTGTCTCGATCGGGCCGGGCGCGATGGCGTTGACCAGCACGCCACGGCCGGCCACTTCGCGCGCCAGCGCCTTGGTCAGGCCAATCACGCCCGCCTTGCTCGCTACATAGTGTGGCACCGACGTCCCACCGATCTGACCAAGCTGGGACGCGATGTTGATGATCCGGCCATCGCGGCGCGCCAGCATCTGCCCGATCAGCACGCGGGTGCAGAGAAACGTGCCGCGGAGATTCGTGTTGACGACGCGGTCCCAGTCTTCCACGCTGATGTCTTCGAGCAGCGACTCAGTGAAGATACCGGCGTTGTTGACGAGAATATCGACGCGACCGAACTCGCGCAGGGCAACGTCGGCCATGTTGCGCACACTGGCCTCGTCACTCACATCCGTTCGCACGAAGAGGCCACGCGTGCCGGCCTCGGCGATCTCGCTGAGCACGGCGGCCGCCGCCGACTCCTCAACACGATCAGCAACCACGATGTGCGCCCCCTCACGGGCGAACGCCACCGCAATGCCACGACCGATGCCCGACGCGGCGCCGGTGATCACCGCGATGCGACCGTCGAGTTTCTTCATACGTAGCTCCATGGCGGACTACCGCTCGGCCGGCAGATCGTCGGCCGCGATGAAGGAGCCGAGCGCGGCGATCTTTTCCGGCGATCGGGCCCGGTAGACGAGGTACAACACCAGCCCCGCGAGCACCCAGGCCAGCACGATGATCGGCACCAAATTGAACGGATACGCCTGCAACGGGTTGGCGACGGAGTAGAGCGGATAAATAAGGACCGCTACGCCGAGCGTGGGCACGACCACGTGGGTGAGCATCTTACGCTCCGGGTGCATCCAGAAGTAGCGGATCAACGCGATGTTGCTCATGAGATAGACAATAACGATTGCGACCGTGCCGATCGTGCCGCTGAAGCCGTACGCACCGGTCGCGCCGGGGCCCAGCCAGAGCCCGACGCCGGTGCCGATCACGATCGTGAAGAGCGTCTGGGCGATGATCGCGCGCAGCGGCGAGTACCAGGTCGCGTGAATCTTGCCCATGGACGACGGTAGAATGCCATCGCGTCCCATCGCGAACATCACGCGCACCGTGGTGTTGTGAATGGCCAGAAAACAGCTGAACAAGCCGGCGATCGCGGCCAGCTCTACGAGGGGCAACAGCCGCGGAGTGACACGCGCGGCGAGCGTGACGAAGGGGTTCGCGTCGTGGAGAAAGGCCGCCAGCTTGCCCGCGTCGTTGAGTCCATAACCGGCGGCCAGCGCGTACATCATGAGCACGTAAAAGAGCCCGACGGCGCCGAGGGCCCCAGTGATCGCGAGCGGGATGCTGCGGCGCGGATTTTGGGTCTCTTCCCCAAGCGTCGCGGCCGCGTCGAACCCGATGAACGACAGAATACCGAACACCACGCCCACGCCGACGCCGGCCACACCCGCCGGGGCCACCGACGTCGTGAAGTACGTCTGGCTGTTGCCCGATCCCGCGGTCGCGATGGCGATGATCCCCAGCAGCAGGAATACGAGGACCTCGACGACCAGCAACGCCAGATCGACATTGACCGACGCCTTGATACTGCGCACGGACAGTGCGAAGACCACGGCCATGCCGGCCATACTGCACACCCACCAGTGCACGTCGATGGCGAAGGTGGCGAGCAGGTAGTCGTGCACGAACGCGCCGAACGCCGTGAACAGCCCTGGCGCGAGAATGGCGTAGCCGATCCAGAACAACCAGCCGGTGAAGAACCCGGCCGCCGGGCCCAGGCCGGCCCGATTGAACGTGTAAAAGGATCCCGCCGACGGCAGTATGCGCGAGAACTGAACCACCGTGTTCCCGACCAGCGCGCAGGCGATAAAGGCGATCAGAAAGCTGAGCGGCAAGGCGGCACCCGCGGCCGACGCCGCGGCGGGCGCATTGAGCACCACGGCCAAGACCGGCGCCATTGCCGCCGCCGAAAGCGCCACGGCATTGGGGATGGTGAGGACGCCCCGCTGCAAGCCAGGCGCGGCCGAGGTCTGCTCGGCTGACACGGAATCCGACATCAAGGCATGCTCCGGGTGATGCGGGATCGATCGTAACGTCTTAGGCGGCGACGGGCCCGACACGGGTCAGGCGACCGCGCAACGGAATCTCAGACCGGCATGCCAAACGTACACGAGCCTCGCCGCGTGCGCGATCCGTGGCCGTGGTGGGGTTCAAGGGGTCAGAGTCGTTGATAGAGTCGTTGATGCCGTTTCGGAGCCCGTCAGCCCTGGTACATCGTCGTGCCGCCCACCACGGTACGCACGATCGCGATGTCCTTGATCGTCTCGGCCTTCACGGTGTGCGGATCCTCGGCGAGCATGACGAAGTCCGCCAGCTTGCCCACGGCGATGGAGCCCTTGCTATTCTCTTCGTGGGACGCGTATGCGCCGTTCAGAGTGTTCACGCGAATCGCGTCATCCACACTGATGCGCTGGTTCACGCCCCACGAGGTGCCATCCCATCCCGTGCGCGTGACCATCCCCTGAATGCCCATCAGTGGCGCGAACGGGCCCGGGCTGAAATCGGAGCCCGCCGTCGCGTGTACGCCCGCATCGAGCATGGTGCGGAACGCCATGCAGTGCTGCATCATCGCTTCGCCGTAGAACGGGAACTTGTCGGTGTTGTAGTACGCGTAGGTCGTGAACATCGCCGGAATGGCATCGAGCGCCTTCATGCGGCGCACGAGGTCGTCGTTCACGAGCGTGCAGTGCGTGATCTTGGGGCGCGTGTCGGCGCGAGGCACCTTGGCCAGCGCGCGTTCGAACGCGGTGAGATACATGTC
>Ga0114970_10004056_pt1 | contig 10681 bp, 8 predicted proteins | sample M_140205_XF_Meta_FD_87030 | JGI IMG/M metagenome (GOLD analysis project Ga0114970, IMG submission 87030) | Freshwater microbial communities from Lake Montjoie, Canada to study carbon cycling - M_140205_XF_MetaG | ecosystem: Environmental > Aquatic > Freshwater > Lake | place: Lake Montjoie... | reverse complement strand
TTTGGGAAGATTTGAATGAAAAAAAGAGAATATACCTATATTTACTCAAATATTTTAATCTGATATATCCAATCAAAAATCGCATAATATTGATAAACATTGATTCAAAAAACCCTTTAAAATCTTTGTCGAATAAACACGAAAATAGGCTATTTTATAAAAAAAGTTCTTATGATAACAAAATTGCATTCCATCTTCATTTTAATATTTATAATACTAGGAGGAAGAAACTTTGCCCTCTCTCAGCCATTGGCTGAAACCATTTTTACTTTTTCTCCAACAAAATTTAATCGACTTGATGGAAGCAATCTCCCTTCAGACCTAAAAACATTTTCTAAACTTGTTTTACGTGCATGCAAGGGTGAAAGTGAGCCATTAAGCCTACTAATTAAGGCAGACAAAGAAAAAATAAACAATATAAAAATCAGTTGGACAGATTTTAAATCTGAAACTGGCATTATCCCAAAGCAGGCTATGGAAGCCTATATTGCGAAGGTGTGGTATCAAGCTGGTGTTACCTCCAATGAAGTGAACAATAAAATTCTGACACAGGAATTGCTATTAAAGAATGATACGTTAATAAAAGTTGATAGCGATTTAAAACGTAATTTTTTGTTGGTTAAAAGGAAATCAGGCATAAAAGAATACATTGATATCAGTAGCCCCGAGGCTAAATTTCCTGACGATATTATCATTGAGGATAGCAAAAATCTATTGCCATTTTCAGTAGAAAAAAACAGCAATAAACAGATCTGGTTTGGCATTGATATTCCTTCAAACGCAAAACCGGGGACATACAATTCCATTTGCAGCATAAATTCGGACCAGGGAGAATTAAAAACCTTTCCAATACGGATAATCGTATTGCCATTTACATTGGATCCATCCCGCATCACCTATGGAATTTATTATCATGGAAGTCTAGACAGTGTTACCGCAAAAAAAAGACCATTTCATTTTTCCAGTAAATCGAGGAAACAATTAATTACAGAATTAAAAGATATGAGGTCGCATGGAATAGACTACCCGACCTTATATTCCCCATTTGAAAACGTCGAAGAAAATTTAATCATCAGAAATTCGCTTGGATTCCCTCAAGACAAATTATTCCAGTTAGGGCTTAGGAGTGGAAATCCAAACACACAATCGGGTTTAGACACCTTAAAGCAGAAGGTAAAACTTTGGAAAGCTCTAATAAATAAATTCGGGTATAAAGAATTATACGTTTATGGGATTGATGAAGCCAAAGATGCAAGATTAAGAAGTGAAATCCCAGCTTGGAGGGCGATTCATGAGGCCGGGGGCAAGGTTTTTGTGGCGGTCAACCAACTCGCATATAAAGATGTAGCGGATGTATTGGATGTAGCAGTGTCAAGGGCCAAACCTACCAAAATTCAAGCAGAAGCCTATCACAAATATGGGAATAAAATATTTTCATATGCCAATCCGCATTCCGGTGAGGAAAATCCGGAAATATACAGAAGGAATTATGGTATCACATTATTGCAAACGGGCTATGACGGATATATGGATTATGCATACCAAAAATCTTTTGGGAGTTTTTGGAATGATTTCGACAGTAAAAGACACAGAGAAGAAACCTTTACCTATCCCATTAACAACGGCATTATCCTAACAATTCAATGGGAAGGATTAAGGGAGGGTATAGATGATGTGAAGTATTTATCGACACTTTTAAATAAAATAGATTTATTAAAAGCGCAAGGAAAGAATATTGCCATATTCGAAGAATTTATAAATTCGATCAATAGCAAAGATGATTTAGATGAAACAAGAAATAAAATAATTGATATGATTATTTTGTCTTTATCGAAATAAGAAGATTATACATTTCCTCAGCTAATTTTTTTCTATCGTGATGCGCTGCAAAGTTTTTACATCCCAATACGTATTCCTCATAAAGTTTCGAATTATTTTTTACAATCATTAATTTTTGGATAAAATCATTTTCATTTTCCGGCTCGAAACATAATCCCGCATTAAATTCTTCAATAAGCTTTTGTGATTCTCCTTCCACACCCAGTAGAATAGGCTTTTGCATGGAAGAAACTTCAAAAAGTTTGGATGGAATTACTTTTTTAAATGTATCACTTTTTCTTCACGCACCAAAAATGCCCTTTCAAGATAAGCATCTTGCTTAACACCTCCTACAAGAGCCAAAGCATCTTTAATGGTAAGCCCGGACCCCAAATTATACGTACCCGGCATTCTTACCATTCCTGCAATGGTAACGGGAAATGTATCAGCAAAGGCTGTTTTAGACAAAACCCTTACCACGTCAAACTCATGCATCACAATATTATCTGGAGACGCTGGATTTTTCAATACACTTTCTAAATTTACCGGTATAAATTCTTTGGTAAGATCATCTTTAATACGAATAATATAGGCTTTTTGCAAATAGGCATCAAAAACAGGCCCTTCGGCCTTTTTTAACATTTCCGATAATTTTTCACCTTTTTTAAGCTCATAATCGCCAGGTAACTTTAAACTACCCATCAAGGTTACCATATTTCCGACACCTTGAGGAACTCTATTGATGGTTATTTCATCTTCATCGTTCAAAATAAAATCCTTTTTTGCACGCAAAACACTATCCAAATTCAAATCAAGGAGAACTTCAGCATTGTTTCGAATTCGCTTAAACTGAATATTTTTAACATAAGCAGTAGTATTGAGACCACCCACAAAATGCAAAAGCGCATTCATATTTTCATTTCCTTTCAACTCATAAACCCCATCACGCCTAACTTCACCCTTGATTGTAACAATCCTTTTCACAGATGGCACATATATATAATCATTATTTTGCAAGAAAACATCTTTAAAATAAGCAGGATCAAAAAGGAATTTATAAACATCTAATGAATCGATAACTTTACCGGCCCTTTTAAGATAAATATTTCTAACAGAACCAATTGCATTGGGACCTCCTGCGGCTACCAAAGCATTAAAAACCGTGTTGATGGCTGGAATTTCATAGGTTCCCGGATGAACAACCTCACCAACAATATTGACTGAAACAACCCTAGAGGAGGAAAGTGTGATATCACTAGATGAATTCTGAAGGTCCATGACCTGAGAAAGCTTACTTTTAATTATAGCCTTTGCCTGAGCAAAAGTGAGCCCCGAAAGATATACTCGCCCGATTAACTTACCGGAAGCATAACCCATTTCATTGACCTTATAATTATCACTAAAATCAGTATACCCCCAAACATTAACCGCTAACTCATCATTTGAACCTATTACATAGTTCTCTGGAGCTACTGAATTTCCGCTGTGATCAAAAAAAGATATGGAACCATTTCTAAAAAGTTGTTTACCATAAACTAGTCTTTCCCGAACATCTAATTTACCATCTTTATCAAATTCCGTTTTAGCCTGATCATCCTTAACAGGCTCATTCGGTTTTGAATCCTTTGATGGTTCTTGTTTCGTATTATCAGTCTGCCCAGACTTATTACCAACATCCATAAGTTTTTGCTGGGTATTTTGGCTGTTTTGAGCATTCTGTGTATTTTGGGTATTTGAAGACTGCCCAAGCGGAGAACCCGAAGAGGAACTTTGACCTTTATTGGCTCCCTGTAAAAAATCCATAGCTTGTTTGATTTGCCCTTCTGAAGCACCCGCTTTGCGCATGTCCTCTGGGGAAGGAATACTAGCAGGCAAGGGAGCTGTTTCTTGAGCAAACAAAGAAAAGCCTGAAAAAACAAGAAGAACAGAAAAAAATAAGCGTTTTAAAGCGTTTTTATTATTCAAGATATTAAGGTTTTAAAGCCTGCAAAATTAGAAAATAATTGCAATAACACAAATTTATATCACAAGAAGGCCAAAAACCCTGATTAAATCATGCAAAAGCAAGAAGAAATGGGCAAGGAATCAAGGAACAGAAAAACTTTTCTCAATTTCTTTAAAAGATATAATAAGTATATTCTCTTTGTTTAGTAATTTAGCACCTTAAAATAAATGAATATGGCCCAAATCAGAGTTTTCTTCTGATAAGATATAATCTGAATAACATTCTACATAAACACCCCATAAAGGATTTAGCTTGAAAAAAAAAGTCATCAATATTATCACCCCCCATTATGCACCTGAAATTACAGCTGCAGCGCATCGTATTCAATCATTTGCAAAAGTAATTTCCAAGGTGTATTCTGTCAATGTAATTACCTTAACAGAACGAGGGGTAAAAGCCTCAGAAAAACATATCATAATAAACGATAATTTAAATGTTTATTATATTGACTTGCCTTTATACAACAAAGCCAATTTTATTACTAGGGCATTGTATGAATTTTTATATGCAAGAAAATTGGCTAAAAAGTCAAAAAAATTAAAGCCTGACCATATCATTGCAACCAGCCCTTTTATGTTTGTAATTCCTGCAGTATCTATTTATGGTGGGAGATCAAAAAAAATCATCGATATACGGGATTTGGTATGGTGCTATCTGCCGGATCAAAGTATTGCCCAGCGTGTTGTTAAAAAATTCTTCACTTGGATAGCGGAGTATTTTGCAAAAAAATACAATCATGTTACAGTATCAAATCCAACAGAAAAAGAATATTTAAAAAATTTGATTTCAGCAGAAAAGATAAGCATATTAAGTAATGGTATAGATGCCGAAAAATTTGAGATTCTATCACAAATTGAACAAAAGCCGGAAGATCACTTTTTCAACATTACCTATATTGGAAATATTGGAACCGCTCAGAATATGATTTCTCTTGTACTTGCGGCTCAATCCATACCTCAAATAAGGGTTACGATGATTGGAGATGGAAATCAGCGGGAAGAACTCCAAAATTATATCAAGGAAAAACAAATAAACAATGTTTATTTTACGGGAAAATTAAGTTGGAATGAACTGCTTCCCTATTATCAAAAAAGCAATGCCTTATATGCAAAACTAGAGGCCAATTATAGCTTTGCCGTACCATCCAAATTATACGAATACTTATCTACAGGAATTCCCATTATCTATTCAGGTGCAGGCGAAGCAGCGTCACTATTAAGCCGGTTTGAAAAAACAATTGTTGTTGACCCATCGAATAATGAAAAACTAATAAAAGCAATAGAGGATACCATGAAAATACCCAATAGCATAAGTTTAAAAAACCGGGAATTCATAAAAAAAGAATTTATTCGAGATACCATAAACCAACAATTTTTAACCATTTTAAACGAACTATAAAATATGGGCAAGATACTGATTACGGGAGGATCCGGATTTATAGGATCCCATTTTAACGAACTTTTAAATCAGGAGAATAATATCATACTGGATTTGGTTTCGCCCAAATTTGCCACCAAGGCTAAATATGTAAAAGGAGACATCCGAAATCGTGAAGACATTGAAAAGGCAATCCAAGGAGAAACTATTGATCTCATACTTCATCTTGCGGCAATGCATCATGACTTTGGAATTGCAGATCAAGAATACTTTGACACCAACGAATTCGGCACAGGAAAATTAGCAGAGGTAGCGGGAGAAAAAAACATCAACAACTTTATTTTTTATTCAACTGTTGCCGTTTATGGCTCTGTTAGTGAACCCAGCACAGAAGAAACCCTTCCAAGTCCAATAAACCCTTATGGCGCATCCAAATTAGCCGGAGAAAAATTACTTATTAAGTGGGTGCAAGAAAACCAGGCAAGGAAATTATTAATTATGAGACCTACCGTAGTTTATGGCCCGAGAAATTTAGCGAATATGTATTCCTTGATAAAACAAATTGACAAGGGACTCAATTTTAGCATTGGATCAGGAAAAAACATCAAATCGATAGCCTATGTAGAAAACTTAGTAAATGCCACCATTTATCTAAATGAAAAATTGGCTTCAGGCTATGAAATTTACAATTATTCCGATGAACCTCAACTTCCGAGTGAGAACATTCAAAATACCATTTCTAAACGCCTGGGAAAAAATAAAGGAATAAAGATTCCTTTGGGATTGGCAGTATTTTTGGCCTTTCCTTTTGATTTAGCGATTAAAATTACAGGAAAAAACTTACCTATATCAAGTATGCGGGTTAAGAAATTAGCTACTGAAACCTACCATCAATCTCCAAAGATTATGAAATCCGGTTTTATTAAAAAATACTCTACTACGCAGGGAATAGAAAAGATGGTGGATTGGTATCTTGAAAAGAAAAAGACTTCTTAATTAAAAAGAAACTCGGCCTCTATAGAAGTATCAAAATGAATGATTACCTTCCATGCAGGCTCAAGCATATTAAACCCCGAAGCAAAATTGTATTTTTCCAAAACAATTTTCTTGTTGCCATGTATCCGAATGATATTACCCATGCTAAATATTTCATTTTTATTTAATTGCACTTCTGCGCTTGGATGAAAATGGATAAAAGCCTTTGCATCTTTATTGGAACGAGAAAGGGTATCTGTTATATGCATTTTATTTTCATCAAACATAAATTTTCTATGATGAATAATTCCAATATGCTTGTAACCATCATGCGAAGCACTCACGCTATTTGAGTTTTCTGTAAGGTCAAAAATCTTGGCGCGCCTTCCTACCCGAAAACTTCCCCACACTTCACTCGAATCGACATCCCCAATCTTTACCGTATTGTGCGCAGCGGTGCCTCGTTCAAATAAACGAATTGAATTTCCTTCATACGTAGAGATGCCAACCTCAACAATCCATGGCTGTTCATTGAAATAAATTTCAAAATTAAAAGTATCACCATGCGCGTGTCCTGGAATATAATCTGGGCCAATGTTCCCAACATCCACAAAGGCCTCATATTTCCTGTAATTGAAACGACGATACCCACATTCAATCAGAGGAAAAGAATCTGCTTTTATTTGCAGTCTTTGAGCATATTCAAGCAGTTCTTGGGCTCCATGAGACATTTCAAAAGACGTATCATTTGAGCGTGGTACGTTTCCATTGCGAAAGGAAATTTTATCAAGAAACCCGCACATCATTGATAATTTTCCCTCAAAAAACGATAACAATTCATCACCCAAAAAACCAGGATTTGATTTTAAAAGATTATAACAATCTAACAACCGAAACAACATGATTTGATGGTACATCGGACTCAATTCAAAATGACATCCATCTTTCAAAATCTCCTCATTTAATTCTTGGATTAAAATAATTTTTGCCTTTGCATAAAAATTTTTATCATTAAAATAATAGGCTGCAAAAAACAAAGAAAAACCATTTTCGAGAAGATGATTTCCCAAAATATGGTATTCCAAATTATCAACTAAAATTAAGTATTGGGCATACAAAGAAGAATTTATAATCGGATCCTTGATATTATATTTTATTATAAATTTAATCCAATTCATTCCTCGCAAGGATATAGGAAACGGCTCTAATCCAAAACTTTTATTTTCAAGGGACTCTATATAGTTATAAACAAATGACAAGGCATCTTTTACTTCTATATTACGCTGCAGCAAAAAATCAAAATAATTTAAATAATAATTCCACAATCTTCCATTTCCCATAAAATTCCAATCGGGCATTTGATTGAAACAATAGGTTTTATTTAAAAAAACAAAGGAATTATTTTCCCAATATATACCTGCAGGAATGGACTCAAGCATATTCAATTGCATACTTTGAACAGGCTTTTTTTTCAGTGATTTTTTATAACCCAAAACCTTTCTAAAAGTATTTCGAATCAGATAATAGATTCTAAAATAAAGCTGCTTGAACTTTAAATACTTTAAGGTGCGAAAAAGCCGATTTATTTGGGTTCGTTTCAATGATTGGATAATTTATTTACGATGAAATATTCTTGTCAAAACATAAATCAGCAATAATGAACCTGAAGCGGCCATCAAATACTGTAGCCATTTTAACCCTGGAATATAATTCATAATAATAAGATGAACAATTATGATCAAAACCCACACAACAAAACCTAATGCCACCAATTTTTTTTTCTCTGCCAAAGAAGGAATTCGGTATAATAGAAAAGCACTCCAAAAAGAAATAATGATGGCACACACTGAAAGAATTACAAAGGGATTAACATGGAATAGATTGGCAACATAAATCAGAAGAAACACAGTAATAATGCTTGCTCCACTCCAAGCAGTTGCATACCAAATTTTACCATGAGCAATCAAATCAGTAACCGCTAATTGCAAAATACTATATGTAGCCACAAGCCAAAAACCAGCACTTGCCAAGGGCAATTTAAAAGTTACATCAGGCACAACCCAAATTAATGAAGGCATTACCAAGCCACAACCCAATATGGTTAATAAGCTCGTATTAATTTCTCGCATCATGATATTTGCCTTGTCTTTTTTTTCTGAATTTTCGATAAGCAAAGGCAGAATGTATGCCGAGGCCGTTGAAGAAAGCATCGCAGCAGGCAGTGCCAAGGTAGAACCCAAACTGGTTACTCCGGCCACCAAAGAACCGAAAACAACTCCCACTAGAAATCTATCGCCATATTGAGAAGCGGTTTGAACCCAACCACGAAACATCATAGGGATACCGGTACTTATCAATATTTTTTGACCTTCAACAAACTTTTTTTTCCAATCAACATCCATCCCCGGAAGGGTATATTGTGCCACTGACTTAAATACAAACCTCAGTGCCTGAGCCCACAAAAAAATAGGTAAACTATGATAAAAAGCAGCAACTATACTTAAAACACCTCCTACTGAATCGGCAAGACCACCATAAAATAAAGCTCGGCCATTTTTATATCCTCTTGCTACAGATGTTGTATGCCCCGCATAATATAAACCGACCCAATACAGAGCGAGTGGTAGAATAACATTTTCCGGCAAATTTCCATAATAGTAAAATAAAATTGCACCAAACACAACCCAAAAGGCACCCCAAATTAAAGTACTTAAATCTGCAGAAAAATTAAGAAATTTTTTCTGCACAGCATCAGAACCTGGAATTAAAATGGTAAGTGCTGCACCAAAACCGGGATTGATGCTTATTGTCAGCATGCAAGCGGTTCTCCAAACCATAAAGGTTCCAAATACAGCAAGACCTAAATACTTAGCTGCCAATATATTAGAAACTGAATTTACCAATGCAGGAATTGCCGAAGAAATCAACAATAAATCACGCCTCCACCAATTAAATTTATTTTGACCTGTTATTTCCTGCATAAATTATAAAACTAAATTTGATATAGCATCCTCAAATAATAGACGCAAACGATCGGAAACCTCTATATTGCTTAAGCGAACAGAACTTTTTTCACCAATAGGAGAATAATAACCAGCCCTTCCGGGAGCAGTGGTAGAAAAAATGGTTTTTATCAGATCATAGGCTTCTTCTTTAGAAGTATCACCCAAGCTTATGGCTTCAGTAGCAATATCTCGTATATGGTTTTCATCATCAATTTTTGTCAATACTTTTCTTTTTCCAGAACCATAAAAAGGACTTCCTAAAAAGAGTACAGGTCTTCGCATAACCATAGCCTGAAACATCGTAGAGGATCCATGACCGATAACTAACTTTGACTTCATCACCAATTCACCAGCAGGATATAAGGTAGGAGCAATCATTACATTTGGAATTTTCAACAATTCCTGAATAAATTTTTCTGATCTTTTACCAAGTGCCGCAGGATGTTCTTTGATAAGTATTGGCATATTTTTTCCTAAAGCCCGTGCTATTGCTAAAACATTTTTATGATGATCAATTACGGCAGTTTCTGGAACCCAATAATCAGTGCTAGATTCAGGATAAAACTGCAAAGGAAAAAATGCAAATTCCTCAGGCGGTTGGACAAAGGATCTTTTTTCCATCCCTTTTGAAGCAAAAAATCTAGCCGGGGTACCATGCATTCGGGCCTTATAATATTTAAATGGGGCAAAAGAAAATGAATCAGGATCTGATGCCAACATTCGATACATGGCAAATGCAGGGGCTTTTGGCATATCAATAAAAGTACGACTTAAGATAGTTCTTAGCGGTGTTTTATCAGTTCCAATAAGCCAATCAGGCCTAAATTTAACATTAAAAACACTGCTTTCTATTTTCTCATACTCTTCAGTGTCTTCAGGTAAAACAATATTTCCCGACAATTCTCCTCTTGACGTAAAACGCAGTCGACCAGAAAGCATCGTTCCTACAGTATGCATGGCAGGTACTTTTTGCATTTTTGCTGCACGATCCAACGTATCTAAAACAAAAGAATCTATTGCCTGATGAAATACAAAATCATACTTTTTATCTTCAATAATTCGGCTCCAAGCTAAAAATGCAGCATGGGCAAGTTCATTTGCTTTTTCAAAAGGAAGCTCACGCAAAAAGCGACATCTAACAATAATATCATGTACCTCGAGAGCTGATAAAATATTGATATGGGTTGACTTTTTAATTTCTTTGAGTGCTTCATAAAAATACGCCCCCCACCATTGGGCATTTTTTCCAAAATCAAGCCAGCGCTCATCGGACCATAAATCAATATTTTTACCAGGAAATATTACTTTGGCAAAATTAAGTCGATTTGTAAAATGAGATCGCCTGCTAAACAATAAAATATTGTTGAATTCTTTCATATTGTAAGTTCAATTAATAAGTGCAATTTTTTGTAGTAGCACTTGGTTAGGGTTTTTATATTTAAATTTTCTTATAGGTCTGTTGTTTAATTTATTTTCTATTTTTCTTACTTCATCAGATGTT
>Ga0114970_10004054_pt1 | contig 10681 bp, 5 predicted proteins | sample M_140205_XF_Meta_FD_87030 | JGI IMG/M metagenome (GOLD analysis project Ga0114970, IMG submission 87030) | Freshwater microbial communities from Lake Montjoie, Canada to study carbon cycling - M_140205_XF_MetaG | ecosystem: Environmental > Aquatic > Freshwater > Lake | place: Lake Montjoie... | reverse complement strand
CATGTTATTTGTAAATGCCCGCATGACCCTTTTGGTGCTTCTTCCATTGCCATTGATGTCAGTGGCTATCTACTATGTAAATGGTTTGATCAATAAAAGAAGTGAAAGGGTTCAGGAATCCTTATCATCACTCTCTACCTATGTGCAGGAAACCTTTTCAGGAATTCGCATTCTGAAATCCTTTTCAAGAGAAGAGCAATTTCGGGAAGATTTCAACAAAGAGGCGGATGCCTATCTGCATAAATCCATGCAGTTGGCAAAAGTGAACTCCGTTTTTTCACCGGCGATTCTTACCTTGATTGGTCTAAGCACCATTCTAACCATCTATATCGGGGGAAAGGAAGTTATTGCTGGACGCATGACGGCAGGGAATATTGCTGAATTTATCATTTATATCAATATGCTTACCTGGCCATTTGCCAGCATTGGCTGGGTAACATCCATCATTCAAAGGGCTTCTGCATCGCAACAAAGGCTAAATGAATTTTTACAACTCAAGCCAGAAATAAGCAGTCCAACAACCGTTCCATGTGATATTCAAGGAAATATAGAATTCAAGGAGGTATATTTTTCCTATCCCCATTCCAAAGTACAGATTCTGAAGGGCCTTTCATTTCGGATAGAGCAAGGCAAATCTCTCGCTATTTTAGGAAAAACGGGTTCAGGGAAATCGACTATTGCGCAGCTTCTGGTGAGGCTTTATGACGCTACAGCAGGAGAAATTTTGGTTGATGGAAGAAATATCAAAGACCTGCATCTGGAATCCCTCCGAAAGGCATGTGGTTATGTGCCTCAAGATGTATTTTTATTTTCCGATAGCATCTTCAATAATATTGTCTTTGGACTTACCGAAGAGGATGGAAATTTGAAAGCAAGGGCTGAAAATGCTGCAAAAAATGCGGCTTTATATGAAAATATCATTTCCTTTCCAAAAGCCTTTGAGACGCTGATTGGAGAAAGGGGAATTACCCTATCTGGAGGTCAGAAACAGAGGCTTTCCATTGCTAGGGCCATTATTAAAAATCCCAAGATTCTTATTTTGGATGATTGTCTTTCAGCAGTCGATACGCACACTGAGGAAATCATCTTAAAAAACATGGAAGAGATTATGAAAGGACGCAGCAGCATTATCATCAGTCACAGAGCCTCTTCGGTAAAAAACGCAGACCACATTATTGTTTTGGACGAAGGCCTTATTGTTGAGGAAGGAAACCATGAAAGTTTAATGAAAATAGAGGGTGCATATAAAGACCTCTATGAAAAACAATTATTAGAAATGCAACAAACGATCATTTAATTCGTAAAAAGGTTTCGCAAAATCAATAACATGAAAACATCCTTTCAATATTCCCTTGTCCTTTTGTTTATTATGCTTTTGGCATTGCCAAAATTTCAGGCCAAGGCAAGTGGGCATGATATCATTCCTTTTGATACGTTAACCCAAAAATATGCTTACAAAAAGGAAATCATCTTAAAAGATGTGTCAAACAGGGAATTATATAAGAAAAGTAAAAGTTGGAGTGAGCAATATTTCAAAGAAAACAAATATTACAAAGAAGAAAAATCAGGCACCTTAAAAAGCAAGGGAACTTTTAACTTTAGTGCATCGATCAAAAAGGGGGATATTAAAATTCCTTTTATTTACACGGTAACGTATACTGTAACCTCTGTTTTTATGGATGGCAGATGTACCTTTATCCTTACTGATATTTTACTCAGTACCAAAGATGCAAAAGGAAAAACCATTGTTCAGCCGCTTGAAGCGTTTGAAAAGAAGATGAAAAATTTTGGCAATCAGAAAGAATCTTCTGAACGATTTGTAAAGGACAGTTTTATGGAAATTCATAAAAATATTGCCCCAATCTTGCCAGCCACAGAGATTGCCATTGTCAAGTAAAGGGTATTTTCAATTGGTTTTATTTCAGGTATTTTTCAGCCTGAGGCAGAAAAGCTTTGGCCTCGTTTATTCTGTTTGCATTGCTAGGGTGTGTGCTTAAAAATTCAGGGACGCCTGATTTCCCTGTAGCTTTCTGCATTCTTTCGAGGGTTTCAATGGCTTTAGCGGGCTGATATCCTGCCATTGCCATAAATACCATTCCCAATCGGTCGGCTTCACTTTCATGCATCCTAGAAAAAGGCAAAATAACACCTACTGTTGTTCCAACTCCATAAGCAGTCAGCAAAGCGGCCTGTGTTTCAGTGCTTTTTTCTGAAAGTGCCATTTGCAGTGCCAAGCCCCCCATTTGCGTAAGCAATATCTGGCTCATTCTTTCATTGCCATGTCTGGCAACCGCATGAGCAATTTCATGGCCCATCACATAGGCCAAACCCGCATCATCAGAGGTAACTGGAAGTAGTCCGGAATACACCACCACCTTTCCTCCCGGCATGCACCAAGCGTTGATTGTTTTGTCGTTTACCAAATTAAATTCCCATTTATAGTCATGTATTCTTTTGGCATTTCCCATTTTGCTAAAATATTGCACCACTGCTGATGATACTTTATTTCCAACCCTTTGAATCTGGTCTGCTGCGGTTGTATTTGCAACGGGAGGGGTTTTGCTTAAGAACTGACGATAACTATTCAGGCTCATGTCGATAAGCGTATTTTCAGGAAGCATATTCAATTGTCGCCTCCCACTCAGGGGAACGCGAGAACAAGCCAGCAGACAAACGCATAAGACAAATGGGAAAACTTTTTTTGCAATCATATAATTTCTACTTGAAGACCATTACGGAGCAGTCCGCGCAGGAAAGGTCTTAATTGCCGCAAGGAACCTTTTTTTACCGAACATTTGCCATTCAAGTGCACAATCAAGGTGCATTGTTCGGCTTGTTCAGGTTCGTGCTGACATATTTTCATTAAAACGCTTCGCACAAAGTTATAGGTATTTACACTATCATTGTATAATACCAATTGATTTTCGTGAAAAATATCGGCATTCTGCCCCAAAGGGTTGGTTTGAAAAGTTTGTGAAGTTTCCATGTGAATAATTAAAAAAACATAAAAGCACTTCAGTAAATGTACTTAATTTTATTCAAAAATCAAAGCATTTTTAAAGAATAAATCATGCATGTGCAAGAAATAATAGTAGATTTTTCCTTTATTGGTTGATGAGCTCCAGCGCCTTAGAAACGCTGATTTTAGAACCTTGATAAAATGCCGCAATAAACACATCGGCAATTCCAGAATCCAATGCTGCTTTCTTCATCAATTTGGCTTCCTCATAGGATTTTAAATCGCCACCGAGAAAAAATTGCGTGATGCGATCGCTGCCCGTGATGTGTTGAATTCCGGCATCTTTTATTTTGAGAAAAGCCAGCAAAACATCTGTAGGAACTTCGTTTCTATAGGCACCAATCTGAACCCTAAAAATGGGTTTTTCGTTGGAAGAAACTACGGGCAAATTGTCTTTAATGGGTTCATTCGCTCTTGGTGTGGCAGTGGTATTTTGAATATCCTTTTCAATGACCGGACGAATGGTTGTGAAATTTGAATTTTCATTTTCCTTGGAGGCAGCCTCATCCAAATTTATTTTTTTTCCATCTTTAAAAACAATTACAAAAGCATCCTGAACCACAGGTATGATTTTATTTTTTGCAGAATCAGCAGACACGCGCGTTGAAAATATTCCGGAGGTATATCTAAACAAGCCATTTCCGGTGGCATCTTTATAAACCGGCTGAATCTTCATCATGTACTGAGGTGGTTCAGGTTTTCTAAAGACCCCTACCTGCACGGTATAATATAAACTTTGCGGTGGCACCAAGGATGCCAGAGATGGAAGATTAGAAATATTTGACGAATTTGAGGAAACGATTTCGGTCCTATTTTCATCGGTTTGGTTTTTAAATTTTTCTGGTCTTACATCAACAGCAGCAAGGGTTTGTAATTCATTGTTTTTAGCTTGCTCATAGGCAATCTTTTCTTGATTTTTTTGATTATTTACGATGGTATATGCCTCATAGATGGGTATCCTTTTCCCATTGAGATAAGCTACCACAAAAGCATCCTGAAAGCCTAGGCTGCGAATTTCTTTCTTGGCGAGGTTTGCGGATTCAAAGGCGCGAAAGATTCCTGCTGAGTAACGAATGATGCCACTGCTCAATTTTTCTCCAACAATGGGTTGAATTCCCTTAAACAAATCTTGGCGAATGGGGTTACGGAAGGCACCCATCTGCACCTTAAAGATAAGACCTGAGGTAACAATGGTATCTATTGGAATCGGGTGCGTTTCGGTATATACTGATTTTTCAGCACGAACAAAAACAGTGGCTGCTTTTGCGATATCCTGAATTTTTACAGGCGATTTTACGGGTTTGACAGACGCAATGGCAATAGGCTTTTCAACGCCATCAGCCACTTCCTGTTTTGCCATTTCTATTGGCAGCTTTTGCTCAGGCACCAAATTATCTTGGGATATGCCATTTTTCAAAGATAGCAATCGCATTTCCTTGGCTTTGGCATCATTTACCATTTGTCGAGCCTGCTGTTCATATTGAACCGACAATTGGCTTCGTTCTGAAGCATTTCGTTCATTTGCGACTTGTTTGGTATGCCATTTGTCTTTTTCGGATGCACCTTTCGCAGACAGGCTTTTCCGCTTATTTTCCTTTGCAGCATCGGCATATTTTTTTGCTTCATTTTCCGCATTCACGCTTTTAGCAAACAAATTCGCTGCTATTTTACGCCCATCTTCTAATTCTTTATTTAATTTTTCATATTGATGGATTCTTTCGGCAGGCGACATATTTCCCTCTCCTATCCTAGCTTGCATGCTGTTTGCATGTAAAGAATCTTGTTGACTTGCATTGGCAGAGGCATTATCCTTTGGTGATTCAGTGTCAGCAGAAATGGTATCCAATTTTCCGGCCAGTACATTGGGGTTTTGAAATTCGGGCTGTACTGTTTTAACAACAGCGACCATCTGATCGGTTTTTGCATTGACCATTTTGGCCATTTTCTCCACTTGCACAGCAACTTTTTGGAAATCTTTTTGTTTATCCGTTCGCGCTTTTTGATCTTTTACAGCCAACTTCAATTCTCTTTCCTGCACCTCAAAAGAAACATCTTTTTGGGCCGCTAAACGGTCATGATTATCTTCGCTAATTTTGATTTTCTGTATGTCAGCATCCAATTTGTTCATGACTTCAGATTTCTTAATCAACTTATCTTTTAAGCTGATTAAATCCTTTTTAATAGCAATGTATTTTTTAAATTCGGTTTTCGATTTGCTTAATTTTTTTTCATCAACAGCATCTACAATAGAGGATATCTGTTCTGTTAATTTTTCTGGAGATTCAATAGCGGGGCTGTTATCAGCAATTTCATTCGACGCAAATAAAAGTGTATCCGAAACCTGCACTGTGTTCCTTTCAAGATGGCTGCTGTCGGTAGAATGGATATTTTCTGCCATCTGCGGTTCTTTCACATCATGCGCAGAGGAATCCACGGCTTTTACATTGCTTTTGTTTGAAATAGAAGCCAAGACAGGCACTTCATGAACAGAATTTAAAACGGAATCGGTATTTGCAGTTTGAATTTGAGTGGTATTTGCTGTTACCGAAGAAGGATTTTCTTGAGGGGTCTTCGGTGAAATAAAATCCATTCTAGAGGAATCAACTTTTTGTATTTCAGGTTTTGAATTTGAAATCTTTTCTACCTGCATTGAAGGAATAGAATTTTGAATAGGATGTTCCTTCGGCTCGATGAATGCTAAAGGATTTCCAGCAAGCATCTCTTTGGTGTTTGTTGAATCTTTGCTATTTTGAGTGGTTTCATCGGGTAACTTGCCATCGGCATGTTCATTCGTTTCAACAGGAGACGAAGAAGCAGCAATCAAGGTATTGGAAGATTTGCTGGTGTATAAAGGAATGGCAGGGGCAGAATTGTTTGGTATTCCCTCCTGCTTCAACTTAGATACATCGGGCATCTTGCCATCGGTATGTTCATTCGTTTCAACAGGAGACGAAGAAGCAGCAATCAAGGTATTGGAAGATTTGCTGGTGTCAAAAGGAATGGCAAGGGCAAGATTGTTTTGTATTCCCTCCTGTTTCAATTTGGCACGAAGTGCTATAACATTTTTGTTATTTACTTTTTGTTTTTCATCCAGAATTTTTTCTTCACGATGCAATCTAGCTATATAATTTTTACCAATTTTTAATTCGGTAGCAATCAATTTTGTATTCAATTCTTTGTTCTTGATTTTTTCCTCATTTTCTTGGATATCAGCATTTGATTTTACGATTGCGATGGTGATACGATCCTTTTCTTGACTGAATTCGAGAGAATCTTGGAGTAATTTTTTGTAATTTACCAAGATGGGATTTGAAGCATCACTCTTTTTGGAAATTTGTGTATGTAAAACCGGAATAGAATCCAATGCATTTTGCTGAAGAGATTTTTTTTCACTGTTTGCAGAGGCCATTGATACACTATCCTTAGGTTTCTTTAAGTCGGAAGGCAAAGTGGTTTTCTGTTGGACTTGAAAATCATCCGCTACAAGCTTTTCTTCAGGTGCATATTGAAGTGCTTCATTTCTTTTTAATTTAGCCAACGTATTCAAGCTATCAGCCTTTGCAAATAATGATTTTTTTTCTTTCTTAAATTTTGAGACCTCAGCAGAAGCTTTGTATTCATCAGCCATTGATTCATTTTCGCGAGCTTCCTTCAACAATTTCTTATACATTTTGCTTTGATTGGAAGCAAGGATGTCTTTTTTGATTTTATCATTTTTCTCCTTAGCGCTCAAGGTATCTGTTGCCGTCATCGGATTTTTCTGATAAGACTCTATTTGCCATAACTTGGCTTGGGCGAGGGTTTCAAAACTATCGGCCTGTGCATATAGCTTTTGTTTTTCTTTGTTATTCAAAGAAGCCATGGCCTGATTTCTTTTTTTCGCTGCGCTTGATTTCAGTTGAATCGATTGATTTTGCAAGCTCAAAATGATATCATCAGCAGAATTTACAGAGGTGCTATCAGACCCTTGAACCATTGAATTTTCTTGACCGCTTACATCATTTCCAGAGACATTGGAAGAAGTATTGACCGAGGGTGTTTCAAGCACGCTTTGGCGAGTATTTTCATTTGCAGCCGCTTGATTTCTGGAGATGTTGGAGCCTTTTTCCTTATTCTGAAGCGCAGATACATTTTCTTTCCCCTCCAACTCTTTACGAATATCCAATGCCATTTGGGCTTGTTTTTGCTGGATAAGCATGGAATCCCCTATACTGCGAGCCAATTGAAAACTGGAATCGGCATCCTGTTTTTTCGCATTTGATTGAGCCTGGAGTTGCAATGATTTTTCAAGGCCTTTTGATTTTTTTTCACCCGAATTTTGAAGGGCTATATTTTTCCATTTTTGAGACTCCTTCTGCAGAGAATCCGACTGAAATTGAAGCTTTCTTCCCTTGCGAAGTAAAATATCTGATTCCTGTTTTTTATCGGTGATGGCGATATTCAGTTTATCATTCAGGGAAACAGCAGGCAATTTAGCGGAGGTTTTGTTTTTCTTAGGTAAAGGAGCGGCAGCCATTTCAAAGGATCTGGCATTTTCAAAGGCCTCTCTGGCTTCTTGTTTTTTATTTTTTGCATCCAAGCGACTTTGTTTGGCCATGATTCTGGCAACGACTGCTTCTTCTGCTCTTTCCTGCGCTTCTTTTCTCAATCGTTGAATGCGTTCTTTGGTTTTTTCTTTCTGTTGTTCATTGGTAATCGATTGAAGCGCATCTTCTTCCTTCAAGGACTCATTATTTTTGATTCTGGCAAGGCTATCTTTTCCGGATGCAATATTTTCAGCAATTTCTGCATCTTTCAGATAATTTTCCGCCTCAATTTCCATATTGGCAGCCTCTTCAAAAGCCATACTGACAATTTCTTTATTTGATAATTTTCCTGCTGAATTGCTCCCTAAAGATTCTTTTCCTGATGGATTATTTTTATGCTTTTGAACAGCAACATCCGCCCCACCAAGGGAAGCAGAATTTGAAGTTGAATCTGACAAAATAGAATTGGATAAAACCTCCTGAGAAGGATTTTCTGATGCTGAATCATTTTCCTTAGCAGATTCGGTAACATCCTCGTTTGCAGTCCGACTAGTATTTGAGGCAAAGGCCACTGCTGTGGAATCCGCAGCATCAGCAGGCATTTGAAAATCATTTTCAATTTCAAGTTTTGGGGGACCATTTTTAACAAATAGCGACATTTTTTGCTGAAAAACTTGAGCATTGCTCTGCTTAGGAATAAAGACCTCTTTGCTTTGAACAGAAATACCTTTAGATTCCACAATAAAATTATAGGTTTTGCCCGGTTTCAGACTGATTAAATATTCTCCTGTTGACTTGTTTACAGCATAAGTACCTTCCTTTTCTTTGGTTTCATTATCAATCACAGAAATACTTATCTTATCTGTATTTATTTGATCGGATAAAAAATGGCCTTTGATGGTAACAAAATCCGTTTTTTTCTTTTTCATTTTTATCTTGAAAATATTATACAGACCGGGGTTGTTTTCCCGATCAGAGGCAAAAAAAGCGTTTTCATTTTCGTTATCGGTGACAAAAAAGATATCATCCATGGGCGAATTTACAGGCATACCCATATTTTCAGGCTCAGACCATTGTGTTTTGCCTACTTTAAGAGATTTGAAGACATCAAAACCCCCGATGGCATTGTGGCCTTTGGAGCAGAAATATAAACTTTTTCCATCCGGCGTAATAAATGGATATGCTTCATTTTCAGTGGTATTTATGGTATGATCCAGAAGAACAGGTTTGCCCCATTCGCCATCTGACGATTTAAAGACCATATAGATATCGGTACCCTCCTTGCCATTACTACCGTAAGAGGCATATAGGATGAGTTCATTTTTTTTAGAGTAATACAGATATGTATTGGCATTCTTTTTAATGTCGATAGGTGTCCTGTATTTGTCGGGGGTGGCAAGAATTCTTCCTTCGAGTGCAGAAAAATCATATGCAGCATACAATGAAGACAAGGGGACTTTCAAGCTATCCTTCAATTGGCTATTTCCTGAAACAAGATAGAGCTGTTTGGCTGTTTGGGTTTGGGTTATGTATTTAGGCGCATTTAATTTATCTCGCATTCTTCGGGAAGCTTCTTTCTGAAATCTCTCAAACATGGAAACCGCTTCATCAAAACGATAATTCATTTGATAGGCCCTTCCGAGAAAGAAGAAAACTTCGGGTCCTACCCTATTTTTTCCATTTGCCGCTTCAAGAAATTCTGCTGCCTGAGATTTATTTTTTTCGGTAAAGAGAATGCATACCCCATAACGAAAATTATACAATGGATCTTTCGGGTAAATACTCAATAATTGAGAATACATGGGGGCAGCAGAGAGGTAATTCTGATCTAAAAAAAGGTCTTCCGCTTTTTCCTTTAAAGCATCTTCAGAATTGATTTTTTGGGCATAAAGGGAAAAACAGCCCAAAAACATAAAAATGAATAAAAAAGTAGCCAAAAACCCATTGAAAAACCTTTTGATATTCATGCCTGCTATTAATGTAAATCTAACATAATCTGTGATATACGATTTTTCAGGGGCATAGTTTCAATATCAAACACAAAATAGAACCCTATCCATTTTGCCCAACGAGGCTTACTTTTTAAATTTAACCTTGGATTCTTCGCCTTTAATAAGTCTTTCAATATTTTTTTGATGCGTAACGAGCACTAAGGTAGTGACGGCAAGCGAAAAAATATTCAAAGAGGGAGAGTTATTATTGAATACAAGCATAATAATCACGGGATATGCCAAGCCGGTAATCATAGAACTCAGAGAAACGAACTTTGTGATTATCAATGAGATAACGAAAATACCGATACAAATCAGGGAAGCCAGTGGATTGACGGCAATAATGATACCCAAGGTGGTTGCAACACCTTTTCCGCCTCTAAAGCCTACATATACGGGAAAAATATGACCAATCAGGGCAATAATGGCCAAGGCAAGCTGAAAACTGATAAATTGTTCAGATCCTGGTTTATAATCTGCCAATAAATATGGGATGTTCACCGCGGCCCAACCTTTAAAAACATCTAATAAAAGAACTGGAATACCCGCTTTTTTTCCAAGGACCCGAAAAGTATTTGTGGCTCCGGCATTACCACTGCCATACTCACGCACATCAATACCATATAAGGCCTGTCCTATCCAAACTGCTGATGGAATAGAGCCAAGAAGGTACGCGAATAAAAGGGATAATATGTTGGTTACGGTAAGCAATGCGGTTTGAATTTCAACCTGCAATATCCTACTTTTTTCTTATTCTCGCAAATCGCACACCGTCTTACCTTCAGAAATTAATAGTCGCCTCCATAGGACACACGCTTGAGAAAGTCACTTTTTTTCTTCTCTGTGGAAAGCATATATTGAAAGGAAGCAACGCCTTTATCCCCTTCAGAGGCTCTTTTTTCGGGTTTCATATCACGGATAAGGGCATTGAATTTTTCATCGGATGCATATACTTGTAAAATTCCTTTTTGGTAGCTGAAGAAAAACCAATTTTTCTCATCGGGTTCTATATAGATATTGATGGTATTACCGGATTTTTTTCTGATAATTTCAATATTCCCTTTTACAAACCGATTGACAGTTGTTTTTTCGATTAAGGCCAGGCCTAAGTTATCGGTCGTTGTAAATGAGTTTGAAAGGTCATT
>Ga0114970_10004049_pt1 | contig 10688 bp, 18 predicted proteins | sample M_140205_XF_Meta_FD_87030 | JGI IMG/M metagenome (GOLD analysis project Ga0114970, IMG submission 87030) | Freshwater microbial communities from Lake Montjoie, Canada to study carbon cycling - M_140205_XF_MetaG | ecosystem: Environmental > Aquatic > Freshwater > Lake | place: Lake Montjoie... | reverse complement strand
CTTCAATACCCAACCCGGTCAACCCAGCCCCCCCTCCCAAGCCCTCGCCTCCATCCGCACCCCCCCAGGCCTCACCGCCTCCCTCTTCGCCAGCGAACCCCAAATCCAACAACCCATCGCCATCGCCACCGACCCCCAAGGCCGCCTCTGGGTCGCCGAAAATTACACCTACGGGGAAGCCAAAGTCGGCTTCGATCTCTCCCTCCGCGATCGCATCGTCATCCTCGAAGACTCCGATCACGACGGCCTCGCCGACCGCCGCACGGTCTTCACCGATCAACTCCAACGCCTCTCCAGTATCGAACTCGGCTTCAACGGCGTCTGGGTCCTCGCTCCACCCCAATTACTCTTTTTCCCCGACAAAAATCACGACGATCAACCAGACTCCCCACCCATCGTCCTCCTCGATGGCTTCGACTCCGGCCCCGTCCGCCACAACCTCGCCAATGGCCTCCGCTGGGGCCCCGACGGCTGGCTCTACGGCCGACACGGCATCCAAGCCACCTCCCTCGTCGGTCCCCCAAACACCCCGCCCAATCTCCGCACCCCCATCAATTGCGGCATCTGGCGCTACCACCCCACCCGCAAAATCTTCGAAGTCGTCGCCTCAGGCACCACCAACCCTTGGGGCCTCGATTGGGATCACTTCGGCGAAGCCTTCTTCACCAATACGGTCATCGGCCACCTCTGGCACCTCATCCCCGGCGCCCACTACGATCGCATGTATGGCAAAGATCTCACCCCCCACACCTACGAACTCATCCCTCAACACGCCAATCATCTCCACTGGGATAATACCGGCCAGTGGCAAAAAGCCGGCCGCGAAAAAAATGGCGCCGACTCCTTCGGCGGCGGTCACGCGCACGAAGGTTGCCTCATTTATCAAGGCGGCTCCTGGCCCGCCGAATTCCATAACCAACTCTTCACCATCAACTTCTACGGCAGGCGCCTCAATCGCGAAGAACTCCTCCCCCAAGGCAGCGGCTATCTCGCCTCGCATCTCCCCGATCTCCTCCACATCGGCGACCCCTGGTTCCGTGGCACCGATCTCCTCCCCGCCTCCGACGGGAGCGTCTTCCTCGCCGATTGGAGCGATACCGGCGAGTGCCACGAAAACGATGGCGTCCACCGCACCAGCGGTCGCATCTATCAAATCTCCGCCACCAAAAAATCTCCGCCTCCTCCCGACCTCACCCCTTTATCAAACCTCCAACTCGTTGCACTCCAACAATCTCCCAACCAATGGCTCGTCCGCCAATCCCGCCTCCTCCTCGCTTCTCGCGCCACCATCGCCCCACTCGAAGACGCCCGCCTCGCTCTCCTCAAACTCTTCCACTCCCCCAATCCGCACAATCCCCAACTCGCCCTCCACGCCCTCTGGTCCCTCCACGCCATCAACGCCGCCTCCACCCCCCTCCTCCTCGAAACCCTCAACCACCCCGACCCTCACCTCCGCATCTGGGCCATCCGACTCCTCACCGATGACCCTTCCTCCCTCCTCTCTCCCCCCGACGCCTTCCTCCGCCTCGCCGCCACCGATCCCTCCCCTGCCGTCCGCCTCGCCCTCGCCTCCGCCCTCCAACGCTTCCCCGCCACCGCTCGACCCCCACTCGCTCGCCCCCTCCTCGCCCACGCCGAAGACGCCCTCGATCACAATCTCCCCCTCCTCCTCTGGTATGGCCTCATCCCCCTCGGCGATTCCCACCCCGATCTCCTCGCCGATCTCCTCGCCCATTCCAAAATCCCCACCACCTCCCGCCTCATCGCCCGACGCCTCGCCGAATCCCTCCCCACTCTCCCCCAAACCATCGAACCCCTCCTCTCCGCCGCCCTCGCCGCTTCCCCCACCGTCCAAGCCGCCATCCTTTCCGGCCTCGCCACCGGCCTCAAAAAAACCCCCTTCCTCCTCCCTCCACCCCTCTGGCCAAAACTCTCCGCCTCACTCGCCCTCCTCTCCAATCCCTCTGTCCAATCCGATCTCACCACCCTCAATCGCCTCTTTCTCCAATCCCAAAACCTCGCCCAACTCGCCGCCCAATCCCTCGATCCCTCCATCCCCACCCCCCTTCGTCTCCAAGCCCTCAACACCCTCGCCCCCAACACTTACCCCCACTTCCATGACCTCTGCTCCCAACTCCTCAAGGACCCCGCCCTTCGCCTCCACGCCGCCCCACTCCTCGCCAAACTCCACGACCCCCGCGACTCCACCCCGCTCCTCCAGCTCGCCAGCCTCCTCCCCCCCAGCGATCAACTCCAACTCTTCTCCACCCTCGCCTCCGAACTCCCCCACGCCTCCGCTCTCCTCGAAAAAATCATCGACCATTCCCTCCCCATCTCCACTCTCACCCCCGCCCTCGAAAAATCTCTCCGCTCCCACGGCAACGAACTCATCGACAAACTTTTCGACGCTTTTTACTCCACCAATCCGCCCCCACTTTCTCCTGCCACACCATGAACGCCGGCTTCCTCGATAAACTCCTCGAACGCATCACCCGCATCCGCCCCGAAGAAGTCCAAAGCTGCCTCCTCCGTCTCGCCGATGAAAAAGGCTTCCTCGAAACCATCTTCAACGCCATCCACGAAGGCGTAGTCGTCGCCGATCTCCAAGGCCAAATCAATTACTCCAATCGCGCCGCTTGCCAACTCTTTGCCACCGAACACGATGCCGCCATCGGACAACCCATCACCAAATTTATCCGCGGCCTCCAATGGGACCAACTCGCCCATGCCGAAAAGGTCGTCACCCGCGAAATCGAAGTCTTCTACCCCCTCCACCGCTTCCTCAACTTCTACGCCGTTCCCCTCAGCCTCGATCCCCCATCCTCCCCATCATCCTCATCCGCTCCCACCGAACTCGTCGGCTACGCGGTGATCCTTCGCGATATCACCGAATCCAGACGCTCCACCGAAGAAACCATCCAGTCAGAAAAATTTACCGCCCTCACTCTCCTCGCCGCCGGCGTCGCTCACGAAATCGGTAACCCCCTCAACTCCCTCCACATCCACCTCCAACTCATGGAGAGAAAGGTCCGCCGCTTACCCTCTCCCGCCCGCGATGACCTCCAAAAAACCCTCACCGTCGCCCTCGAAGAAATCACCCGCCTCGATGCCACTGTCCAACAATTCCTCGGCGCCGTCCGCCCTTCTCACCCCCAGAAAAAACTCGAAAATATTAACTCCCTCCTCACCGAATCCATCGCCTTCCTCCAACCCGAAATCTCCAATCGCGATATCCTCGTCGAACAAATCCTCCGCAAAGATCTCCCCCTCATCGAGGTCGACCGCGATCAACTCAAACAGGCCTTCTACAATGTCATCAAAAATGCCTTCCAAGCCATGAAGTCAGGCGGAATCCTTTCCGTCCACACCAACGCCGATCCCCAATTCCTCACCATCACTTTCACCGATACCGGCGGCGGGATTCTCCAAGACGACATGGGCAATGTCTTCGAACCTTATTTCACGACCAAATCCTCAGGCAGCGGACTCGGCCTGCTCATCGTTCGACGCATCGTTCGCGAACACGGCGGCGAAATCGAACTCGCCAGCGACCTCGGCAAAGGCCTCACTCTCACCATCCGACTCCCCCTCGAAAATCAAATGGCCCGAATGCTCGAAGCCGGTTCCCCCTAATTCTCCCACCACTCCACTTGCCATCCTCTCCCCTTCTCCCTTACCTTCACCCCTCTTTCCCGTGAAGCCCATCATCCTCATTGTCGACGACGAAAAACACACCCGCGAGGGCCTCCGCGATTCCCTAGAAGATGCCTTCGATGTCTACATCGCCGCCGATTCTTCAGGCGCTCTCGGCGTCCTCGAACGCGAATCCGTCGACCTCGTCCTCACCGATCTCCGCCTCGGCGGCGAAGGGGGCATGGAACTCGTCGACCAAATCCTCGCCCTCCCACACCCCCCCATCGTCATCATGATGACCGCCTACGGCTCGGTCGATATCGCCGTCGAAGCCATGAAACGCGGGGCCTACGATTTCGTCGCCAAACCCCTCAATATCGATCGCCTCGAAATCCTCATCCGCCGCGCCCTCCGCTCCCGCAAGGTGGAACGCGAAGTGGTCGAACTCCACCACCAAGTCGACAAAAAATTCGGCCTCGAACGCCTCCTCGGCTCCTCCCCAGCCATGGAAGAAGTCTTCGCCACCATCAAACAAGTCGCCCCCACCCGCGCCACCGTCCTCATCCAAGGCGGCAGCGGCACGGGCAAAGAATTAGTCGCCCAAGCCCTCCACACCCTCAGCGGTCGCCCCAAAGCCAAATTCGTCGCCGTTCACTGCGCCGCTCTCTCCCCCCAACTCCTCGAAAGTGAACTCTTCGGCCACGAACGCGGCGCCTTCACCGGCGCCATCGAACGCCGCATCGGCCGCTTCGAACAAGCCAACGGTGGCACGCTTTTCCTCGACGAAATCGGCGAAATCGATCCCGCCACCCAAGTCAAACTCCTCCGCGTCCTCGGCGAAGAACGCACCTTCGAACGCGTCGGTGGCAATACCCCCATCAAGGTCGATGTCCGACTCGTCTCCGCCACCAACAAAAATCTCGAAGAGCTCGTCCGCCAAGAAAAATTTCGCGCCGACCTCTTCTTCCGCCTCAGCGTCGTCCCCATCACCCTCCCCCTCCTCTCCCAACGCCAAGAAGATATCCCCATCCTCGTCGCCGCTTTCCTCAAGTCTTTCTCCGAAGAAAATCAAAAACCCCTCCCCACTCTCTCCCCAGACGCCATGCAAGCCATCCTCGATCACCACTGGCCAGGCAATGTCCGCGAACTCCGCACCGCCATCGAACACGGCGTGGTCATGGCAAAAAATGGCCAAATCACCCTCAAAGATCTCCCCGCAGGCGTCCGCTCCCCCTCCCCAATCCCCACCACGCCCACGCCCACGCCCACCTACCACCAACCCCTCCAACCTTCCCTACCACCCCTTTCTCTCACCCCAGATCATTTCAATTTGCACAACACCGAACATCGGCTCATCATCCAAGCCCTTGAAAAAACCGCCGGCAATGTCACCCGAGCCGCCGAACAACTCGGCATCAGCCGACGCACTCTCCACCGCAAAATCAAAGAACTGAAAATCCACGAAGATGGCGACCGAAACTAATATCCAACAATTCGTCCACAAACTCGAAGAGGGTGGCTGGGTCAAGCGCGTCAAGTTCGCGGTAATCGTTTCCGCGATCCTCTTCAATATCAATCTCTGGTTCTTTCGCGACGCCGGTTTCCGTGGCCTCAATCACGAAAAATCCATCGAACAAGCCCAGATCTCCCGCGAAATTAACCGTGGCAATGGCTTCACCACCAAGATGATCCGCCCCGCCGCTCTCTGGCTCTTTGAAAAAAATCTCGGCCGCTTCCCCGAGAACGCCCAACCCGATATCTTTCACGCCCCCCTCAACCCCTACATCAATGCCGGCGTCTTCAGAGTCGCCGATACCTTCAACGAGTTCCTCAAAAAACAAAGCCTCAAACGCCCAGGCCTCGTCCCCTTGACCTACGATAAGGTCATGACCACCAAAGAACTCATCTACACTTACGACAAATTTATCGCCGCTGTTCAACTCCTCTTCTTCCTCCTCGCCGTCCTCGTCGTCTACTCCACCGCTCGACGCCTCTTCGACGATACCCTCGCCGCTTTCGTGGCCTGTTTACTCCTCATCTGCGAACGCTTCTGGGAATTCTCCATGTCTGGCCTCCCCCAAATGCTCATGCTCTTCCTCTTCAGTCTCGCCGTCTATTGCCTCGTCCGCGCCATCGAAAATCAGGAAGCCCTCACCTCCCCCACCGCCTGGCTCTCCACCGCCGCCGTCTGCTTCGCCCTCCTCGCCCTCACTCACGGCATCTCCATCTGGATCTTCCTCGGCGCTCTCGTCTTCTGCGCGTTCTTCTTCCGCCCCCTCGGCATCCACGTCGCCATCATGCTCGCCATCTTTGTCGCCATCTATTCCCCTTGGCTCCTCCGCAATTACCTCGTCTGCGGGAGCCCCCAAGGCCTCGGCTGGTATTCCGGTCTCCACCTCCTCCGCGGCACCGAAGCCAGCCTCATGCGCGGCCTCGAAGTCTCCCTCAGCGAACTCTCCCCACTCACTTTCCGAAGCAAGATCCAATCCCAAACCATCGAACAATTCGGCTCGATCTACCAGTTCCTCGGCCAATCCCTCCTCGCTCCCGCCTTCTTCATCGCTCTCCTCCACCTCTTCAAACGCCCCGTCACTTCCCACTTCCGCTGGGCCATCCTCTCCATGTGGCTCTTCGCTGTCCTCGGAATGTCCGTCTTCGGTCTCGCCGATCGCCATGGCCTCCAAGCCAATGATCTCCATGTCCTCTTCATCCCCATGATGGTCTCCTATGGCCTCGCTTTCGTCCTCGTCATGTGGAGCCGCCTCGAAATCAATATCCGCCTCGTTCGCCTCGCTTTCCTCACCTCACTCTTCGTCCTCTCTTCCCTCCCCTTCATCGATAATTTCCTCCAAATGATGCGCGGCCCCGGGATCCGCGTCCAATGGCCCCCCTACGTTCCTCCTTACATCGCCATCATGAACACTTGGACCAAAGAAAATGAGGTCATCGCCACCGATATGCCCTGGGCGGTCGCTTGGTATGCCGATCGCAAAAGCCTCTGGCTCCCCAAAACGATCCAAGATTTCATCACCCTCAACGACTACAAATCCCTCAAAGGCTCGATCATCGGCCTCTACCTCACCCCAGTCTCCGGCAATCGCGCTTTCCTCAGCGATATCGTCAAAGGCGAATACAGCGAATGGGCCCCCTTCATCCTTCGCAATGTCACCGCTCGCGAATTCCCCCTCAAAGTCTCCACGGTCATGCCCATCGATAACGAATGCATCTTCTACGCCGATCGCGATCGCTGGACGGTCCGCGAAGACTAACCACCCCAATCACTTCCACCCCTCTTCCTATGCCACCTAAAGTCGTCGCCCCTTCCTCACCCACTTTCGAATCCGCCATCCAACGCCTCGAAACTGTCGTCGATGAAATGGGCTCGGATCAACTTCCGCTTGAAGACCTCATCAAACATTACGAAGAAGGAATCCAACTCGTGAAGGTCTGCCAAGAAAAACTCCAAGCCGTCGAAAAACGCGTCGAATTACTCCTCCAAAAATCCGACGGCGATCTCGCCCTCTCCACTTTCGATCCCGAAAAAAAACCCGTCACCGGCCCACGAGAAGACGTCAGCCTCTTTTAATTCTACCGCCAAATGTCTCAAACTCTCCTCTCTTCCATCAATTCCCCCGACGACGTCAAAGCCCTCCCCGAAACCGATCTCCCCCAACTCGCCCAAGAAGTCCGCGACGAACTCGTCCGCGTCCTCTCCGCCGAAAATCCCACCTCCGTCGGGGGCCATCTCGGCCCCAATCTCGGGGTGGTCGAACTCACCATCGCCCTCCATCGCGTCTTCAATACCCCCACCGATAAACTCGTCTTCGATGTCTCCCACCAAGGCTACGTCCATAAACTCTTCACCGGTCGACGCCAACGCTTCGACTCCATCCGCCAATACGAAGGCCTCAATGGCTTCCTCCTCCGCAGCGAAAGCCCCCACGATTCCTACGGCGCTGGCCACGCCGGCACCGCCCTCAGCGCCGCCCTCGGCATGGCCGTCGGTCGCGATCGCCGGGGCTCCGACGAACACGTGGTCTGTATCGCCGGCGATGCCGCTTTCACCTGCGGCGTCAGCTACGAAGCCCTCAATAATGTCGCCGATTCCACCAAAAAATTCATCGTCGTCCTCAACGATAACGAATGGTCGATCGCCAAAAATGTCGGCGCCATCGCCACCTACTTCAATAAAATCGCCACCCACCCCACCTACGCCCATCTCCACGATAAAGCCGCCAGCTTCGTCGAAATGGTCGGCGGCAAGTTCGCCAAAAATATCGCCCACAAAATCGAGTCCAGTGTCAAAAATCTCCTCCTCCCCAGCGTGATCTTCGAAGACCTCGGCCTCCGCTACTACGGCCCCATCGATGGCCATGATATCCCCCTCCTCATCCGCACGTTCGAATTCCTCAAAAACCAAAACGAACCCGTCATCCTCCACATCCTCACCCAAAAAGGCAAAGGCTACGCCCCAGCTCTCGAAAAACCCGACAAATTTCACGGCCTCGGCAAGTTCGAACCCAAAACCGGCGCCACCCCCACCGCTTCTTCCCCCACCTACTCCGAACTCTTCGGCCATTCCCTCGCCAAATTCGCCGACTCCAATAACAAACTCTGCGCCATCACCGGCGCCATGCCCACAGGCACCGGCCTCGTTCACTTCGCCGCCAAACATCCCGACAAATATTATGATGTCGGCATCGCCGAAGAACACGCCGCCCTCTTCGCCTGCGGCCTCGCCACCCAAGGCTTCAAACCCTTCCTCGCCATCTACTCCACTTTCATGCAGCGGGCCTACGATATGATCGTCCACGACATGGCCCTCCAAGGCCTCAATGTCGCCCTCTGCATGGATCGCGGTGGCCTCAGCGGCGACGACGGCCCCACCCACCACGGCCTCTTCGATATCGGGTACCTCCGCCACATCCCCAATCTCGTCCACATGCAACCCAAAGACGAAGACGAATTCGTCGATATGCTCTGGACGATGGTCCACTACTCGGGCGGCCCCATCGCCATCCGCTACCCACGCGGCATCGGCACGGGCGCCATCCCCAAAGCCCAACCCAAAATCCTCGAAATCGGTCACGCCGAAATCGTCAAACATGGCACCAAAGTCGCCCTCTTCGGCCTCGGCGGGATGTGCCAAATCGCCGAACAAGCCGCCGCCATCCTCGAAGCCCAAGGCATCAGCGCCGCCGTGATTAACCCCCGCTGGATCAAACCCCTCGACACCAATACCATCGAATTCTTCGCCCGCAGCGCCGATCTCCTCTGCACTCTCGAAGATCATGTCCTCCATAATGGCTTCGGCTGCGCGGTCATCGAACACCTCAACGACGCCGGCATCCCCATCCCCGTCGTCCGCATCGGCTGGCCAGACCAATTCATCGAACACGGCTCGGTCGATGTCCTCCGCCAAAAACACGGTCTCACTACCGAAAATACCGTCGCCCAAATCCTCGCCGCCCTCGCCAAAAAAACCCCCAAACCCATCGCCAATCAAGGCGTCGCCTAACTCTTCACCCACCCTTCCCACCACAAAACTCCCTCGCCACCCCGCCATTCTAGCCCGCCCAAGTGCCCAATCTCCTCGCCGATTCTCCACCACCACCCTTCTCCTCCTCCCCAAGCTCCCGCGAAGCTTGGGACTTTCTCCAATCCTGTCGCGCCATCAAACAGTGGGACGATCCCCACTTCACCTCCCGGATCCGCGAAGTCGCCACCCAACTCGACGCCACCCACACCTGGACCCCCACTTTCGATGAACTCGAACTCGGCGCCCGCTTAGCCTGGCGCAATCACGCCCGCTGCATCGGTCGCCTCTTCTGGCCTGGACTCCGCGTCCGCGACCTCCGACACCTCTCCGATCCCCACCTCATCCACTCCGCCCTCCTCGAACACCTCGACCTCGGCATCAACCAAGGCAAAATCCAACCCCTCATCTCCATCTTCGCCCCCGCCGGCCCCCAAGGCCCCGCCGTGCGCATCTGGAATCATCAACTCCTCTCCTACGCAGGTTACCCCAAACCCCATCCTCATCCCCCTTCCCATCCCCATTCTCCACCCCCAACCCTCGGCGACCCCAAAAATTCCGCCTTCACCGCCCAAGCCATCGACCTCGGCTGGATCCCCCCTTCTCCCCCTTCCCCCTTCGATCTCCTCCCCATCATCATCCAAAAACGCCACCAACCCCCAGTCCTCTTCCCCCCTCCACTCCCCCACGCCCTCATCGTTCCCATCTCCCACCCCGTTTACCCGTGGTTCGCCGACCTCCACCTCCAATGGTATGCCGCCCCCATCGTCTCCGATATGTCCCTCCGCATCGGCGGCATCGATTTCCCCGCCTCCCCCTTCAACGGCTGGTATATGGGCACCGAAATCGCCTCCCGCGACTTCGGCGACCTATCCCGCTACCATCTCCTCCCCAAAATCGCCGCCAGTCTCCACCTCGACACCTCCTCACCCCAATCCCTCTGGCAAGATCGCGCCCTCCTCGAACTCAACATCGCCGTCCTCCACTCCTTCAAAGAAGCCGGCGTCCGCATCGTCGATCACCACCGCGCCTCCTCCGAATTTATGGAGTTCGCCCAAACCGAAATCCGCGCCGGCCGCGCCGTCTCCGCCGACTGGTCCTGGATCGTCCCTCCCATGTCCTCCTCCGCCACCCCCGTCTTCCATCAACTCTGGGAAAATCTCCAATCCCTCCCCAACTACCTCCACCAACCCCCAGCCTGGGAAAAATTCTCCTAATTTCCCTCCCCCCACTTCCCCCACTTCCCCCATCTCCCCCATCTCCCCCATCTCCCCCATCTCCCCACCCCCCATTCCCTCCCTCTAACTCCCATCAACAATCAAAATTCATCAATCATCCATCCCCCCAAAGCCTCCCATCCCGGAGGCAAGATGCCCGCACTACCTTCATCCTTCATCCTTCATCCTTTCATCCTTCATCCTTTCCTCCCCCCTCCCACATCCCGGAGGGATGCCAGCCATTAGCCGGGGGTTGAGCGAAGCGACACCCCCGGTATCCCACAGAATTCTCCCGACCCCGG
>Ga0114970_10004048_pt1 | contig 10689 bp, 10 predicted proteins | sample M_140205_XF_Meta_FD_87030 | JGI IMG/M metagenome (GOLD analysis project Ga0114970, IMG submission 87030) | Freshwater microbial communities from Lake Montjoie, Canada to study carbon cycling - M_140205_XF_MetaG | ecosystem: Environmental > Aquatic > Freshwater > Lake | place: Lake Montjoie... | reverse complement strand
GCCCACCACCGGCCCCCACAGCGTCGCTGTGCCGCCGATGATCACCATCGCCATCAGGTAGACCGAGGTGTCGAGCGTGAAGCTCTCGACATTGATGAAGCTGAGAAAGAAGGCGTAGAGCGAGCCCGCGACCGCCGCCAGTGCCGACGACACGACGACAGCCATGGTCTTGATCACCGCGACGTTCTTGCCGGCGGCCGATGCCGCGGTCTCATCGTCGCGGATCGCCTTCAGGCTGCGACCAAAGCTGGAGTTCACCAAGCGCGAAACGCCCCACATCACCAGCGCCAGGCAGACCAGCGCCAAGACCAGGTATTGCAGCGGGCTGCTGATCTCGAAACCCGGAAACCTGGCCGGCGGGATGTTGGTGATGCCGCCGATGCCGCCGGTGACGGCTTTCCACTCCGAGAACAAGGTCAGCGCCAACATTTGCAGCCCCAGCGAAGCGGCGACGAAGTATTCACCCCGCACCCGCAAGGCCGGCAAGGCCAGCGCCAGCGACAGCAAGCCCGCGACCGACATGCCCGCAGCGGTCGCGAGCAAGAAGCCGCCGCCGAGCTTGATCGCCACCAGCGCTGCGGTGTAGGCGCCGATGCCGAAGAACGCCGCATGGGCCATCGAGAAGATCCCGGCATAGCCAAGCACGAAGTTCAGCGTGACCGCGAGGATCGCGTTGATCGTGATCAGCACGGCCAGGTTGTTGAGGTAGGCCCACATCAGCGCTCGTCCTGTCTATTTCGCGTTTTGCGCCCGGCCCAGAAAACCGGCAGGCCTGAAGATGATGAAGACGAAGAGCACGACGAAAGTCACCGCCTCGCTCCACTGCGGGTCGAGCTTCCAGACCGCGACACTCTCGGCCAGGCCCAGCAGCATGCCGCCCATCGCCGCGCCTTTGAGCGAGCCGATGCCGCCAACGATGGTCGCGGCCAGGCTGATCAGCATGATGTGCGAGCCCATGCCGGGGTTGATGCCCTGCGAGACTGCGGTCAGCGCTGCCGCCGGCACGACCAGCGCCGACCCGAGTGCGAACGCGACCTGCGCCAGCCGGGTCGGCTCGAGGCCGAAGATCCGCACCAGGTCCGGGTTGTCCGACAGCGCGCGCAAGCCGGTACCGACCTGGGTTCGCGCCAGGAACAGGTTCAGCCCGAAGTAAAAGACCAGCCCGACCGCGATCGCGACCGCAGCGATCGGCGCGACGAACAGGTTGGGCGCGATCTCGACCGAGCGCGACAGCTCAGCGCTGACGGTCTCGAAGCCGCGACCGAACACTGTTCCGACCAGGTTCTGCACCACGATCTGCATGCCGAATGCGGCGATGAAGACGGTGAAGAAAGCGCCCTCGTGGCGCTGGATCGGCCGGTAGATGAAGCGCTCCATGAACAGCCCGAACAACACCACGGCGACGACCGCCAGCGCGACGCTGGCCAGCCAATGCCATTTCAGCGCCGTCATGCCCCACCAGAACAGATAGCCGGCCAGCGTGAAAGACGCGCCATGCGCGACATGGAACACCTTGGTCGAGCCGAAGATCAGCGCAAAACCGACGGCGGTCAGGCCGTAGATCGCGCCGAGCTGCAGCCCGTTGACCAGCAGTTGAAGCAGCAGCACGCCGGCGACCTCTCAGCGTCAGTTCGGCGCGAGGTTGGCCTTGACGACCTTGGTTGTGCCGTTGTCGACCTCGTTGAGTTGCAGCGGCATCGACACCGTGCCATTGGGCAGGAACACCATGCGCCCGCCCGCGACATCGAAGCTGGCGCTGCGCAGGCGCTGCTTGAGCAGGTTCTCGCCCGTGATCGGCAGGCCGGCTTTCTCCAGCGCTTGCGCGAGTTTGACGAACACCATCACCGCGTTGTAGTAGTTGGCGGTATAGGCGTTGGGCTCCTTGCCCTTCTTGGCCTTCCAGTCGCTGGCCAGGCGCTGCGACAAAGCGTCGGCGGCCCAGTTGATCGACTGGGTCGGGAACAGCGCGCCCTTGGCTTCGGGCAGTTGCAGCACGGCCGGTATCGAGAATGCCGAGTAGCTGGCGATCTGCTGCTTGACGCCGTTGTCGCGCAACTGCTTGATGATCTGCGCTTGCTGCGCGCCAAACGAGGCGATGAACACCACGTCGGGTTGCGACTCGCGCACCTTGGCGGCGATGCCGGAGAACTGCTGCGAAGCCCGCGGCACCTGCAGCGCCGTGACCAGCGAGCCGCCGTTCTTCGGCACATGGATCTCCAGCTCTTTCTTGACCGCTTCACCGGCCGGGTCATCGACATAGATCAGCGCGACCTTCTTCCAGCCGCGCTCCTTGATCAGGTAAGGCGCAAAAGCCTGGACCTCGAAGTTCACCAGCGGGATCACGTTCCAGAAATAGTCACCCAACTCGGCCAGGTCCGGGCTGACGCCGCCGCCGTTGATCGACACCACGTGGGCTTTGTCACCGACCGGTGCAATCGCCTTGGAAACGCCAGTGAAGGCCGACAGCACATAAGGCACTTTGTCGACATTGACCAGCTTGTTCATCGCGACCACACCTTGCTGCGGCGTGGCCTGGCTGTCCTCGATCAGCAGCACGAGTTTCTTGGACAGCATCTTGTCGGCATTGGCATGCTCGACCGCGATCGCCGCAGCGCCGGCGAACTGCTCGCCGTACTCAGCATTGGGTCCACTCATCGGCAGGTTGGCGCCGATCCGGATGTCCTGCGCCCTGAGCGGCGAGGCCGCAAAGATGGAAGTCGCGGCCAGCAACCCTAGCAGTTTAGGCAATTTCATCGATCATCTCCATCCTTCAGGTAGACCGATATTGTTGGTCATATCGCCCCCCCGAACCGGCGAAGATAGGTCAGTAATTACCCTGATGAGCCCGCCAAAGCCCGAGAGGCCGCAGGCTGCGGATGAAGGTCCAGCCCACCGCCCGCCAGCCATCCCTACGACCCTTCGGCCCGTCGGATTGAAATATCATCCAAAACTCATCGAAGTGATGTCGCAGCGCCTGGCTGCAGCGCCGCATTCCAAGCACCGGACCGCCGGAGACAAGGCCAAGCGATATGGAAGTCCAGTTCACCGAAGAGCTGACCCAACTTCGCCTGGGCGCTGGCGCAGTCTTCCACGGCGAAAGCATTCTGGCGATCACCAAGGCGTTGCTGCAGTCGGGTGTGAGCTATGTCGGCGGCTACCAGGGCACGCCGGTGTCGCACCGGCTGGAGGCGCTGGTCCCGGCCAAGCCGCAGCGAGCTCGGGCTGATCGTCCCTGCGGGGCTTTACAACTCGCTGCAGCATGGCTTGAGTCCGCCGGGTCTGGCCGATGGGTTTGGCCACAGCGAGCTGCCGCTTCTCGTGATCAAGGTCAGCTACCCGCTGGTGCCCGACCAGATCATCGATTTCTGCGCGACCAAGCGTGCAGTGATGGTGCTGCCAGGCCAAGCCAATGAATTCGATCCACTGATGAGAATTCTGGGCATAGACCCTGGACTGCAGCGCACCGGTTTCGGCGTGATCGAGGTCGAAGGCTCGCGGCTGCAGTACGTGGCGAGCGGCACCATCAGCACGCTGGAGCTCGCGCGCGGCAACCTGCCGGGGCGCATCAAGCTGATCTACGAGGGCGTGGCCGAGGTCAAGCGGCGCTACCAACCACAGGCGGCTTCGGTGGAGATCGTCTTTGTCAACGTCAACCCGCAGTCCACGCTGCTGCTGGGCCAGGCCCGCGGCGCGGCGCTGGCAGCGCTGGTCAGCGACGAGATGCCGGTGGCCGAGTACACCGCGCTGCAGATGAAAAAAGCCGTGGTCGGCCACGGCCTGGCCAGCAAGAACCAGATCCAGGAGATGGTGATGCGCCTGCTCAAGCTGCCCGGCCTGCCCGGCAAGGATGCAGCAGATGCGCTGGGCTTGGCCATCACCCATGCCCATGCAGCGCGCAGCTTCGAGGCCATGGCCGGCGCCAACACACCGCGCAGCCATGCCCGGTTCAAGGCCGGCCGCAGCTACTGAACAAGGCCGGCTGACAAAAGCTAGCATCGACCCACTTCAACCCCTGGCCGCCGAACCAACATGAACCACCCCGTGCACACCCAATGGATCAAGCTGCCCACTGCCGACAGCGCGATGGACGCCTATCTCGCGCTGCCACCGGGAGGCCGAGGCCCCGGGCTGCTGCTGCTGCAAGAGATCTTCGGCGTCAACGAGCACATCCGCGCAGTGGCCGAGCAGTACGCCCTGGCGGGTTTTGTGGTGCTCGCACCCGACGTGTTCTGGCGTCAGGCGCCACGCGTCGAACTCGGCTACGAAGGTGACGACCGCCAGCGCGGCGTGGCGCTGGCCGGCGCGCTGCAGCCCGCCGAACTGCAGGCCGACCTGCAGGCCGCGGTGACAGCGCTTCGCGCCAGGCCAGAAGTGGCCGGGTCAAAGATCGGCGCGATCGGCTACTGCCTGGGGGGACGGCTGTCCTACAACGTGGCTGCGCTGACCGACATCGACGCCGCGGTCGCTTACTACGGCGGCGGCATCGCTGGCCAGCTGGCGCTGGCCCCGAAAGTGAGTTGCCCGATCCAGTTCCACTTCGCCGCCAGCGACGCCCACATCCCGCCCGAGGCCGTGGCCGCGGTGCGCGCCGCTTTTGCCGGCAAGCAAGCCGAGGTTCACGAGTACCCGGGTTCGCTGCACGGCTTCAACTGCTGGGCCAGAGCCAGCTACCACGCCCCGAGCAACGCACTGGCGCTGGGCCGTAGCCTGGTGTTTCTGGCACAGCATCTGTTTTGAAAGGCTGTGCGACGCTGCGCTTGATGCCGGCCGGGTTACAGCAGCAGCGCCAGCCGCTCGAGAATCAGCACGCCGAAAAATCCAGCCGCAGCGATCAGCGCCCATTTCAGGATCTTCACGCCGCGGCGCCGCCAGACCGCATCACCGGTGCCCACGCCCATCGCGAAGCACAGCACGCAGCCCAGCAGCAACAGGCCGAAGACGAGGCGGAAGATCAGCATGTTGCGGACGATATAGGTCTGGCGCTGGGCCGGCCTCGACCATAGGCCGAGGCCCCTCTGCAGGCGACAGCCAGTCCGCAGGGACTGGCTGTGTCCGGCCTCGGCCCCAAGCCGGACCCTCCCCCTCGGGGGGACGACACCGAAGCTGTCTTGGGGGCAAACATCACCGGTCCGGCGCCGGGCCGCCCCAAGCCGGACCCTCCCCCTCGGGGGGACGACACCAAAGGTGTCTTGGGGGCAAACATCACCACGCCGGCGCCAGTTCAGCAAAGCCCGCCGGCGCCAGCGCCGCATCGTCGAAGCTGACGATCTCCCAGGCCTGCGGCCGCGCCAGCAACTCGCGCAGCAACAGGTTGTTCAGCGCATGCCCGCTCTTGAAGCCGGTGTACTGCGCCAGCATCGGGTGGCCGACGTTGTAGAGGTCGCCGATCGCGTCGAGGATCTTGTGTTTGGCGAACTCGTCGTCATAGCGCAGACCGCCTGCGTTGAGCACGCGCGAATCGTCGACAACGATGGCGTTGTCCATGCTGCCGCCCAGCGTCAGCCCGCGCGACCGCATCGCCTCCACATCCTTGCTGAAGCCGAAGGTGCGGGCGCGCGCGATGTCTCGCTTGTAGCGGCCCGACCCCATGTCGAAGCTCACGCGCTGCCCGGTGGCGTCGACCGCCGGGTGGTCGAAATCGATCTCGAAACTGAGCTTGAAGCCGTGGCAGGGTTCGAGCCTGGCCCACATCAGGCGCTTGCCCTCGCCTTGGCGAACTTCCACGGTCTGCTTGACCCGCAGAAAGTGCTTGGGCTTGTCCTGCAGCGCGATGCCCGCGCTCTGCAGCAAGAAGACAAAGCTGGCCGCCGAGCCGTCGAGGATAGGCACCTCATCGGCAGTGATGTCGACCTGCAGATTGTCCAGCCCCAAGCCGCAACAAGCCGACATCAGGTGCTCGATGGTCTGCACCTTGGGCGCACCCGGATCGCCGCCGACCGAGATCGTCGAGGCCATCCGGGTGTCGCTGACCGAGTCACACCGAACCGGAATGTCCACCGGCACGGCCAGATCGACCCGGCGAAAAAAGATGCCGGTGTCGACGGCTGCGGGCCGCAGCGTCAACTCGACTTTCTGGCCACTGTGCAGGCCCACACCGACGGCACGGGTGATCGACTTGAGGGTGCGTTGCTGAAGCATGAAGATCTATTTTCGCCGATCCGCAGTCAGCGCGCATCGGCACGTGCCCCGCCCCCGACACAGGGGCGGGATAACGCGATCAATCGGCTTGCTTGCGCAGGAAAGCCGGTATCTCGATCTCGTCCATGCCGTTCGACGACAAGGCCTCGACCTTGGCTGCCGCTTGGGTGCGTGGCGAACGCCAGACGCTGGGCGTGCTCAGCGCGCTGTAGTCGCTGCGTCCAGCGCCGACCGGCTTGCCGCCAGTGACGTTGAGGATGGGCATGTTGTCGGTGCCCGTGCGCAGGGTGGGCTGCACCATGGTCAACGGCGGCGCCTGCAACCGGGTCCGCGACAAACCGGTGGCGATCACCGTGACGCGCAACTGGTCACCCAGGCTCTCGTCGTAGGCCGCGCCGTAGATCACATGGGCGTCCTCAGCGGCAAAACGGCGGATGGTGTTCATCGCCGCACGGCTCTCGTTCAACTTGAAGTTGGCCTTGCTGGCCGCAATCAGCACCAGAACGCCTCTGGCGCCTGACAGGTCGATGCCTTCGAGCAAAGGACAAGCAACCGCAGCCTCGGCCGCCTTGTTGGCACGGTCGGGACCGCCGGCCACCGCCGTGCCCATCATCGCCTTGCCCGGTTCGCTCATCACGGTCTTGACGTCCTCGAAGTCAACGTTGACCAGACCGTGCATGTGGATGATGTCGCTGATGCCGCCGACCGCGTTCTTGAGCACGTCGTTGGCATGTGCAAAAGCCTGATCCTGCGTCACGTCGTCGCCCAGCACATCGAGCAGTTTCTCGTTGAGCACCACGATCAGGCTGTCGACATTGGCCTCGAGTTCGGTCGTGCCGGAGTCGGCCTGCTTCATGCGGCGCGGGCCTTCAAATTCGAAGGGCTTGGTGACAACCCCCACCGTGAGAATGCCCATCTCCTTGGCAATACGCGCAACAATAGGCGCCGCGCCGGTCCCGGTGCCGCCGCCCATGCCGGCGGTGATGAACACCATGTGTGCGCCTTCAAGCGAGGCCCGCACGCGGCTTTCCGCTTCCTCGGCAGCAAGCCGCCCTTTGTCGGGCTTGCCACCCGCGCCCAGGCCGTTGTCACCGAGCTGGATCAGCTGGTGGGCGCTGCTGCGGTTGAGCGCTTGCGCGTCGGTGTTGGCACAGACGAACTCGACCCCTTGCACCCCCTGGCTGATCATGTGCTCGACGGCATTGCTGCCGCCGCCGCCCACACCCACCACCTTGATGCGGGTTCCTTGGTCGAATTCTTCGATCATCTCGATAGGCATTTCAATCTCCTCTTTCGTCGTCAAGCGGTTGCCAATGAAAACTCTGTTGTCAAATCAAAGAGCGCGGGGCGAGCCATCACCCCGGTGATGCGGAAAACTTCAAAAATTACCTAGAAACCAGTCCTTGGCGCGGCCGAAAAAGGTCTGGACCGATCCCGCCTGCAACGCCACTTTTTGGCCACGCGCTCTTGCTGCGCGGGCTTCTTCGAGCAGGCCCATCACGGTGGCCGAGCGCGGGTTGGCGACCATGTCGAACAGCGAGCCGTTGTAGGTCGGCAAGCCCTTGCGCACTGGCTTGAGAAAGATGTCTTCGCCGAGTTCGACCATGCCGGGCATCACCGCGGTGCCACCGGTGATCACGATGCCCGAGGACAGCAGCTCTTCGTAGCCCGATTCGCGGATCACCTGGTGCACCAGCGAATAGATCTCCTCAACCCTGGGCTCGATCACACCCGCCAGCGCCTGGCGCGACAACAAGCGCGGCGCGCGGTCGCCCAAGCCAGGCACTTCAAGGTTCTCGCTAGGGTCGGCCAGCATCTGCTTGGCCACGCCGTACTCGACCTTGATCTCCTCGGCGTCCTTGGTCGGCGTGCGAAGCGCCATCGCAATGTCGCTGGTGATCAGGTCACCGGCGATCGGGATCACCGCGGTGTGGCGTATCGAACCCTCGGTGTAGATGCTGACGTCGGTGGTGCCGGCGCCGATGTCGACCAGCGCGACGCCGAGCATCTTCTCGTCTTCGGTCAGCACCGCGGCGGCGCTGGCACTGGGGTTGAGCACCAGGCGATCGACCTCAAGACCGCATCGGCGCACGCATTTGAGGATGTTCTCGGCTGCACTCTGGGCACCGGTGACGATGTGGACCCTGACCTCGAGCCGGCTGCCACTCATGCCCACCGGCTCCCTGACCTCATGGTTGTCGATCACGAACTCCTGCGGCTCGACCAGCAACAGACGTTGGTCGTTCGGGATGTTGATCGCCTTGGCGGTCTCGACCACCCGGTGTACGTCCAGCGGCGTGACCTCTCGGTTGTCGCGAACGATCACCATGCCGGTCGAGTTCTGGCCCCGGATGTGACTGCCGGTGATGCCGGTGTAGACGCGCTCGATTTTGCAGGCGGCCATCATCTCGGCCTCTTTCAGCGCCGCCTGGATGCTTTGCACCGTGGCATCGATGTTGACCACCACGCCGCGCTTGAGGCCATGCGAGGAGGCCACGCCCAGACCGGCCAGCCTGAGCTCGCCCGAGGGCATCACCTCGGCGGCGACCACCATCACCTTGGCAGTGCCGATATCGAGTCCGACGATCAAGTCTTTGTATTCTTTGGCCATGGGTGGGCTGTCTCCGGTGTCTAGCGTTTGGCCGGCTTTGCTGCCGGCGCATAGGTGACGCCCTTCAGGCGCAGGGCAAAGCCATCGGCGTGACGCAAGTCGGCCGACGCCAGCGCATGTTGGAAGCGCGCACCCACTCGAGGCATGGTGCGAACAAAGTGGTCGGTGCGGGCGATGACCTCGTCGTCACTGCCGCGACCGAGCTCTATCGTCGCGCCTTTTTCGAGATCGGCACGCCAGGAGCCGCGCGCTGATAGTGTTAGCAATACCAGATCACCCGCATTCAAAGGCGCCAGCAAGACGCTGAGCCGACGCTGCATCGCCAGCATCTGCGCAGCGCTGCCTTCGGGGCCGGACAGGCTGGGCAACTCGTCGTCCTCGACATCGCCGACGTTGGCCTCGAAAACCTCGCCGAAGCTGTTGACCAGGCGATCGTTGCCGTCCGCGCCGGTCCACAGCGCGACCGGCTGGTGCTCCTCGAGTTGCACCGACAGTCGCAGCGGCCAGATCCGGCGCACCACAGCGCGTCGCACCCAAGGCACTGACTCGAAAGCGGACCGGCAATCCTGCAGGTCGATCGTCAGAAAGTTGCCGCTCAATCTATGCAAGGTGTTGGCCCGCAGCGTGCTCTCGCTGTTGCGCGTGACTTGGCCCTCGACCCGCAGGCCCTGGATTGCCAACACCGGCAGCCTCGAAGCCCACCACAGCGCGACCGCACAGGCGGCCAGCGCGACCAGCGCAAACAGCACGTCGGCAGTGGCTTGCATCAGGCGCACCTCGGCCGGCAGGCTGAGCGGGGCGACGAACGGGGCAGCGCGGGCCATGGCGGATCAGCTGCGCGGGCCGCCTGCGGGCTTGGTGCCCGCAGCATGGTCCAGGGTTGCGGTCGACAGCAGGTACAGGCAAAGCTGTTCGTAAGAAATCCCCGCCGCGCGGGCCGACATCGGCACCAACGAGTGCCCGGTCATGCCGGGCGAGGTGTTCATCTCGAGCAGGAAGGGCTGGCGATCGGTGGCGCGCAGCATCAGGTCAGCGCGGCCCCAGCCACGACAACCCAAGGCCCGGTAAGCGGCGACGACGATGCGTTGGATTTCGCGCTCTTCGGCCTCCGGCAGGCCGCTCGGACAAAGATAGATCGTGTCATTGGTGAAGTACTTGTTCTGGTAGTCGTACTTGCCATCGGGCGCAAGGATGCGAACCACCGGCAGCGCCCTGGCTTGGGCGCCGCTGCCGATCACCGGACAGGTGAGCTCTTCGCCTTCGATGAAGGCCTCGCACAGCAGGTCGGGGTCGTAGGAGGTGGCCAGCTTGACAGCGTCGCCGAGCTCGGAATAGCCACAGACCTTGGTGATGCCTATCGAAGAGCCTTCACGCGGCGGCTTGACGATCAGCGGCAGGCCGAGTTCGTCGGGGACACCGCGCACCCGCTCGCGCGACTGCTCATCGGCGTCCAGCCAGACAAAGCGCGGCGTCGGCAGCCCGACCGCGCCCCAGATGCGCTTGGTCATGGTCTTGTCGATCGCGATCGCCGAGGCCATCACACCAGACCCGGTGTAGGGGATTGCCATCAACTCCAGCGCGCCTTGGACCGTGCCGTCCTCACCATGGCGGCCGTGCAGTGCGATGAAGACGCGGTCAAAACCCTCGCGCTTCAAGTCACCCAGATCGCGGCTGGCCGGGTCGAAGGCCTGTGCATCGACGCCTTGGCTGCGCAGCGCCGCGAGCACGCCGCCACCCGACAGCAGTGAGATCTCGCGCTCCGCGCTGCTACCCCCCAGCAACACGGCGACCCGGCCCAGCGCAGCGGCTGCTACCGTCGGCAGCGAGTAGTTCGCGCTCATGAGGACACCGCCTGCTCCAGCACCCGGCCCGGCACCGCGCCGATCGAGCCCGCGCCCATGGCGATCACCACATCGCCGGCACGGGCCTGGCGCAAGATC
>Ga0114970_10004044_pt1 | contig 10695 bp, 9 predicted proteins | sample M_140205_XF_Meta_FD_87030 | JGI IMG/M metagenome (GOLD analysis project Ga0114970, IMG submission 87030) | Freshwater microbial communities from Lake Montjoie, Canada to study carbon cycling - M_140205_XF_MetaG | ecosystem: Environmental > Aquatic > Freshwater > Lake | place: Lake Montjoie... | reverse complement strand
CGCGCAGACCATTTCCAGGCTGACCCGGCTCGTCGGCGCCAGCCGGGCACTGGAGGTCTTGCTGCTGTCACAGCGGCTCACCGGCGAGAAGGCCGCAGAGCTGGGCATCGTCAACAAGGTTACCGAAGACGCCGATGTGATGGATGCAGCCCGGGCCTGGGCCCAGACGCTGGCGGAATTCAGCCCCTGGACCCTGTCGATGACCAAGAAGCTGGTCTATGAAGCGCAGCACCTGCCCTTGCAGGATGCGATCGATTGGGAGGACAAAGTGGCAACGGAAGCCTACCAGCGTCCGGAGGCTCTGGAAGGGTTTCAGGCCTTTAAACAGGGCCGAAAGCCGAGCTTTTAATGGGCGCTCTGTCTGGCTTCAAGGTCACGCACCTGGCCTCTCTGGGCCCGGGACCGTACGCAGCCATGCTCCTATCCGACATGGGCTGTGAGGTCACGATCATCGACCGAATCGAGCCGATGATGGTCTCCATGCCGCAGGAGGTCGATCCACGCCGACGGGGCCAGCGCAGCATTGCCCTAGACCTCAAGAGCGCCGAAGGCAGAGATGTTGCCAGGAAGTTGATCGCGCAATCGGACGTTCTCCTCGAAGGCATGCGACCCGGTGTGGCTGAACGACTGGGTCTGGGACCGGAGGACTGCTTTCCGTTCAATCCTGGGCTCGTGTACTCGCGCGTCACGGGTTGGGGCCAGTCCGGACCTTTGGCGATGCGTGCCGGGCATGACATCAACTATGTGGCGCTCAGTGGCGCGTTGCTTGCCATGGGGGATTTGGATCGCCCACCGCCTGTGCCGCTCAATCTGCTGGGAGACTACGCCGGCGGCGGTGCTTTTGCAGCGATGGGCATCCTGGCAGCTCTCCTGGAGCGCCAGCGCACAGGTCGAGGGCAGGTGCTCGATGCGGCCATCGTCGACGGCGTGGCATCGCTGACCGCGGCAACCATGGGGATGCGTGCCGCTGGCTTGTGGGGCGCACGAGGAAGCAACCTGTTCGATGGCTCCGTGCCCTGGTATCGGACCTACCGAACCAGCGACAACGCCTTTGTGGCTGTCGGTGCGCTGGAGCCCGCGTTCTATGGCGCACTCCTGCAAGGACTGGGGCTGGATGCGGTGGAGTGGTCACGGGCGGACAAGGCCCGATGGCCGGCAATTGCCAAGAAGCTCACCGATGTTTTTGCATCGCAGCCCCGCGACCACTGGCAACAGATATTTGCCAGTACCGATGCCTGCGTGAGCCCGGTGCTGAGTTTTGACGAGGCGGTGTCCAACCCGCACCATCGCGCAAGAGCGACCTACATCCAGATCGGGAAGGTTCCCCAGCCCGCTCCGGCACCAAGACTGGCTTCGACGTCGGCCGACCAGATTGCCGAGCCCCCCAGGCCGGGCGCGCATACCGACATGGTCCTTCGCGAGTTGGGCCTGAGCGAACCGGATATCGCCAATTTGCGTGCACAAGCATATGCCCTGTAATTGGGAGAATCGCGAATGAACTATCTGGCCAGCGTCGCACCCCATCAGTCGATGGCTCACCGGCTGTTGGAACAGCGCGCAGAGGAAAGTCCGGATGGCACCTTCTTTACGCTGTTGGACAAACCTTATTCATTTGCGCACTGCAATAGGATGGCCAACCGGCTCGCAAGGAACCTGATGGCCGCTGGTGTGCGATCCGCCACGCACGTCGCCGTGATCATGGAAACCTCGGCGGACTACATGTACCTGTGGTTCGCCCTCTCCAAGATCGGCGCGGTAGAGGTGCCCATCAATACGGCATACCGCGGCGACCTGCTGCGTCACGTATTGCGCACCTGCCGAGCCACCGCATGCATCATCGACCAGCGCTTCGTGGAAGTGATCGAGGAGGTGAAAGCCGAGTTCACGCCGCTGGATATGTACGTTGTTCGGGGTGCGGGCGAATCGCCACTGTCTGCTGGAGCCAGCTCCCTTGCGGACCTGCTGAGGCCCAATGACGAATCCAATCTTGACAGTCCTTTGCGCCACGACGATGTGGCGGGCGTTATTTTTACCTCCGGCACCACAGGCCCTTCCAAGGGCGTGATGCTGTCCCATCGTTACCTCACCGCCTATGGCCTGATGTACGCGGAAATCAATGGCTTGCGTGACGATGACGTCGTCATGAACTTCCTGCCGTTTTTCCACATCGCGGCCAAGTTTCTGACCATCGCCACACTGGCCTGCAAGGGCCGGATGCTGTTGCAGCCCAGATTGAGCATCTCGACCTTCTGGCAGGAAGTGCGTGCACATTCGGTTACCAACTTCATCGGTGTCGGCGGCATCTGCAACATGCTCATTTCACAACCGGAATCAGCAGATGACGCCAACACGACGATTCGCACCATCTATGCTGTCCCCGACCCGGCGGACATTCACCAGGAGTTGGAGCGGCGCTTTTGCTGCCAGATCACCACGGTGTACGGCTCCACCGAAGTCGGGCTGCCCTTGTTCAGGGGGGTTGGCGATCCCTACCAGCCCAAGTCCTGCGGCCGGGTAAGCCCGTACTACGAAGTGCAGATTGTTGACGAGGACGACAACCCGGTGCCAGTGGGCACGTCCGGCGAAATCGTGGTCCGACCCAAATTGCCTTTTCTTGTGGGTTCCGGCTACATCAACATGCATGACCGCACCGTCAAGGCCTGGAAGAATCTCTGGTTGCACTCTGGCGATCGTGGGCATTGTGATGCCGACGGGTGGTTCTACTTCGATGATCGCGCCAGTGATTCCATGCGCAGACGGGGCGAGAACATCTCGTCCTTTGAGGTGGAAGTGCTCATTGCCAAGCATCCCGCGGTGTCGGAGGCAGTGGCCGTCGCAGCGTCATCGGAACTCGGAGAAGACGAAGTGTGGGCGCTGGTGATTCTCAGGGAGCAGCAATCGGTGCAGCCGGAAGACCTGCTCAAGCATTGCGCTGCCCACATGCCGTACTTCATGGTTCCTCGGTACATCGACATCGTCAAAGATGTGCCTCGAACCTCTACCGCCAAGGTGGAGAAGTACAAGCTGCGGGCAACGGGCCCTGGCCCGAATACCTGGGACCGTGAGCGACATGGCTGGAAGGTCACCCGAAGCGGATTGATCGGCCCTGACCAACTGGCGATCTGACGGCATGGCCGCATCCAACCGTGACCCATTCGGCTCCAATACCGCACCGTCCTGCGCCCGCAACCGATGACGAACTCCGATCCGCCCGATCAGGCACTGCCCAGGCCACGCGGCGCGATATCCATCAGGCCTGCACCGGGCGTGCGGCGCACAACCAGCATCGACGTGGTGTGGCCCCAAGGTCGCCGGGGCGGCATGTGTCTTCTTGGACAAGGGCGGGACATCCAGACTTTGGATGCCCATGTTCCGCCCACATTACTGGCGCACGAGCATTTGCGTCTTGACTTGGGACCGGACCGCAAGGTGCTGGCGGTTTTGGCCAGCCCAAAACAACTGGTTTTGGACCGGCTGGTGGGGCCCGGCCAGGAGGTGCGTGCAGCACTTCGTTCTTTGCTGGAGGCGGGATCCCTGGAGCACACGCCGGTGTACCAACTCGCCGACGACATGCCCGGCGTCATGGTGGTGGCTGCTTGGGCCTGGTCGCGATGGCCCGATCTGGTCGACCCCGACGAGACAGTCAGACGCAGGACCAAGCTGTCCAAGATGGAAGGTGTATGCATAGGCTTTCGTCCAGGCTCCAGCGCTCTGGCGACAGCGGGCGCCTATCAGGACGCTATGGCCGTGGAAGTGCCCCTTCTCTACCATCCCGACGATCCCTACGGCTGGCATTCCATGAGCGAGTTCGCAGAGGTGTCGTTGCGACGCGCGCGCTGCATCGACGTCTGGCGGTCCGGAGAACGGCTCCAGATCGAAGCTTACTTCCAGGACAGCGGCACGGCACCTGACGGGCGACGCATTGCCGTCCATGAATACACCATCCATGCCCATGCGGACTGGCTCGCGGGGACGCTCCTGGACGTGCATGCCACCCCCCACGTCTTGCCATTCCCGGAATGCCGGGGTGCTGTCGATCGCATGCACGCACTCCTAGGTTTGCAAATCGAGAGTCTGCGTACCGCCGTTCCGGATTTGCTTGGGCGCACCCGTGGCTGCACGCACCTCAACGACGCACTCCGAGCACTCGCCGATGTGCCCAGGCTTGCGCGGCAACTCATGCTCGGCACGGGCTCGGGGGATTGAATCTTTCCAACGACTAGGAGCAGCACCCATGATCAATGTCAGAGACGCCATGCGGCAATCAGCGTTGTGGCACCGCGAACACCTCGCCATCGTATGTGGCGATCGCCAATTGACTTTCGCGCAGGCCTGGGAGCGCGGACTGCGCTTCGCGCAGTTGCTGATTGCACACGGCCTCCAGCCACACGATCGCGTGGCCGTGCTCGAAGAAAACGGCCTGGAAGCTTCCACTGCCTTGTCTTCAGGACAGGCATCACGCCCTCTATCGGCCCTGGAAGACCGGTTTTCGCTTCTCAAAGAAGGCCTTGACGCCTTCGGCATGGTCTTCGGTCAGCAGCGTCAGTCCTTGCGCCCAGGCTTCGGCGTCCAGGAACGTCTCCAGGTCTGGCTGGTGCATCAGCTTGAACATCTTCTTGGCTACGCCGAGTGCGAAGGTAGGTCCGCTGGCAAGCTCGCGCGCATACTCAAAGGCAGCAGTATCCAGCTCCGCGTCAGGCACGACCTTGTTCACCAGGCCCAGCGCATGCGCTTCCAGCGCCTCCACACGGCGTCCTGAATAGACCAACTCCTTGGCACGCTGTATCCCCAAGTGCTGGGTGAGGAAGTAGACGGCACCACCGTCGGGCACCAGGCCGACATGGCGAAAGACCTGGGTAAAGCGCGCTGTGTCAGAAGCGATCACGGCATCGCAGGCCAGCGTCAAGCTCCACCCAATACCGGCCACAGCGCCACGTACACCGGCCACCACCGGCTTTTCGATGTTCGCGAGGTTGCGCACCATCCGATGGGCAAGCTTGAGCAACGTACGACCACTTTCTGCAGTGAAGTCGCCCATTTTGCTGACATCGCCACTCGCGCAGAAAGCCTTTCCGGACGCCTGCAGCAACACGGAGCGAACCGCCCCATCGCGCGCCGCGGTTTCAAAGTGAGTACCCAAAGCCTCACGCGTCTCCACCGTCAGGGCATTGAGCTTTTCGGGCCGATCGAGCGTGATGATGGCGACGCCTTCACGCAGCTCATAGAGGGTCGTCATGTCATTGCCCCGAGAACTCTGGAACGCGCTTTTCGGCAAAGGCCTTCGCGCCTTCACCCACGTCTTGCGACGTCTGCAATAGCCGCAGCATCAATTGCTCCATGCGAAGACCCGTCGCCAGATCTACATCGCGGCTGCGCAATGCGAGTTCCTTCGCAGACTGCACTGCGAGCGGCGCGTTGCGCGCGAGCCGGCGTGCAAAATCCTGCGCGGTATCCATCAATTCTGCTGGCTTGACCACCTTATTAACCAAGCCCCAACGAAGCGCAGTTTGGGCGTCGAAGCTGTCGCCGAGGAGCAGTAATTCCATGGCGATCGGATGCGGCAACTGCTGCGCGATTCGCTGGGTGCCACCATTTGCAGGAAACACACCTCGCTTGACTTCGGCAACAGAGAATGTGGCGCCCTCCACGCATACACGGAGATCCGTTGCCAGCAACAAGGTCATCCCGCCACCGATGCAGTAGCCATTCACGGCGGCGACAATCGGCTTCCACACCTCAAGGCCCCGGTTGAGGATTTGGTTCTTTTGAGTCAGTAGAAGCTCCGCAAGCGGCGGCTGTTGGTTGACGAAGGACTTGAGGTCGGCGCCGGCTGAAAACGCCCGGTCACCCGCCCCGGTGATGACGGCGACCCGAATGTCCGCGTCGTCCCTGACACGCTCCCAGGCTGCCGACAAGCCGGCATAGTGTTCTGCGTCCATCGCATTCATGCGATCGGGGCGATTGATGGTGATCGATGCAACGTGATTTTCGATGGTCAAGTCTATGGACATTTCTTTTCCGGTAAGTTGATGGATTGCGAATGAAGTTGATTCGTGCTCGGCTTACGACAGGACCGATGTCCACCGTCGGGTCGTCGTTAAAAGTCAAGCACCATGGGTGCGCTCGGCAATTCGGTGGTAGCGGCCGTGACTGCAGCTAGGTGAAGTGCCATACGGCGCGAGGCAGCTTTTTCGTCCTTGGCTGCGATGGCCTCCAGAATCCGCCGGTGGGCATGAAGGACCTTCTTGCGTACATCGTCACTGTCGAAACTTTCGATCGCGGAGACCTTGTGAATCATGCTTGAGAGCGAGTGGATAATCCCGCGCAATAGTTCGTTATGGCTGGCCGCGGCTATCGACATATGCCAGTCGACGTTCTCCAGGAGGAACCTTGGCGTATCGGCAAAAGCAGTCTCAACACGTTCCGTCGCATGAACGATGTCCTGCAATTCCGCTTCGGTACGGTTCCTGGCGGCCAACGCTGCGAGGGGCGGTTCGACGGCCTCGCGGGTTTGCAGTAGTGCGATCATCGATATGCCCCGTCCCTGCACAAAAATCGAGATCGATCGCCTAAGTGAGTCATCATCGGGACGCTGAGCTATCGAGCCGCCATAGCGCCCGGGGCGAGTGACGACCAGACCCTCGGACTCAAGAATGCGCAGCGCCTCACGAACAGAACCTCGGCTCAGCGCTGTCTGAGTCACGATCTCGCTCTCGGAAGGCAGCGAAGATCCAGGTGGAAAAGCACCACCCAGTATCTGCCGACGCAACTCCTTTGCCAGCACATCAGAACTCCTTGGCACCACGATGGGCGACAGCTTCGTTCGACCGGCAGCGCCGGATATCCCGGCCCCTCCGCCCAAGTCGGTTGCCAGACCCGTCTTGGCCGCGGCCTCTGGAGCCAGTGACATATCAGACTCTTCCAGCCAAATGTTGCATTTCCGGATCTTATGGCCTATCATAAACATTGTCAATTATTGAACAATTAAAATGGAGGCAGGATGCGATTTATGAGTTCCAGCTCCCGCCCCTACCGAGTGCCGACCGAGATGGGGTGCCTCGAGGACTTCTGACAACCCGCGCGTCCTTGGGGCGCCCAGGCTTACCCTTTGGACAGCCACTTGCTTGCCCCGATCGTCTCCAGAACCATCACCGCCTATGACCCAATCTGCATCATCCGGAAACAGCTTGCCACTGAAGTCCCTCACGGTCATCGACCTCGGGCAGATCTACAACGGCTCGTACGCCACATTTCTGATGGCGATGGCTGGCGCCCGGGTGATCAAGATTGAACCCAAGAGCGGTGAGCACTTGCGCCGACGCGCCAGTGTGGGCGGTGCTGCCCTGCCCTTCGCCATGCTCAATTCCAATAAGTTGTCGGCAACGCTGAACCTCAAGAGTGAACGCGGGCGGGAATTGCTTCGGCAGATGGTGGGGCGCGCCGATGTCCTGCTGGAGAACTTTGCGCCGGGCACCATGGACCGACTTGGCGTCGGATGGGAGCAGCTTCAGAATGTCAATCCGCGATTGATCTACGCGTCCGGCTCAGGCTACGGTTTGAGCGGTCCCTACCGAGACTACCCCGCGATGGATCTCACGGTCCAGGCCATGGCTGGTGTCATGAGCGTGACTGGTTATGCGGATCGCCCGCCGGTGAAAGCAGGCCCAGCAATCTGCGATTTTTTTGGTGGCATCCACCTCTATGGCGGCGTCATGACTGCACTGGTAGAACGCAGCCTGACCAATCGCGGAAGGCTGGTGGAAGTCTCCATGCAGGAAGCCGTTTACGCATCCCTCAGCTCCAATCTCGGTTTGTTCATGGGGACCGCCGATACGCCGCTTGCACCGGTCCGAACCGGCAATCGCCACGGCGGACTGGCAGAGGCGCCATACAACGTTTATCCGACAAAGGACGGCTACATCGCCATCATTTGTGTGGGAGAAGCACATTGGAAGTCTCTGCTCAATGCAATTCAGCGCCCTGAACTCGCCGCAGACCCGCGCTTCGTCGACCTCAAGGCCCGGGTTGCCAATATCGATGCAGTGGATGAGATTGTTGGGGCTTTCACTGCTGGTTATGACAAGGAAGAATTGTTTCAGCTCCTGATGCGTCACCGGGTGGCATCAGCGCCGGTGCGAGACCTAAACGACGTCATCCATGATCCGCATATGCTTGCCCGACGAGCGATTGAATGGATCGACCACCCGGACCTAGGGAAAGTGCCATTGCCTAACTCTCCGATGCGCTACTCGGGGAGCGCGCCGCTCGCCATCGTACCCAGCCGGCGTCTTGGCGAGGACAATCAAGCTGTCTACCACGATTGGCTCGGAATACCCAAAGAAGGCTTCGAAGAGCTACAAGCTGCGGGCGTCATTTGACTCGCCGTTGGCCCTTCCAATCACCTCACTTTTTTTAATTCCTACACCAGGAGACCGAGATATGAAATCCGCCATGAAAATAAGCCTTGTTGGGGCAATGTTGGGCACTGTACTGTTCGCGGTTGCGGCAGTGGCGGTCGCGCAGGACAACTTTCCGAGTCGGCCCATCACCATTGTTGTGCCGTTCGGAGCGGGTAGCGGGAGCGACATTGGCGCCCGCTTGATTGGCCAAAAGCTCGCAGAGTCGATGGGTCAGGCCGTCGTGATCGACAACCGGCCCGGTGCGAACGGGTCGATTGCGGCAACCTACGTCGCCAAGGCCAAGCCCGATGGCTACACCCTGCTGATTGGGACCAACTCGACGCATGGTGCCAATCCGGGACTGCTCAAGGAAATGCGCTACGACCCCATCAAGGACTTTGCTCCCGTCAATCGCATCGCCATCTACACCAGCATCATCGTCGCGAACCCTGCCGTGCCGGTTCGCAGCATGCGGGAACTGATTGCTCTGGGGAAAACCCAGGAGCTGACACTGGCGACTGGCAATGCGAGCGGCGTGGTCCAAAGCGAAACCCTTGTCAGATATGCCCAATGGAAGCCCCTGCTTCGTGTGCCATTCAAAAGCAATCCGCAAGCCATGACCGAGGTGATGGCAGGCCGGGTTCAATTGATGTTCTCGGATATTGCGGCCGCCAAGGAGCAGGTCAAAGCTGGCTCTCTCAGAGCATTGGCAGTCACATCCAAGGAGCGCAGTGCGCTGATGCCTGAGCTGCCAACCTTCATTGAGAGCGGTGTGCCTGACTATGACCTTTCCGGCTGGGTCTCGCTGTTCGCCCCTGCCGGGACGGCTCCCGCAGTCGTGAGCAAGCTCAACGCCGAAGTCACCCGAGCGCTGAATGCACCGGATGTGCGGAGCAAATTTCTCGATCTCGGAGCCGAACCCAGCCCGATGACGATTCCGCAATTCACCGCCTGGGTTCAACACGAAGTGACTACCTGGACGCGCCTTGTCAAGGACGCGGGCATTCAGCCCGAATGAAGAGCTGCGGGACGGGTTCAATCAATCCGTTCCCCAGCGCAATTACAGAACTCCGGGTAGCCTCAATCACTTAGTCGATCGGAACAGCCATGAAGCGTTCTACTTTGGATTTTTCTAAAAACACGGTGCTGATCACTGGCGGTGGGGGAGATATCGGCAAGGCAACCGCATTGGCGTTCGCCCAAAGTGGTGCACGCATCGTCCTCGCCGACAAGGATTCGGTCCGTGTGGCCGAAGTGGCGGCCGAGTTGGAGGCGGGCAACTATGTCGTCGCCAGCTATGAAGTTGATGTAGGTGACAGTGAAAGTTGTGAGCGGCTGGCTGAGCAGGTCAAACGCGAAATTGGTGACATATCCGTGCTTGTCAACAATGCGGGCGTCACGAGTCCCACGAAGATTGACGATCAAGACGCTGTCGATCATTGGGAGCGGATGATCAAGGTTAATCTTTCTGGCGTGTTCAATATGTCCCGCGCATTTATCGGTCAGTTGCGAGCGACTACGGGCAGTATTGTCAACGTCTCGTCTGTAGCAGGCTTTGTCGCTATCTCCAGCGTATTTGGCTACTCTGCCGCCAAAGCCGGAGTGAGGAGTCTGACGCAAGTCCTGGCGCGCGAGCTTGGCGCAGACGGGATTCGCGTAAATGCAGTGGCACCGTCAGTGATCGCGACCAGAATGACGATTCCGAGGCGCAAAGACAAGGAATTCATGGATCGTGTGATGTCGCGAACCCCAAGTGGACGCATGGGGAATCCAGAAGACGTGGCTTGGCCGATTGTCTTCCTCGCCTCGCCATTAGCTTGCTACATCAACGGCGTCACACTGCCTGTCGACGGTGGATATCTTGCCACCTGATCCATCCATGCCCACGTACCGCCACCTGCAAACGACATGATCTGCCCTTTGATTCAGACGGGCCGAAAAGTCGACCTGTTTGTAAACCCTGACAACAATAGTTCATTCGCATAACAATATTCAATTTGATGAACAGCCTATGAGGAGATTGATGTGGAAATAGTACCAAATTTTGATGCAGTTGTGATAGCTGCTGGAATGGCTGGGATGTGCCGGCTTCTCCGACTTCGCGAGCAGAGCTCGCGTCTGCAAGGCATCGAGGCGGATGCTTGGCTCAGTTTTCTGTTCGATGGTGCGGCGGCGGCCAAGGCAAGGGAATTGACATGAACGTTTCATCCGTACTGGAAGCCCGCCTCTCGCTGGCTGGCAAGACGGCAGTCGTGACTGGAGCGGCCAGCGGGATCGGCCGTGCTACCGCCCAATT
>Ga0114970_10004043_pt1 | contig 10695 bp, 10 predicted proteins | sample M_140205_XF_Meta_FD_87030 | JGI IMG/M metagenome (GOLD analysis project Ga0114970, IMG submission 87030) | Freshwater microbial communities from Lake Montjoie, Canada to study carbon cycling - M_140205_XF_MetaG | ecosystem: Environmental > Aquatic > Freshwater > Lake | place: Lake Montjoie... | reverse complement strand
TCGTACAGAACGGCAAAGCCCTTTTGCCCACCATCGAATCAACTGAACTTGCGGTCCTGGACGGGGCAGGGAATCTGCCGGTCTTTCGGGTAACGACTCGCCTCCACGCGGATGCCAAAGCCGGAAGAGTGGAGTTTGAAGATGAGAACTATCCGGCCCGGACTGGATGGAGGGAAGTGGTCATTGAAGCCGGGATTAGTGCCAAAATCACCGCCGCATCGAAAAACTCAGCGGATCTGAGTTACTCGCTGACCGCCTACCCGCAGGACCCACTGCTGGCACCACCGCAGGACAAGGCTGCCTGGCTTGAGTGGAACGCTGTCGTCACTCCTGTGAACGTCAGTCAGGCACTACCGGTGCCTTCCGGGGCTTCTGTCGTCCCCATGCCCTCGGGCGCGATGGCTTCTGTCTCCCAGGCCGCCGGGCGCCCCGCCGAAGTAGTTGCATCGGGGACCGTCCAACGCGGTGACGCGATCTCAAAACTTCTGCGAACCGAGAACATGTCCTGGGGCGTCATGGCTCTCCTGCTGGGCCTGTCGTTCTGGTTCGGGGCCCTCCATGCACTGGAGCCGGGGCACGGAAAGACAATGGTGGCAGCGTATTTAGTCGGTGCCCGGGGGACTCCGAAACACGCCGTCCTGCTGGGTGCCACGGTCACCTTTGCCCACACCATCAGCGTGTTTGCACTCGGGCTGGTCACTATGTTCCTTTCGCAATACATCCTGCCCGAGAAAATAGTAAAGGTGCTGGGGCTCGTTTCCGGCGTCTCCATTATCTGGCTTGGCGGGATGATGTTGTGGCGTCGTTTGCAAAAGCTGTCAGGTCACCATCACCAGGACCGCGATCACCAGCACCCGCACAGCCATGATCACGATCATTCGCACGGGCCGGAAACGCATAGCCATGTGCCCCAGGGTGAGATCTCCATGGGAAGTCTGATCGCCTTAGGGGCCAGTGGTGGCCTGGTGCCGTGTCCCTCCGCCCTGATCCTGCTGTTGAGCGCCATTTCGATCGGCAAGGCGGGTTTAGGCATGATGCTGCTCCTCACATTCAGCCTTGGCCTGGCGCTGGTGCTGACAGCTACCGGGCTGCTGGTGCTTTACGCCCGGAACCTTTTCCCGGAGCGCAAGGGTGGTAGCGGCATGGTATTCCGGTTCCTGCCGGTGATTTCGGCTACAGCCGTCCTTGTCATCGGCATCTTGATGACAGGTTATTCGTTGGGGCTTTTGCCGGCGAACCGGCTCATCGGGTAGTGTTTACGCGCGGTGTTTATGCGGCCAGCGCAGAAGTGCAATGCGCGCAACGTTTCGCGGCGAGAGGCACCTCACTCACGCACTCCGGACACGTCTTCGTGGCGGGAGCTGCGGGTGCCACAGGCTTCGCCATACGGGCGTTCATGGCATTCATCGGCACAATAATTACGTAGTAGATCGCAGCTGCCACAAGCAGGAAAGCGACAACTGCGTTGAGGAAATCCCCAACCGGGAACTTCGTCCCGTTGATGGTGTACTCGATCGCGGAAAAGTCCGGCTTACCAACCAGGGCGGCGATCATTGGCGTGACCAGGTCCTTCGTAAAGGCCGTAACCACTCCCCCGAACGCGCCACCAATCACGACACCGACCGCGAGATCAACAACGTTGCCACGCAGAATAAAGTCTTTGAATCCACCCATAGTCTTGCCTCCGAGCTTTTCGCCCCGCGCCTAGAGTAACAGAAACCGACCCAACCGGTCCATCGCAGGTTCAAGGACGCTTCGGTCGGCGGCGTAACAGATGCGGATGGAGCCTTCGCCTCCCGCTCCAAACGCTACGCCCGGTGCCAGGCCGACACGCGTTTCGCGAAGTAGGCGCGAGCAAAAGTCGAACGAGTCGGCCAGGCCTTCCACTTTCGGAAAGAGATAGAACGCGCCGTCGGGACTCGGGGTTGTCAGGCGGGGCATTGTCGCCAGAGCGGAGAGGCAGAGGTCGCGGTTGGCCTTCAGTTGCCCCAGCATGGCGTGGATTTCCGGTTCGCCGTCCCGGAGTGCCGTCTCGGCAGCCCTTTGCGTGAAGCTCGGCGCGTGCGAAATGATGAACTCATTGAGCTGCGTGGCTTTCGCCGCCAGATCCGCACGAGTGATGATCCACCCGATTCGCCAACCGGTCATACACCAGGCTTTGCTGAATGACTGAACCACGATTACGGCGTCGTCGCGGGTCGCGAGGCGCAGGATAGACGGGACAGGTTCGCCGAGTGCCGAGCCTCCGTACCAAAGCCGGTCGTAGACTTCGTCGGCGAGGAGCCAAAGGTTGTGGCGACGGGTGAACTCGAGGAGACGTTGTTGATCTTCCACCGTCGCCGTCCATCCGAGGGGGTTGGAGGGTGAGGTATAGACGAGGAGTTTGGTACGTTCGGTGACCGCGCCTTCCAGTGCAGCCCAGTCGATTTCGTAACGGCCCTCACTGAGGACATGGGCGATTTCGACAGGACGAGCATTCGCCATGGCAACAATGGAGGCCCCGTTCGGCCACGCAGGCGTCAGGACCAGCGCTTCATCACCCGGGTCAAGCGTACAACGAATTGTTACGTTGAGCGCCTGCACCCCGGAAGCCGTAATCACAATTTCCCGCCTCGGGTCGAGTTCCACACCCTGCATCCGCAGATAGTAATCCGCCAGAGCTTCACGCAGCGACAATAGCCCCGCGTTCTCTGTGTAGAACGTGTAGCCATCGTCGAGCGCTTGCTTCGCGGCTTGCTTGATGTAGGCGGACGTTGGCTGATTGGATTCGCCGAAGTAGAGCTTCAGGACTCCGTCCATTCGAAATGCAATTTCGGCCAGTTCGCGAATTCGCGAAGTTGGTACTGCAAGAGTTGACTGCGCCAGTTGCCCCACAAGCGCATTCTCGCACTCGCGTCGTGCGCTTCGGGCGAACTCCACGGCGGAGTCCGCCCGAAGCATACTAGTTGGCCGGGTACCTCAGCACCGTGTAACTGGCTCCGATCGTATCGGTTCCTTCGGCGTCGAGCTTGCCCAGAATATCGAGCTTCAGGCCATTTTGTACGCCGCTCGAAATAATTGCGGGCAACAGGGGAAGAACAGTTCCCCAGCTTTCCGCCGTGATTTGCGCCCCGGTTGCCGTGACGGACGCTTCGGCGCGCCCTACCAGTGCGGCGTCGAGCGTGCTCCCATGTCGCAGTACTACGGCAGTTGTCCCCCAGAGGACCTGAGCATCAAAGCCCGCGTTCGAGCCCTTGTGCCAGTAGTTGAACCGGATTTCGAAGCGATCCCCCGGGCGGAGGCTGGTTGCCGGAATGTCACACGCGCCCAGCGAGGCCCAATAGTTCCCGCCATTCGTTCGTCCCGTGGAACTACAGATTATTTGCGCCAGCGGAGTTCTGCGACCGATGGAGCCTGATTCCAGGTTGCCGATGTTACCCGCGCTTGGGTCAATGCGATACGAGGCCACCAGCGTGTCACCAGGCTGGGGCTTTGCACCGGTCACGAACTCAACCGAGGAGTTTGTCAGGGTGTAGTCGAAGCCCGACTTCATGTACATTCCGTTTCGGAAGAGCTGCAGGCTGGCACCACTGGGAGGATTGGTGAGCGTGAACGTGGGGTTGGTGCCATCAACAACCCCGCCCGGTGTCTCGGCATCGAAGAACTGAGGGGAAGCCCCCCCACATGCACCGGCGGTCCCGTCCACGTAGACGCAGTCCCCCACATTGCCTGCTGCGGTCTCAATCTGGCCGCTTTGGTTGATTACTGCAACACTGCCTGTGCCGAAGCCGGGGCCCTTCGTGGGGCGCTGCGCAAGGTCAGCCACCAGCCCAACCACGGACGAGATAGGAATAGGCGTCTGGTTGCCCACGGAGCCGCTGCCTGAAGACGAGGAAAACGTCCCGGTACGAACTTCAGCGACCTTCAATGCGCGTGACACCTGAGGCACAGTCCAGGCTTCGCTGAACTGTTCCCGGCCATCGCTTTGGTAGGCCACCGAGTAAGAGTTGGCCGGAGCAGGAACACTGGCGTTGGCTGCCAGTTGTACCTGCAGGTTGCCATTCGAGACGACTACGGTTCTGCTTTGCTGGATGATCGTCCCGCTGTTGGTATCGAACGTATTCCAGCGAATGAACAGTGTGCCGTTGAAGCGGATGCCATCCGCCATGAACAGCGTGTCCTGAATGGTTACGAGTTGGTTCTGTGCGGACAAAATGCAGCAGAACATTGCAGCAACCAGCATGGCGCACCCGAAGGTGGCGGTCCGCTGGCGCAGAAAGTGGAGTAGAGTTCGCGTATGCCTCATGGCCAACCAGTAACATCCGCAAATCACCACAGGGCCGAACAAGGCCGTCTAAAATCGCTGCAAACAGTTGATTTTGCAGGTACTTCAGTTTATTTTCAAAATCTGTGAATGGCTTCCGTGATTACAATGCGCTGAGCGGTACAGCTGGTGTTCCGTGATCCATCTCTGCACTGGTTCCGGCACTGCAACCACATCTGCTCCGCGCGCCAGAAGGTCCCGAATCTCTGAGGACGATTCAGGTAACTGCAGCCCGGCCAATTCATGGACAATTGCACCTGGGGGCACTTCATAGTGCGAGCCGGGGCGGGTGACAACAATAAACTCCACGAGTCGAATCACCTCCTGCCAGCGGTACCAGGCTCGGATCTCGGCGAAGGCATCCGCCCCAATCAGGAAGAGCAGCGGACCCTCGCCCGCGGCGAGCAGACGTTCAATGGTCAGGAAGGAATAGCTGGGCGTGGAGTCCGGACCGCAAGGGGCTTCAATGCGGGACACTTCAAATCGCGGCTCGCTCCCGCATGCCAAATCCAGCATCCGGGCCCGGTCTTCAAATGACGCAGTTGCCCTGCCCCCCTTGTGGGGGGGGTGAGCTGCCGGGACAAAGAGGATCCGACGCGGGTGGAACTTCTCCAGCGCTGCCCGGGCCACGGTGAGATGGGCGTTGTGAACAGGGTCAAACGTACCTCCAAACAACACCGTGGGTCCGGACATAATGGGTGAACTCAGCGGGATCAGACGCGCTCGATCTTTACCGAGTTGATCTTGACTTCCTTGCGGGGGCGGTCACTGGAATCACGCGCGGCCTTTGAGATCCCCTCTACGACTGAATAGCCTTCAATCACTTCGCCAAAAATCGCATGCCGATTGTCGAGCCACGGCGTGGCCGCAACCGTCACAAAAAACTGGCTGCCATTGGTGTTCGGGCCTGCGTTCGCCATAGAGAGCAAGCCGGGCTTGGTGTGCTTCAGGCCCGGAGCAAATTCATCAGCGAACTGATAGCCGGGACCACCACGGCCGGAACCCTCGGGGCATCCGCCCTGGATCATGAAGTCCGGGATCACGCGGTGGAAGACGATGCCGTCGTAGAAGGGCTTGCCCGTCTTGATGCCTTCGGCGAGGTCAGTGAAGTTTTGGACCGTCTTCGGGGCCTTATCGGCGTAGAGCTTAACTTTGAAGCTTCCCTCAGTGGTGTCGAATAATGCGTAGGTTTCGTTTGCCATAAGTCGATTTTAGCGAGAGCCTTCACGTGACCTCAGCCCGCCGCTACGCCTGAGACGTTTGTGTCTTTGCTGCCAGAGAAGCCAGTTCGTCCGCGCGGTTGTTATCGGCATGCGATGCGTGGCCTTTGGTCCACAGCCACTGAATGTCGTGGCGGCCCGCCTGCTCATCGAGCTCTTCCCATAAATCGCGATTGACCACAGGCTTCTTTGCTGCTGTCAACCACCCCTTTTTCTTCCACCCTGCCACCCATGACATGATGCCGTTGCGGAGATATTCCGAGTCAGTGATCACCTCCACGTCACACCTCTCACGCAGCAACCGAAGCCCCTGAATAGCAGCGGTCAACTCCATCCTGTTGTTGGTCGTGTGGGCCTCGCAACCATATATTTCCTTGGTGTGTGGGCCATATCGAAGGACCACTGCCCAGCCTCCCGGGCCCGGGTTGCCAAGACATGCTCCATCGGTGATGACCTTAACTTTTTTCATTGCTGTCTGTTCCCTGCTCCTCTATGGATGACATTTCACCCGGTTCTCAGTTCGTGTGGGACGCCCCCGCATCTAAGCACAGTCCCAAACATTTTTCAACTTTTTTGTTTCCCTTTAGATTGTTTCGTTTTATAGTGGGGAACAGGGAGAATCACAACAATGGCTACTGCCAAAAAAGCAACAAAGAAAGCGGCCCCGAAGAAAGCCGCTGCTGCACCGAAGAAAGCCGCTGCTGCACCGAAGAAGGCCGCAGCGCCGAAGAAAGCTGCTGCTCCAACGAAGGCCGCTGCTGCTCCGAAGAAAGCTGTCGTCGCTGCAAAGCCGGCTGCTGCTCCGAAGAAGGCTGCTGCTCCAGTGAAAGCCGCTGCCGCACCGAAGCCGGCTGCTGCCGCTCCGAAGAAAGCTGTGGTCGCTGCAAAGCCGGCTGCTGCTCCGAAGAAGGCTGCTCCTGCCAAGAAAGCTGCTCCAAAGAAGGCTGCCAAAAAGTAGTTCTTTCACGAGCTGAGTTGTTCTGTAGTCTACAAGGGCCCGCTTCGGCGGGCCTTTTTTATTGCACTTCCCCTGCACACCTGTCAGCGCATCCGTGCCCACATCAGATAGCCCACCAGCGTTTTAGAGTCCTGAATACGGCCCTTCCGGATCATCTCTGCCAGTTCTTTCTTTGCGAACCACCGAGTCTCAATGCGCTCATCTTCCATGGGCGCGGCCTCCCCCTTCGTCAGCTTCGTGGCATGGTAGATCGTCATCTTCTCATCCACAAAGCCAGGGCTTGGATAGTACTCGGCAAGCTTCTTCCATTTCTTCGCCGTGTATCCGGTTTCCTCCCGCAACTCACGCTTCGCGGTGGTGAACGGTTTCTCTCCTTCATCCACTGTGCCCGCAGGTAGTTCCCACAGCTTGCGGGCCACGGGTAAACGATACTGCCGGACCAGCAGTACGCGCTCTTTGCTGTCCGTGGCGAGCATCACCGCAGCGCCACGATGGCGCACGACACTGCGCTCGATGACAAAGCCCTCGCCATCGGAGGCCACCTCTTCCGTGATGTGGAAGAGGCGGCACCGATAGACTTCCTTGTGCGAGACGATCTTCACTGCTGACCTGCCTGGGGTGCCTGCACAACAGTGAATTTGCCCAGCTTCTCCAGCGGCTTCGCAAGCGCGGCCGCATCGCCAACAACCACGATAGTGGAGTTTTCGCTCGAGATGTACTTCTTCGCCACTCGCTGAATCTGCTCGGGCTCCACGGAATTCACCTTCGTCGTATACGTCTCCAGGTAGTCTTTCGGGAGGTTCTGCACCTTCATGGTCACCAACTGATCCGCCAGCCCCGCCTGCGGCTCCAGACGCATCAGGAACATACCATTGGCGAAGTTCTTGGCATCGCGCAGTTCCTCGCTGGAGACCGGCTCCCTGCCCATACGGTCCAAATGGTCAATCACGGCGGCGACACCCTCTGACGCGACTTCGTTGCGGATCTGCGTGACTGCAGCCATGGTTGCTGCTTCATCCAGGGGGGTGAGTTCGGTGTGCGCGTCGTACGCATAGCCCTTCTTTTCACGGATGTCCATGAACAGGCGCGAATTGGTGCCGCTCCCAAGGACCACAGAGGCAACCACTTCGGGGAAGTAGTCGGCGTCCTTACGAACGGCAGCAGTGCGGCCAATCTCAATGTCTGCCTGAACCGAGCCCGGACGGTTGACCAGAACCAGTTGCCTCCCGGCAGCGGGCACTGCAGCGGGCTTGTACTCAGGCAGTGCCTTCTGTTGCCACGAACCAAACAGCGCAGTGATGCTCTTCTGCACTGTCGTCTTGGCAGGCAAGCTCCCCACCAGAATGAGCGTCGCATTATTCGGCACCAAAAAGGTATCGCGGTAGCCGATCAGCGTCTTCTGTGTGAACTTGTCGATGGATTCGGCGGACGGGCCAACGTGTGAGTAGGGGTGATTCTGGAAGGTCACCTTCCGAAAAGTCTCGTTCGCCAGAAAGGCCGGTTCCGCATGATCCATTACGTACTTCTGCTTGCGGTTCTGTTTATGCAGCGTCAGTTCGTTTTCCGGGAACGTGGCGTTGCGCGCAACGTCCGCAACCAGTTCCAGCAGGTCCGGTAGTTTTTCGGATAGTACGGAGCCTTGAATGATGACCTGGTCGGCACCGGAAGCTGCTGACAGAGACGCGCCCATACCGTCCAGCTGTTCAGCAAGCTGTTGGTAGCTACGTGTCTTCGTGCCCTGCGTCAGCATGCTGGCCATGCTTGCCGCAAGGCCGGGAATATCCTGCGGATCACGCCGGTTGCCTCCGGGGAAGACCAGCCGCACGGTCACGAGCGGAACACGCGTGTCATCCGCCAGCATGATCGTCATCCCATTCGGAAGTTTCGATTCACTCACCGGGGGCAGTTTATACGGCCTCGCATTGGGCGATACCGGTGGCTTCGTGCGGTCAATTGTCTGGGCGGCGCAAACGCTGAGGGTTGCGCACAGCAGCGATATCAGCTTCATCTTCACTTTGCACCTCCGGCCGGCGCAGGGGGCGCGGGCTGAATAATCAAAACATCTCTTCGGGTAGCCGTCAGGTACTTCTTAGCCGCAGCCTGTATTTGAGTGGACGTCACCTTGAACCCTTCCGTGAAGTCCTGCTCAAACATCGCCGGATTGCCGTCTATCAACTCGTAGATACCCAACGTCTTGGCACGTTCAATGGCGCTTTGCAGGTTGTTTGCCTTGCCGAACCGCAGCACCGACTTCACGCGCTCCAGTTCCTTTACATCCACCCCGTCTTTGGCGATCCGGTCGATTTCTTCCTGGTACTGATCCACGATCTGTTGTGCCGTGAAATTGGGTTTGTGGACGAAGAAGGCAGCGTACAGGCCGGGGTCTTTGAAGTCCTGCGCACTGGCGAACGGCCATCCAAGATTCGATTCGAACTGCAGAACGCTCTGCTTGCCCTTTACCAGATTCAGTTGCAGGCGCGAACTCTGCCCGGCGGTGAGCAGCGCATCCAGCATGCCCAGCGCGTACCAGTCCGCCGAATGGCGCTTCGGTGCGGGCCAGCCCACAATCAGGCCAGGTACCTGTGCGTGCGGGTCCTTCACCGTTTCCGTCTTGCCCACGGTCCGCTCGGGCTCGGTCATGTCCGGTCGCTTCGGCTGGGGCTGCGCCGGGATATCGCCGAAATATTGCTGCACCAGTTTCTTCGCATCGGCAGTCTGAAAGTCTCCGGCGATGACGAGCACTGCGTTGTTCGGCGCGTAATAGGTCTTGAAAAACTTCGCGACATCCTCTACCGCCGCCGCATTCAGATCTTCGAACGAGCCGATCAGAGAATGAGAGCTCTGGAAGTTGCTGAAGGCCAGTGTAGGCCACTTATCGACGATGGCCGTCGCGTAGGGCTGGTTGTCGAAGCTCAGCCGGCGCTCCTGCTTCACTGCCTCCTGCTGATTTTTCAGGTTGTCGGCCGTGATCGCCAGACTGCGCATACGATCCGACTCCAGCCACAGGGCGAGGCCCAGTTTGTTCGAAGGCATGGTTTCGAAGTAGTCCGTGAAGTCGGGGTGGGTGGACCCGTTCATCGAACCACCGTTCGCTTCCACATTCTTGAAGTGCTCACCTTTCGGCACATTGGCCGAACCCTGGAACATCATGTGCTCGAACAGGTGGGCGAACCCGGTCCGGCCTTTTTCTTCAGCGCGCGCGCCAACATCGTAGATCACGTAGACAGCGATCACCGGGACGGAGGTGTCTTTAGACAGCAATACCCTCATGCCGTTGGGCAACTTGTACTTCTCGTATGGGATGTGGACGTCGTTACTTGCAGCGCCAAACAGCGCTGTGGTGACGGAGGCCAACAGCAGAATTGTCTTCTTCATGAACCCTCTCTGTGAGTGTGATGCCTGGTTAAGGTACTTTTGACGTACGAAGTTCCGAAACGAATTGTTCCGTCGACAACGTGTTCAGTATGTCCTCGCGGCCGAGGCCTGCACGTCTTGCTGTGGCGATCCCGTACTTCATGTTCGCAAGACTCTTCGGGTGGTGTGCGTCCGTCGAGATGATGAACTTCGCGCCCTTTGCTTTGGCCGCCCGAGCGTGGTGGGCGCTCAAATCTAGACGTTCCGGGCTCGCGTTGATCTCCATGCGGACTCCCCGCCGAACGGCAGCACCGACCACGCGGTCAAAATCGAAGGGGAATTCCTCCCGGTGCAGCAGCAGCCGCCCGGTGGGGTGCCCGAAGGCCGTCAAATGCGGGCACTCGATGGCACGCAGCAGTCGGTCTGTCATGGCGGCGGGTTCCTGATTCATATGGCTGTGCACGCTGCCGATGACCAGGTCAAGTTCGGCCAGGGCATCCCATTCAATGTCCATAGTGCCGTCCTGAAGGATGTCGCACTCGAGGCCAGCCAGTATCCGGATGCCAAGATCGCCGGTTTCGTTGATCTTGCGCACCGTAGCCGCGAAGTCAGTAACCCTCTTCTCGTCCAGGCCGAAGGCCATGGCAAGGGCCTTCGAATGGTCGGTGATGGCGATGTAATCGTAGCCCTGGGCTTTGGCGGCCAATGCCATTTCCTCCAGCGTTGCCCGACCATCGGTAGCCGTGGTGTGCATGTGCAGATCGCCCCGGATGTCAGACAGTTCCACCAGCCGGGGCAGGGCACGGGCTTCGGCCAACTCGATTTCACCCAGGTTCTCCCGCAGTTCCGGGGGGATCCAT
>Ga0114970_10004040_pt1 | contig 10698 bp, 10 predicted proteins | sample M_140205_XF_Meta_FD_87030 | JGI IMG/M metagenome (GOLD analysis project Ga0114970, IMG submission 87030) | Freshwater microbial communities from Lake Montjoie, Canada to study carbon cycling - M_140205_XF_MetaG | ecosystem: Environmental > Aquatic > Freshwater > Lake | place: Lake Montjoie... | reverse complement strand
GAGAGCAGTTGGGGCCCGTATCTCCTCAACAGGCTGACGAGTTTGCCCTCAAGGAAAGATCCAAATGGGTTCCTTTTATTAAAAATTCAGGCATAGTTGCAGAATAAACGTGCAGACTGTTCCCCCCGGTGTGGTGGAAGTTGTCGCTTTTAGTCAAATGTAGACCGGGGGCGAAAAATTTGTCCTGCTAGAGTGGTTGACAAATATGTACATATGGCTGCGATAAGGTCCCATTTGGGCAACACTCAAAGCGACATCCGGCATCGATTCCGTGGCAGGTGAGTTAATGGTTGATCTTTAGCAAGGGCTAAGCAAAATAGACCATTGAACAAAGGGGTTACTGAATCTTATTCGTTAGCTGACCGATGCCCGTGACTTCGACCTCCAGTGTGTCGCCAACTTTCATGAACACAGGTGGGTTGCGTCTGGCGCCCACTCCGCTGGGTGTGCCGGTGGAGATCACGTCTCCAGGGCGCAACTCGCACATCGTCGACAAGTAATTGACGAGGTAGCCCAAGTCCCAGACCATGTTTGCAAAGGCCGAATGTTGCATGACGGAGCCATTCAGGCGGGTGGTAAGCACCATCGCACCGTGGTCTGGAATTTCATCGCGCGTGACGATGCAAGGACCAAATGAGCTGCTGGCGTCGAAGTTCTTTCCGGTCGTAACGCTGTGCTTTTGCCACTCCCTGCAGGACCCATCCATCAAGATGGAAAAGGCGGCAATATGGGACAATCCGTCCTTCTCAGGAATGTTGCGCCCCCCCTTGCCGATAATGAGTGCCACCTCGCCCTCATAGTCAAATGTGTCAGACACCGCCGGCTTGATGAGCGGTTGCTGGTGGCCAACAAGCGTGGAGCCAAATTTGGTAAACACCGAAGGGAATGCTGGCGCCTCTTTGCCTGTTTCGGTCTGGTGGTCACGGTATGACCAGCCCAGAGCAAACACGCGCAGATCCCTGCGGGCCAGTGGCGGGAGATAAACCAAGCCTTCAAGCGGGAGGTCTGCTGCAGCATCGTCGCACAGGCTTTGCGCTTCAGTGAGCATGTTTTTCTCAAGCAGTTCCGTGAGGTTAAGGCAGCGCCCCTTAAAGCGCGCTCCGAGATCAATAAAACCGCGCTCGGTGAGGGCGCCAAATAGTTGCTGTCCACCCTTGGAAACGGTTGCAAGTTTCATATCTTTTTCTGCCTTTTAGTGCTGAGAGTCATCTGTTTAATTCCTACTCGGCTTTTATATTGGCATCCTGAACAATTTTACGAAATTTGCTCATGTCTTTCGACACCATGGTATCGAGCTCGGCAGGGGTGGAACTTTTTGGTTCAAACCCAAGGTCGACAATTTTCTTCGACACCTCGGGCATGGCGATCACCTTCACCAGTGTGGCATTCAATTTTGCGATGATCTCCGAAGGCGTACCGGCCGGAACGAACACGGCGTGCCAGGCATCGAACTCGTAACCGGGCACCCACTCAGCGATCGCCGGCACATCAGGATAGGTGGGCAGGCGTTTGAGACTAGTCAAAGCCAATGCGCGGAACTTGCCTGCCTTGACCTGTGGCATAGACACCGCGAGTGAATCGAGCGACATGGACACTTCATTGCCAAGGAGCGCCGTGGTCATAGGCCCATTGCCTTTATACGGGACATGCATTATGTCGATGCCGGCAGCGCTGCGAAACATTTCCATCCCAATGTGTAAGGTACTGCCGACGCCAGACGACGCGTAGCTGAGCTTGCCAGGCTGTGCCTTTGCGGCACTAATCAGGTCAGATAGAGACTTCAACGGTGAATTGGCATTGACGAAAATCATCATCGGAAAGACTACGACATTAGAAACGCCTTTGAAGTCTTTCATTGGATCCCAGTTCGTCTTCTGGACATTCGGGATGATTGCCTGTCCGTTGTTCGTGTAGAGCATGGTGTAGCCATCAGGGGGCGCATTCGCCACTAGCGAAGTGCCGAACGACCCACCAGCACCGCCGCGATTATCGATCAGCAAAGGCTGGTGTAACTCTATAGTCAATTTTTCAGCAAGGGTACGGGCCACCGAATCCAGCCCCCCGCCAGCGGGAAAAGGCACAACGAATCGGATGGGCTTGTTCGGATAGTCATGTTGAGCCAGAACAGCGCGCGGGTTGCTCGCAATGCCAGCCGCCATAACGAGTGCAATCTTGAAAATAGTTTTCACTTTTGTCTCCTGTCTTTTTTCATTATCTGAATCGGACCGACTGCCTTCACCTCAGACGGAAGCGCGTCGCTTTGACCGCTCCTCTAGGGTCAGGCAGTGGTTGACGCCTTGGTCGGCATTGCGAGGCAAGTAAAGTCTTTGACCTAATGATGACCTCTGTGTTTCGCGACACATCGAGAGAAGGCGTGAAGGGGCAAGTGATCCATGACTTGAGCGAAAACAAGTTTGCCTTTGTACATCTTGAAATCCCCCAAAAGTCATTAGGAGTTTCATTTTGAGCCAATTAATGTTCAAGTCGTCAACGGTTGAAAACACTGTTTTTATTATTAAAATCAATAAGTTAAACGGGAGTCTCGCTCAAACGTTGGGACACTACTGTGTTGAAATACTGTTTGCATCTATGGAAGAACATTTGAATAATTTTAAGGTTACTCTTGTTTAATTCCTATTCGTTTAGCAATTAAGCTAGTAATATTAATTTCAGATGCAATCATCTCATCAAGTTCTTCAGCACTAATTCCATTAACATTAGCACCGATTTCGATCATTTTTTGATGAGTATCAGCTGAAATAAGAATTTTGTTAATTTCATTATTCAGAAAGTGAATTACGTTTTTAGGTGTTTTAGCAGGAGCTAAAATAGCAGTCCATGCATTCCATTCAAAACTTGATAAGCCTGATTCCATTATTGTAGGAATATTAATAAAAGTTGGGGATCGTTCTTTGCTCGTTACGCCCAGAGCAACTAATTTATTGTCTTTGATTAATCCAGATACGGTTGATAGTGGTGGCAAGAAGAAATCAACTCTACCAGCTATAACGTCTGTCAAAGCTTCTGGAATTCCTTTGTATGGAATATGAACTATTTCAATACCAGAATTCATTCTAAAGAGCTCACCGGCAAAATGTGTACCGCTTCCTGAGCCAGCTGATGCAAAGTTAATTTTTCCTGGTACTTCCTTTGCTTTTGCAATAAGATCTTTGATAGTTTTGATATTTGAATTAACAGAAACTACCATCACGTAAGCTCCACTTGAAGTAAGTGAAATGCCTGCAAAATCTTTTTTTGTGTCAAATGGAAGTTGTAAGCGAATTGCAGGATTTGCAGAATGATTTGCAGAGACTGAAATTAAAGTGTATCCATCTGGGTTTGCTTTTGCTACAAAATTTGATCCAGTCACACCTCCTGCTCCTGGCTTATTCTCTACAACGACGGATTGTCCGAGGTTGGTCGATAATTTTTGGCCGATTATTCTTGCTGTTAAATCAGCTACTCCACCTGGTGGGAAGGGGACAACCAAATGTATGGTTTTTGAAGGATAGCCTTTAGGTTCAACTAACCTTTGTGCATAAGTATCACTCAATAGCGAATTAGTTAGAATTAAAGTAACTATAAATGTAACTAAATAGTTAATTGGTTTATACATTTTTAAATGGCTAAATAAAATCATTTTTAATGCCCTATCGATATTTTCTATTCTCTAGTAATCGAAAGTAATCGCTATACGTAAAGACCCGTATTTGTGAAAGAAGAAGATGCATTAATATCAAAACTATTGTTTATTTATGAGTTATAGGACTATTAATGAAACTTGTTACTTATGCATACATTACCCCAATTGGTCAAATTAGAAGAGTTGGAGCGATGTCAAAAAATGGTCGCGTCATTGACTTAGAGAATGCTTGCTTGACTAATTATGTTAATCAATATACTTTTGAAGAAGCTCAGCAAAAGGCCAAATGGTTAATGGGCTCAGATATGGTCACTTTTTTAGAGCGAGGTGACGAAGCTATGCAAGCTGCAAAGAAGTCAATTGAATTTATAGATTCGAACAATATTGCATTGTCCGTAAATAACGAGAAATTGGCGTTTGATTTAAATGAGGTAAAATTGCTTTCTCCACTTCCAAGGCCGGTATCAATTCGGGACTTCAGTTGTATTGAAGAACATTACCTTGCAGCAATAAAAAAATTAGGCACGGGAACAAAGGTTCCTCAAAGTTGGTATGACTGGCCTCCTTATTACAAAGGCAATCCCTTAACTGTCATAGGCCACAAAGAAGATGTAGTTTGGCCAAGTTATGCTACAGAAGTAGATTATGAATTAGAAGTGGCGATGGTGATTGGTAAAAAAGGAAAAAATATTAAAAGAGAGGATGCAACAGAATATATTGCAGGGTTTACTTTATTCAATGATATCTCAATTAGAAATATTCAGCCAGGGGAGCAAAGTACTGGTGTTGGATTATCTAAATCAAAAGATTTTGATACTGGAAATGTACTTGGGCCCTGGATCGTAACTAGAGATGAATTTGAGGGACGTGAGGCTAAAGCTTCTATATCTGTAAATGGGGAGGTACGAGGCGTTGCTAATCTGAATGCTATGTACCATAGTTGGGAGCGATTGATTGAGCACTCATCTCAAAGTGAAACTCTATATCCTGGCGAAGTATTCGGTTCAGGGTCTCTTGGCAAAGGTTCAGGGATTGAATTTGGGCGTTATTTAAAACCGGATGACGTGGTTGTTTTGGAAGTTGAAGGTATTGGTAAACTGGAAAACCGATTGATCAAAATTCATTGATGTTAATTAAAATTATTCTTTGGAGTCCAAGCCGTTTTGGATAAGGCATTTTCGTCAGAAATAACTTCGATTACAACGGGTCGATTCATTTTGAATGCATTGGGTAAGAGATCTTTTAATTGCCCAGGTTTATCAACTCTAAAGCTTGCGCAACCAAAATTTTCTGCAATTTTTGTGAAATCTACACTTTTTTGAAATTTCCAAATCTCCGCTGATTGATCATCATTTAATCCTTTATAGGCTGCATTTACAAGCGGAATTTCTTGATTTAAAGAGCTATTGTTGTTAACAATAACTACGATATTTATTCCAAATCGAGCAGCAGTTTCAAGTTCTGAAAGGTGGTAATAAATGCCTCCGTCGCCTGTAAAACACAAAACAGGTCTTTCTGGGAGTGCGCATTTAACTCCCATAGCGCCTGGTAGCCCCCAACCTAAAGAGCCAGCGCATCGGATAAATTTCTGAGTTGAGTGTTGAATTTCAATCATTTGACTAGTCCACATTCCCGAGTGACCCGTATCAGATACAAGCACAGCATCCACAGGAAGAGATTCTGATATTTCTCTGCAAATTCTTTCTGGTCTTAAAGGAATTGCAGTTGATGTCATAGATTTTTCGTTTTCTTTTCTCCAGTCCGTTACCAATTCCTGTACTCGATTTAGCCATTTGATTTTGGGTTGTAGGGACTTACCAATGCACTTCGAATACATTTCTGCAAGAGTGGATTTTGCATCTCCAAGCAGTGAAATTGCATTCGAATAGTTTCTTCCTAACTCCTCGGGATTTATATCAAGTTGAATTACTTTTGTACCAGATTTCGGAATTTTCCAGTTAACGGTAACTTGTCCGCCTGTTTGACTGCCAATAAAGAAAACGGTATCAGCCTCGAAAACTGCTTTGTTAGCACATGACCTAGAATACGTTCCTACTACACCTACATTTAGGCTGTGCGCATCATTTAAAGATGCTTTCGCATTAAGTGATGTGGCAACTGGAATTTGTAATTTTTCTGCTAGTTTCCTTAGTTCTGATTCTGCATTTGATGCAATGACGCCTCCGCCAGCAACAATAATTGGTCTTTCAGCTTTTAGAAGCAATTCAATAGCTTGATTGATATCATCTAGATGAGCAACTGGCCTAAAAGGAGGTGAAAATTTAAACTTTTCTTCAATTGATATGTCCGCATCAGTGACTGCATCTGCAATTGTTCCTCCGTGTAATCCCATGAGGCGTAAGTGTACTGGGCCAGGAGACCCAGTAGTTGCAACTCTAAAAGACTGTCGAATCAAATCAGGAAGTCTATTAGTATCGTTGACCTCAGCATTGAATTTGGTCATTGAGTCAAATTGTTTAAATTCTTCAACTTCTTGATACGCATTTCGATATTTAGAGTCATTTGTAGATCCACCAGTTATAGCTATTACAGGTGAATTTGCCATAAATGCATCTCGAAGCCCAGATAACAAATTAGTAGCACCAATTTGTTGAGCTAAACATAATCCCGGTTTACCACTTGCTCGAGCATAACCATCCGCCATATAGGCCGCAGCTTTCTCGCTATGAGTTAATATCTTTTTGATTTTCAGGGAATCCATTTCTGCAAGGGATCGCATAAGGATTGTTGGTACGTAAAAAACATGAGTTACTCCATATCCCTGAAGCATTCTCGAAATGATTGATGCGCCACTTATTTTTGACATAAAAGTTTATTTATTAATAGAATTTTAAAATATCTGTTCAGGGTTGTAGAAAGTTTAATATTCATCAAATTAATTTTTATAGCTGATCTTTACAAAAGGTAAAGATTAAATATAACTCAACAAATTAATTATTTAGGTCACGTAAACACTTACCAATTGAGATAATGAATTGATCACTTAAGAAATTGAATACGGATTTAAAAATGTTTAATTAACTGCATCCAAGATAAAGTGTGGGTCAATCTGTGCGCCTAACGTAACCTTTTTAAGGCCGCCAGCATAGACCAAGGATTACCGTTTCACCAAGGTATGGTGGCAGCCTACCCGGCTCAACTCAATTGGGGTAGCGACTGGCCCCTCTGAATATGGCACCCGCACTGGATTCGCTCCAATTGCTGGAATTGATGAAACGTTGGACGGGAAATGATGAAGTTACAAGGCAAATTTTGGAGAACAACCCAAAAGCGCTATACGAATAAGCGGTAACGCCTTCACTTTCAAACGCCTTTATCGGGCCTCGGAATTATCATTTGTTCTTGTGTTGTGAACATCTTGATGCGTCCAATGAAAGTCGCACCGTCGTCGTGCAGACGCTTGGCCTCTGGCGACGCGTTAGCGCGCTGCATGGATGCCAGATCGTCATACCAAAGCTCGGCAATGCCATCGACATCTGCGTCGATGGAAGGTATATCGACCCGCGTGCGCTCAGCGAGTATGTGCGTGAGAACGTAGCGACGCAGGCCTGGGACAGCATGTGCCAAAGGCGCATGGACTTCACACCAATGCTTGACAAACTCTTCATGCGTGATGCCGTCCTTGCGCGTGAGCAACGATAAGCTTTTGATCATGGTTGTTTCCTTTTATGTCTTTAATCGAGCGACACACCAGCATCGCGCAAAACTTTGCCCCAGTAGTCAGATTCATCACGCACCTGGGATCGCAGCCCCTCTGGAGAAGTGGCTGCAGCGTTCATACCGAGCGCCTTCAACTCCTGTCGATAGTCGGGCGATGCTGCGACTTTCACAATTGCTTTGTTGAGCGTGTTAACGATGTCCGTTGGTGTGCCTACCGGCGCAAAAACTCCATACCAACTTAATCGCTCAAAGCCATTAAGTCCTTGTTCCGAAAACGTCTGCACATCAGGGGCCGTCTCGAGCCGTTTCGTCGAAGTTGCGCCAAGCGCACGCAATTTCCCAGATTTGACATGCTGCATGCCGAGCACCGCCGCATCAACAATGAATGTCAACTGGCCACCCATGACGTCGACAAGCGCGGGAGAAGTCCCTTTGTAGGGGATGTGCCGGATGTCTATGCCAGCTTGGGCTTTCAGCACCTCCCCCCACAAATGCCCGGAACTGCCATGCCCGGCAGAACCAAAAGTGACCTCGCCAGGGCGTGCTTTGGCGTAAGCCACCAATTCAGGGATGTCCTTGGCAGGGAGCGCAGCGTTCACAAAGAGCACACTGGAAAATGTTGAGCTCAAGCTGACCGGGTCAAAGTCCTTGACGGCATAGGTGAGCTTCTTATAAAGCGACGGGTTGACCGTCATGATGCCGGCTGCCGAGTAAAAAAGCGTGTAGCCATCGGCTGCGGCACGAACGACCGTCGATGCACCGATCCCTCCGTTGGCCCCACCGATATTCTCTACAAAGACTTGTTGGCCTAGAACGGCACTCAGCTTTTCAGCCAGAAGCCGGCCCGACGACGATGCCGATCCTCCCGGTGCAAAAGGAACCACCAATCGAATTGTTTTATCAGGATACTCAGCTTGGGCAGCCGTACTCGCCGCACACATAAGCGCAGCCATCATCAAGGAAGGAATCATTTTTTTCATGCGATCTCCAAAAGGTCGTTAAGGGGCGTTAAGCAATCACGAACTCTTCTTCGACGACAAACGTTTTTTGCCGCCCAATGAAGGTTGATCCGTGGGCCAGCCATGCAAGTCCTTCAGGGGATGAAAACGCCTTTTCAGTCGCTTCCTGACTGTCGAACCAGGTTTCTGCAATGCCATCGACCTGTCCAAGCTCCCACACCACGGGGACGTCCTTTCGCTGCGGTTCACTGAGGATATGGCACAAGGTGTAGCGTCGCAAACCCGGCACGGCGTGAGAGATCGGCAGATGGTCGTTCCAGTGTTTGAGAAACTCCTCTTTTGACATGCCCTCTTTGCGCGTCAGGAGCGAGATACGTTTAACGAGCTTGGGGGACGGTGTAGACATGGAGATATCTTTCAATTTGTTGTTCAACGTGATCACTCCGATTTGAGTCCGGCTGCATTCACTACAGACTTCCAGAGCGCATGGTCCCGCTTGACGCGAGCTGCAAACTCATCTTGGGTGCTGGTGCGCGGGCGCATGCCCAGCGCTGCAAAGCGTTCCACCATATCTGGCGACTGCAAGATGGTGACGACCTCGCTGTTCAGACGTGCGGCTATCGCAGGTGAGAGTTTGGCCGGCGCAAACAAGCCCATGAATCCAAGAACCTCGAAGCCGGGCACCGTTTCAGCAATGGGCGCGACGTCAGGCAACAGCGCATCCCGGGTTTTTGTCGAAATACCAAGTGCGCGCAAACGCCCACTTTGAAGAAAGGGCCGTATCTCCGAAATGGTGGCGAACATCCAATCAACTTGTCCACCCAGCAGGTCGCTCAACGCTGCATTGCTGCCTTTATAAGGCACATGGATGAACTTGAGGTCGGTCATTTGCGCCAGCAATGCCGAGCTCAAATGGTTGCTTGACCCATTGCCCGCCGATCCATAGCTGAGCCCTTCCGGCTTGCTGCGCGCCAGTGCCAGGAACTGCTTCATATCCTTCACCGGCGACTGTACTGAGACCACCAGCACATTGGCATAGTCTGTGAGCAGAGTGATCGGCGTGAAGTCGCTCAGCGGGTCATACGGCAGCTTGGCCAGAAGATGCGGCGTGATGGTGTGTGACGCCGAGTTACCAAGTCCTATGGTGTAACCGTCAGGTGGCGCTTGCTTGAGCCGTGCTGAGCCGATGGAGGCACCCGCACCGCCGATATTCTCAATCACCACGGGCTGTCCCAGTCGCTCGCGCAGTTCGTCAGCCAAGGGCCTGCTGATGATGTCCGTTGCACCCCCGGGTGGGAATGGAACGATGTATTTGATCGGCCGGGCGGGCCATTCCTGCGCAAGGGCTATCACGCTAAAAGTGAGCAGCCACGTTGCCGCTAAAATTTTTCTGATCATGCGTGTCTCCATTGTTTAAGCGAATTTATTCAACTTCTTCACGAAAGGGGAAACGTCTCCCGCCCCCTTTAGCCAAGCCCTGATGTTGCCGGTCACGCCGCCTGCGGGGTGCGGCACGATCAGACGGATGGGCTTGGTCGGCCAGGACGTTTGCGCTTTAGCCGTCAGTGTAGCCAGCGCGGTGAGGGATAAAAGCTGGAGGTTTCTTTTCAGCATGGCGGTCTTCGGCTTTTTTGTTTTTGGTTACGACGGGGCTTTACGGCAGCCTCATTCAGCTTGGTAAATTCAGCACGGCTTTGGCCAGAATATTGCGTTGTATTTCGTTGCTGCCCGCAAAGATTTTGGCCCCCAATGCGTTGAACAACGGCGCCACCACATGCAGGTCGATCTCATCGCTCATGCAGTGATCGCGCAGGCCGCCGTAGTCATCGGCCGATTCGATGAGCAACAAAGCCAAACGCTCATAAGTTTCAGTCGACCAGATCTTCAGCATGGAGATGCTGGCTGGGATACTCTCGCCACGTTTAGCTTTGTCTGCAAAGCCGTTGTAAGCGGCACCCAAATCAGCCGTGTCGAGCTGAAGTTCGGTCAACCGCGCCATAAAAACCGGGTCGTCGAGCAGGCCTCGCTGAGCCGCCAGTTTTTCAACTTGGTGCAGTGTGTGCTGCGAATGTTTTGGGCTGCCTGTGAAGAGTCGCTCAAAACCCAGCAGCGCCTTGGCCACCGTCCAACCTTGGTTCATTTCGCCCACCAGGTTGATCAATGGCACGCGCACGTTGTCGAAAAAAACCTCGCAAAATTCGCGTTCTGCCGCCAGATTTTGAATTGGTCGAACGGTCACCCCAGGCGTCTTCAAATCAACCAGCAGAAAGCTGATACCGGCTTGCTTCTTGACGGTTTTATCGGTGCGCACCAGCATAAACATGTGCGTGCCGTCCATGCCCCAGGTGGTCCAGGTTTTTTGCCCGTTGACAACAAACACATCGCCGTCGATCACGGCCTCTGTGCGCACGGCGG
>Ga0114970_10004039_pt1 | contig 10700 bp, 4 predicted proteins | sample M_140205_XF_Meta_FD_87030 | JGI IMG/M metagenome (GOLD analysis project Ga0114970, IMG submission 87030) | Freshwater microbial communities from Lake Montjoie, Canada to study carbon cycling - M_140205_XF_MetaG | ecosystem: Environmental > Aquatic > Freshwater > Lake | place: Lake Montjoie... | reverse complement strand
CTTTTTGGAAAATTTAGGGATTCTTTTTTTCGTATTTTCTTTGTTCTATACAATATACCATTAACTATGTCACAAGAATCTTCGGAAGATGAAGTGTTTTTAACGCAGGCACGCCAAATTATAATTAATAAGACAGGTATGTGTCTTGCTGGTGGTGGTGTGCTGGGTCTCGGAGAAGTTGGGGCTCTTGACCGTTGGGTTCGTCACGGTGGAGATTTGCGAAAAGTCACTCATATTGTTGGGGCGTCTGTTGGTTCAATGTTAGCTGCGATTATAGCGTGTGGTGGTGACATGGATTTTATTAAGAAGAAGATGGATATTGATATGAGAACATTTCAGGATGGCCCGAATATTTTTATGAAGATGTATAAGTTTTTTAAGAAGTATGGTTGGTACGAAGGAAAGAAATTAACAAATTGGTTAGGAGAAATAATTGGGGAGCTAACGGGAGATTCTGAAATTACGATGATAGAAGCTTATGCAAGAACGGGCGTTCATTTAACGTTAGTGTATAATTCGTTAAATTTTGTGGATGCTTTTTATGTTGATCATTTGACTGAGCCAAATACAAAATTAAAAGATGCAGTCCGCATGAGTGCGAGTTATCCATTCGAATTTGAAGCGATTTTTAGAAGATATTTAACACAGAATGGTACAATGGCAAATGATGTAATAATTGATGGCGGAACCATTGACAATTATCCTCTTCATGTGTTACGTGAACAGGGTCTTTCAGATTTGCAAATTATCGGGTTCAAGTTGTGTAATACGGACGAGATCAAAGAATATGCGCAAGAACAAGATCCGATATCGCCTAAGTATGATTTTGGAGAGCCATCAGGTCTTTCTGAATTCGTTTCTAGATTGGTAACGTTAATGCGTTCGATGGCTATGAAAGTTCATGTTAAATCTGAGGATTGGATGCTTACAGTAAAGATTAATGTATCGAATTTGAAAGCGACTGATTTTAATATCGATGAAGAGCAAAAACGCACTTTATATGAGAGTGGTGTTACAGCTGTAGACCAAATAATTGCGGATACGGCTAATTTAATTAAATCTCATAAGTATCCATTATTATGAATTATGAATTTTGAATTTCTAAATCATTTATCAAGATTTTATTGAAAAATGCTTGAGGTTAGAGATTCTCGTAAGGAGAATGGAGGGAGGGGCGTTTTTACAACAAAAGCACTTAAGGCTCACACGGTTATTGAGACAGCTCCCGTTTTGGTGTTTTCTGAGGAGGAAGGTCGAAAGTTAATTCAAACGAAGTTGGTAAATTATGTTTTCCAGTGGGGTGATAATAAACAAATGGCGATAGCGTTAGGAAATATTTCGTTGTACAATCATGATTATGATGCCAATTGTGAATATTGTATGGATTATGAAAATGAAACGATGAGTGTAACAACTGTCAGAAAGGTGAATGTAGGGGATGAGTTATTTGTGAATTATAATGGTAATTATAATAATAAAAAGGCGGTTTGGTTCACAGCGAATTAGAATTTTGAATTTATATTTTTTAATATAGATCTTTTAGGTCAATTTAAAATAAAATTAAAAATGTTGTCCACTATATCTAAAAGAAAAATGCTACCGGCATTTAGTCAAACTCCTATGGAATGGGTAGAAGACCCTAAATCTTTACATCCATCCCTTGCAATGAATGTAGATGAAGACATGCATTACTTTTACAAGAAAGCAGAGAAATCGTTTTGGGTTGTGGAAGAACTTTTAAATTCACTAAGCAAAGATCCTCAAGATTGGCTAAAATTAACGTCCCATCAGCAATTTTTCATTAAAAATGTGCTTGCATTCTTTGCAGTCTCTGATTTTTATGTAAATGAGACTATTACAGAACAAATTAAGACTCGTGTTAAATTTTTACATTGGCATCGTTGGGAAGATTTTAAACTAATGATTGAGAATACACATAATAAGGTTTATGGACTTCTCGTGGAAACATATTGTCCTGACAAAAAAGAACGTACAGAAATTCTTGATGCTGTTAGATTCAATCCAGCTATCCAGCAAAAAATTAATTGGATGCACAAGTGGGTTGGACAATCAAATGAATTAGTTCATTTAGAACAATCGAAGCGTGATGCTATTCGCGAATTATATAACACTTATATAGTGGAAAAAATAAGATCATTAGAGCAACTAGGAATGCTAACGACAGACATGCCTTTAGATAAGCAAAACGAAACTATCAATAAATATGTTCCATTAAACATTAGAGAACTAGGAGAAGAATTAATGACCGATAAAGCATCGTTGGCATTGGTGGTCCTTATTAATGCTATCGCGGAGGGGGTGTTTTTCTCGGGTAGTTTTTGTGCAATCTTTTGGTTTAAACGTCAAGGCTTATTGCCGGGACTGTCACACGCAAATGATTTGATTAGCAGAGATGAAGGTCTTCATTGCATGTTTGCAATAATGGTGTACAGATGTAAGCTCACACATCAACTTCCTCAAAAATTAGTACATGAAATTATGCGTGAAGCCGTTGAGATTGAACAAAACTTCATTTGTAATTCATTGCCTCAAGATATGTTGGGTATGAATGCTAGTTTAATGGGAAAGTACATTGAATTCGTTGCGGATCAGCAGTTATTTAACTTGGGTTATGATAGGATTTGGACTAAGAGCGATCAGGATAATCCATTTCCATGGATGATGGATCAATCCCATGGAATTCGTATTGCGGATTTCTTTAAAATCCAGCCAAATGCTTATGGCCATCATGCATCTGATTTGACGGAGGAGGAAATGAAACCAGCATTTGATGAAAATTTTTAAAAGAGAATTGCTGATTAAACTGTATATGAGATTGATATGATGCTATTCAATAGGTGATTTTTCTAAGGAAAGCATTTAAAGAAGTGAGTTTGTATTTTTTTGTAATATTTTAAACTGTGATATATACCAAATAAAAGATGAGTGGCGTGACAATTAACCAAAATACTGGCAACATTATTTGTACCAATGAGACGGTTCGCGACTTACTTCGAGTAAATAAAATCATTGCACGCGAAGGTGGTACTGTGGACATTTATTCAAACGTGAATATTTCGGGGGCTTTGCATTCTGCAGGAGGCTTTTCGAATGGTAATTTGCCTTTTTGGATTGGACAATCGGATGTTGACTCCAGCTTGGGTGTATTGACTTTGGAAAATTCTGGATACTACAAGCTTAAGGAGAACATTATTGGAAGCATTGTCCTTAATGGCGCCAATTCTTCATTGGACATGTCTGGGTTGTCTATTTCATTTGGGACTCAAGCTGGTCCTGTTGGTGTGAGTTGTTTTGGCGACAACATTAATGTGTTTTCAGGAACGATTGATGGATTTACGTGTGGGTTGTACGCCGCTGGAGTACGTGTGAATGTTCAAGATTTGCATGTGACTAATATTGTTGGAGATTTGGCAAGAGTGCGCGCCCATGCACAGGAGCATCCCTTACCTGCTATGAAACCTGCGACCGTTCCCGCAAAATTTGCAAGTATGCAATCTGCTTCAAAGAAACGAGCAACAAAATCCAAGCCAGACAATTGGGTAAGCAAAGTTAAACCCTCAGAAAAACGTATTGCCAAAAAGCATACTCGCAATACTGCAGAAATGAAGGCACGTTCCAAGGCTTCACACGCACATCTGCGAAAAACTCTTCCACCAAAATTGGCTGCCAAAAAAGCAATTTCTGTTGCAAACAAAAAGATGCTCAAACTGGCGAAACGTACCAAGCCATTGGTTAATATTAGAACTGCATTTAAGACTAATACTCCAATCAATAAGGTTGCAAATGCGGCAGCCCAACGTGAATATCGAAAAGTTCTCAAGCAAAATGGCTTGAAACCGAACATTGGTCATCGTAATGGAGCACCAATTGCAGGTATTTTTATTGAAGATTGCAGCGGTGTAACGTTATGTAATGTTTCCTGTGAAAACTGCCAAGAAGTGTCGATTGTTATTTCAGATTGCCGAGGATTAAACCTCAACAATTTGACTTTGCTTGATGGTAACCGTGCACTATCTGTTGTTGATTGTTCTGGAGGAACTATTAATAATGTCATCGCCAGCGATACATTCAATGAGTCTGATTATTATGCATCAGCAGTGATAGATTTCAATAATTGTGATGCGTTAGAGGTAACTAAAATAAATATTTTTGACACATACAAAGGCAATTCAGCAGACACTTTTGATTCAAATAGTGGAGTGCTAACTGTTTTGGACTGTAACAATGTGAATATTAGTGATTCATTTATTACTAATACATATCGTGAACAAGACGAGTGGTCTACGTATTCAGCATTGTTACTCGTTGAAAACAATAACTGCAATTTTACTAATGTACATGCTGACGACAATACAGCAGATAACTCTGGTAGTGATGGAGGTAATATTGATGTGTACGCTTTGATTTTTAATTCAGGTATTACTTTTACGAATTGCACAGCAAATAATTGCGGTTTGTATGATGCTAGAGAATCTGAAATAGATGGATGGCTATGTGTTATGAATTTTGGAATTACATTCAATAATTGTACTGTGAATCTGCCGTTTTTAGACAATTCGTCAAATAATTCATATATGGGAGGATTTATAAACGTTTACTGTATGAACATGCAATCAAACAACTGCAGCGCCGATGGATTTTATATTAATAGCGACGATGATAGTGGACAAATCACAGCCTTAGCGATATTTGGAAACACTGATTCTGCAAGAGTAAATAATTTCCATTGTTGGAGTGCAGAATGCTCCAGTGAATGTGTCGGCATTGATGTAAATGAGGTTACTGACTGTATTATATCTAATGCTGTTTGTGATGAAATGAATTCGTATGATGACAATGCAATAGGAATTCGTTTAAATAACGTAGATCATTGCACAGTGCAAAATTGTCAGGCATCAAATGAATCTGGATATGATGATACGTTCGGTATTTTAGTGGATGATTCTTATTCATGCAAAGTAACGGGGTGCAGGACTGACAATTCATATTCAGATGATTCAAGTGCTCACGGCATCGCACTTAGAGATGGTACTTATGACTGTGTTGTCAAGAATTGCACTTCCAATGATAACTATGATTGCGGTTTTCTTGATGATTCATACGATCGAAGAAACTCATTCTTTGGAAACACCGCAGAAGATAATGATTCCAATTACGTATTGGCTGCTTATGGAAATATTGTGTACTATGCGAAAGATTTGGCAATGCCTTGGAACACACCTGCTAGAGTTTCTACAACGTTACATGATCCTCCATTGGCATTACCTCAATCAACTATTACAACTGAAGAGGCAAATCTTAATGAAGTATTTCAAAGTGTCGGAACGTTTTATTTATTTACTGACGCAGGTCCACAATTAATATCATATGTTGGTTTAGGTGAGGGTGCCTTTTTGAATTGTGTGGGTGGAACGGGTAATTTTGGTTCTAACGATCCGAATACCAGAGTTATTATTGCGACTAGTTCTGTCCAACCAAATAAGTGGTCAAATATCTCAATTCGTTATAGTACATGAATAAACTAAACCAAAAAAAAATATTTTGATTTTTTTGAAAGTTAGATGATTATGACAAACGTTTAACATTGAGATATTGTGTATTTGCGTGTGTGTGGTTTCCGCTTGCCGGAGTAATAGTAAGGGCCGTAGCATTTCCGGCGCAATTTACAACAGCAACAACGGCTCCAGCACCAACCGTTAAGATATAGGCACCACCAATGGGATGTCCACCAGCTGTTGGGTTCATGTTGGCAGATACAGTGTCAGCCATGTCAACACCATTTACTTCAAGTTGCAATTGTCCAGGTTCAGTAGTGTGTACAAAATATGAGATTTCATAAGTTCCCGCAGCCGGAATAGTTACTTGATCAACGTTAGTGCTAGGTCCAGCCGAGCTGACGATACCACCTAGAGAAGGTCCGTTGCGGGGAAAAGGAACACGTCCTGTTCCGGCAGCAGTTTTCACAGCAACTGTTGCAGCATAATCAGTTGGTCCGCCATTTCCGGTTCCAGCAGTCAAGCCGTAGAACATACCGTAAGAAGTAAGTGCAGTGGTGCTGCCTGCAGGTGCTTGCCACGTTGCAGTAGTTGCGGAAGTAGCAGTCAAAACTTGACCTACTGTAGGATTTGCTGCGGCACGAACCCCAACAGTATTGGCGCCAGCACCTGAAAACAATGAACTAGCAGTGACATTATTAGTGTTACTAGTGAGGGTTTTGTTGGTGAGAACGTCATTGGTGTTTTTTCCAACAAGTGTATCAGTTGCGTTAGGTAATGTAAGGGTACGATCTACAGTTTGTGATCCAAGAAGGGTGGTGCAAGTGTTATTAGACCCGCCTGCCTGTATGGTTATGCATGGACCACCTAGAACACCACCAGGTGCGCCGAAGTCTCCAGTACCTAGTACATTCATATTTCCGTTGAATATGATGTCGCTGTCGAATTGGCAGGGTGACACAAATTCGATTACATTTGGAGGGTCTCTAGCAAATACAGGACCTTCAACATGAAGTTTTCCCTTAATGTTAGCGTTTTCACAATTAAGATTTCCGTTAGATGAGTTAATGCTTCCGAGGTTTGACATAGCAAAAGATTAGAGGATATATTATAGTAAATATATTATTAAATTATGAATTAACATTTACATATTTGGCAGATAGCTCTGTTTGTCTAAATTTTGGATATAAAACAAAAAAATAATAGGATGCTTTTAACATTATTTAAAAATATTTGAAAATATTTGAAAATATAGAGTCACTAACTTCCACACTCCAAACACGCTTCTCCGACAACTTCAATAGCACTGGTGCGGGCTTTACGATCTGATTTTTGAATCAACATAGAAGCTTTTTCATCTGCAATTTGCAATTTTTGTGCATCAACAGGCGGTCTGCTATGGACATAATAGTTGCTAGTTTTCAATCCTCGGCGCCATGTAAAGAAATTTTGCTGAGATAGAAGTTTTGGTGTTGGTTTCGGATTGAATCGGTTTGCACTTTGACTCTGGTCAATATGTGGGCTTCGTGCAATTTCATGATAAATCAACCACTTTGGCGGAATATCCCATGCAGTTGCATAAATGTCCCGTACATTTTTTGGAATTTCCATAATTTGCGCAATACTACCGTTGGCTAGAATAATCTTCTTTTTTAGGTCTGAAGTCCAGATACCTAATTCAATCAAATCATTAATAAGTAAATCATTAACAACAACAAATTCACCATCTTTAATGGCACGTTTGTAAATATTACTGTTAAATGGCTCAAAGCATGGTGAGTTTCCCATAATGTAGCTAGTACTTGCCGTTGGCATAGGAGCAACCAACAAACTGTTTCGCAGTCCAGTTTGTTTAATACGTAATTTTAATCCATCCCAATCAAGAGATTGATCAAACAGAATTTGGATAGATTTTCCTCCGTCCATTTCTTCACGTTTGGCAGCTCCTTCCATTCGAAGTAAATCAAATTGAAGAAGTCCTTTACTTGCGGGACTGCCTTCATAAGTTTCATAAGGACCTTTGATTGCAGCCATTTTATTACTTGCAGATAATGCTGCAAAGTAAATCATTTCAAAGATGTAAAAGTCAAGTTTAATTGCCTCTGGTGAATTAAAAGGCATACGTAACATGGCAAACGTATCAGCTAATCCTTGGACTCCAAGTCCGATTGGTCGATGTCTCAAATTACTACGTTTGGTTTCTGGGATAGGATAATAATTGATGTCAATAACTTGATCCAAATTACATGTCAAGTGTTCAACGACATCCCGAAGCGCTTCCATATCAAATCGTCGGAAGCGAAACTGTCCAGCAACCAGTGAACAATCGTATGTGTAGGGGTATTTTTGAGCATCTTCATATGGAACTTCTCTGACAAACATTGGCAAACAGATACTCGCTAGATTGCATACAGCAACTTCATCTGCCGATGTGTATTCGACAATTTCGCAACACAAATTTGATGATTTGATAGTTCCAAGATTTGCTTGGTTGTTTTTGCGATTTACGTTATCCTTGTTAAGCATATATGGTAAACCAGTTTCAGTTTGTAGCTCAGTAATTGCATGCCAAATCGCAGTTGCTTTTACTTTACGAAGATATCTTCCTTCACGAACATATTGTCGATAAAGTGTCGAGAATGCATACAATGATGGATTATCATCAACATCAGCATCTGACACAAATGATGGAGAAAATTGAGCATTGAATGCATCACTTAATCCTGGACATTGATCAGGGCACATTAAGTACCAATCCATGTCGTTTTCAACTCTCCACATAAACTCGTCACAGTTCCAAATTGCATAGAACATTCCACGAGCTTTGTTTGATTTTTCATCTTCAGCATCTCCTCGATGTTTGCGTAACTCAAGGAATGTAAAAATATCACCATGCCAAGGTTCAAGATACATAGCGTGTGAACCAGGACGTTTGTTGCCACCATTATGGACTAATCCAGTGTGTGTCAGATAATTATGATTTGTATCAATTTCATAGTCAATCATAATTCCTTTATGGTCTTGAGGAGTATTTGATTTAACTCTGGACCAAAGAATTCCTTCATGTATGAAGTATTTAAGGAATTTGCCTTCTTTGATGTGTTGATAATATTTAGTAATTATTTTAACAAATGGAATGCGCACCACATATGTCACTTGCTGAGTAGTTATATTCTCGCCCGGACGAATTTCGTGAGTTTGTCCAACTCGGTCGCGAACATAACCAGATGATCCTATTTCTAAACGAAGAAGCATAAACCTAATCGACTCAATAACATTTCTTGACGTCAATTCAATCATTATCTCTTTACCAATAGAACCATCAGAATCAATCAGACCTTTAATAATATTAATCGTTTTCATCTCTGGTAAATGTAGCATGGATGGATGTACTTTTTTCTGACCATCAGCATCATATAACATTTCTCTGTTAAATGGAAATAGAATATTGTTAGTCCAAACGAATTGTCTGCAACGTCCTTCATGACTTACTTGTTCGGAAAATGTTATATTCAAACAATACAAATATGATCTTACATATTCTACTTGTTCTAATTTAGTTTGATCATTGAGTGTAATTGTAAAATGATCGGAACGCTTAGAAATAGATCCATCTCCTAGCATAAGTCCATACATATAACAATCTTCTTCATTATATGCTGGATAATCTCTAATATATGTAGGAATTGGAAGACCAATCATATATTCTGTAGTAATATCTTCTACATTAACATAATCAGGTTTTATCAATCCTTTATCTAGTCTATTCTTTACTACGTTATAATTAACTCCTTTTTTTTGTTTAAGAGCATATACTGGATGTTTTCCAGTTACCAATACGGATTCCAGTGAATGCATAATTTCGAGATTATATGCGAGCGTTTGTTCATCGGATTTGAAATTGTGTCGCATAACTTGCGTGACTTTATGAAATGTGCCATCATGAGTCATCATTTTGTCGCCAACTTGTACTTGTTCGGCTGTTTTAATTCCATCTTTCGTGTACATAATCGTTGATGGATCAAAACATTGGTCAATGTAGACCGAAATAGCGTCTAAAACTCTAGCATACGGCCCAATACCATTTGATGTACCATTTGTTCCACGAATATAAGTACCTGCTGGTCGCAAGTTATGGCATGATGATCCAATACCACCAGCCCATTTTTGAATGTGCATACAAGCATTGAATAGTTTTGCGATACCTTCCAAAGAATCTCCGAAAAGCATGATTAAATAACAACTGGAGCACTGTGGTCGTAGCGTTCCAGAGTTAAATAAAGTTGGTGTTGCATGTGTCGCAAGTTTTCGACTCATAATTTCGTAAGTTTTGGCAATTTTGGTCCATTGTTCTTCTGCAACTTCGCCTGTATGTTGAATCATAGGATCATACAAAGACCAATCGAATTTTTTTTGTTCATCTGAAAAATGCAAATGTGGCAAAAGTGCTACATATAACTTATACATGTCATCATGAGATAGTGTAACGTCGATATTGGAAAGCCACGATGAAAAGATATTAAATTGTTCAGCACTAGGTCCATCCTTCGAATATTGCACATATTCAGTTGAACAGTGAATACCAATTGCAACTCGCATAAGCATATGCTGGGGACGTTCAATTGCAACTCTTCGCATAACTTCTCCATCATATAAATTCGCTTTTAACAAATAAGTACCTTCCATCATGTTCATACCAATGAAATCATAATCAAAATCTCTAGAATAATCAAGCATGGTTTCGAGTCGTTTTGCGTTGCGTTGAATAATAGCATACACATGTGGAGCTAGTAATGGTGCTTGTTTATTTAGTTTATCCGTATTTTTCCAAAGAGCATCTGCGGTATAACTAAGTAAATTTTCCTCAACGATGTTCATTTGTTCCTCACTCGGAGTTCTTACATGAAATGCATCTCTTGCCAAGTCATAAACATTGTTTTTGTGGTAATTACTCATGTAAATACGAGCGGCTAATTGTCCGAATTGTGGATGGTGTGTTGACAAAGTTTGTGCAATTTTGGCTGATTCTGTGTCAAGTTCCACCGACGTTACTCCATTGTAAATAGATTGCATGACTTCTTTCGATACCAATGTGGGATCAATATCTGTAAGTGGTGCAAGTTTTCGATTGATTTGATTGACTTTTGAGTCTCTCGCGGCTTCATCAGTAATTAGATCTGGTCG
>Ga0114970_10004034_pt1 | contig 10704 bp, 8 predicted proteins | sample M_140205_XF_Meta_FD_87030 | JGI IMG/M metagenome (GOLD analysis project Ga0114970, IMG submission 87030) | Freshwater microbial communities from Lake Montjoie, Canada to study carbon cycling - M_140205_XF_MetaG | ecosystem: Environmental > Aquatic > Freshwater > Lake | place: Lake Montjoie... | reverse complement strand
CCCAAAGATTTAAAACACTCACCAAAATCCATAATACCTCCGGCTACGGATCGAAGAAAAAAAAAAACAAAAAAAAAAGCAAAATTAGTAGTAGTTGAATCATTGGAATCAGAAAAGGAGTATTTGAAGAAATATTTAACCGAGATTAAAGGGACTACGCAGCCATATAAACGTGTATGCCTCTCTCCACTGAGATACGCAGGCGGAAAAAGCAAGGCGATTGGACTCATATTGGAGAATTTACCCGCACTGAAAGAAAAGAAGATCGTATCTCCTTTCTTCGGTGGTGGTTCATTCGAGCTGGTTCTGTCTAGTAAACTCGGGTTCGAAGTCATTGGATATGATATTTTCGGAATGTTGACAAATTTCTGGAATCAAGCCATTACAAACCCTGATGGACTAGCTGATGAGTTGAGTAAATTTACTATAGATAAGGATAGTTATACGTTGAATAGACACATTCTGTTGAATTATTGGGATAAAATTAAACCAGCGACCTTGGTTTACAATACACGAGATAAACTGGAATTAACAGAAGAGCAAAAAACTATTATGGATACTAGTGAGGTGATGCAGGCAGCGTATTATTATTATAACATGCAGCTGTCATTTGGTCCTATGTTTCTAGGATGGCCGAGTTCTATATATTTAAACAAAAAAGACAAATATGACAAAATCGTCGAGAATATTCGTCAATTTAGACCGGCAAATCTACAAGTGAAATGTGATACCTTTGATAATGTCATCGTTAATCATCCCAATGATTTCCTATTTCTGGATCCACCCTATTTTCTAGAAGGCGATTCCAAGATGTTTAAAGGTATGTATCCGAATTGCAACTTTGCCATCCATCATAATGGATTCAATCATGCGTTGTTGTGCGATCTATTAAAAAACCACAAAGGAGGCTTTTTAATAACGTATAATGATTGCTCTACCATTCGAGAGTGGTATAAAGAATTCAAGCAGGTGTTTCCAAAATGGCAGTATACATACGGACAAGGAGAGACACGCATCGGAAAAAATAGAAAGCAGGATGCTGCTGATGCTGATACAGATCCAGATAATATTAAAGAAAGCCATGAAATATTTATTATTTGCTACCCACAAAGTTCTTAAACTCTTTCGTTTGCCTACGGCTCGCAGCACAACTATGGAGTATATTATATGATATTAAAATCAAATGGATTTTTTAAGTTTTTAATCGTACCCAATTGACGAAAATAATGAACTAACAAAAGTTGCTCTTGATCATTTTTATCAAACATCGAATTACTACATTCAAATATAAATTCTGGTGCTTGTGAAAATAAGAATAATATATTTTCAAATATTAAATATCGTCCATCTAAATTTGCTACTATTGTGTCTGTTTCAAATAAATATACTATTTTAGATTTAAATAATAATTCTGAATATTCATCTAGTTTCATAGCCATTTCACGTTTATATTTACTTTTTAATTCATTACTTGTTTTATTCTTATATACATTCATTGCTGTACCATGAATAAGAAAATAACTTAGTATACTTTCGATTATTATGTCATCATTTATATCATATAAAATATCTTCTTTAATCACAATATTTCTGATTATACCCCGCACCTGCTGCTCCTCTGAAGTATAATTGTTTTCGTCGGCATAGTCACCATTTAGTATCCACTCTATATGATCAGTATTTTTAATTTCATGCAATATATCATGATTTTGGTCGGTAATATAATACCTTTTATTACCCGATTCATTTAATCTAGATTTAATTATTATTAGTTCCTTATTTTGACTCATTTTTCTTTCCGGATGGTGTAATTGTTGTATTATAATCATATTTGTGTGATTCATTTCAATTTTTTATATAAACATTGCCCCGAGTTCTTAAATTTTAGTTCCTTTTTAGACGTTGTAAATACGCTCCGTTTTCTTCCATTATGCTGTGAGACGTAGTTGCCGAAGGCGAGTGTTTACACCTATTTACATTTCAAACTCCTTCGACTATGTCTACGGATTATAGTCAGGAAACATCGGCTTGCAAGCAAGCCTACGTTTCCTTCCAAACTCCTTCGGCAACTACGGCAAACACCTATTATCAACGAAACAAACATAAGTTAAAGATATATTATGTAATATAATCAAATGTATAAGCCTATTCATTTTTTAGTACGAAATCGTAAATTCTCTACTGAATTATTTTTCATAAGGAATAAAGAATTACCTAGTTGTTCAAATTGTTTACATTTTATCGAATATACAAATAACAATCCATTTGATGGTAATAGATGTAAAAAATTTGGTGAGATGGATTTGATTACTGGTGCAATTAAATATGATTTAGCTGCGGTTTGTAGATTAGGTGATAGTAATTGTGGAAAAAAAGGTTTACACTATACTGCTAAAAATAAACCTTGATATATTTTATGTTTTTATTTTCTAGATCTGAAAGCATGTGGATTTTTATCAATATATACATCAAATGATTTTTTAGGATTTTCAGGATTAAATAAAAATTGTTTTTTGGTGTTTTTTGGAGGAAAACGCGAATACTTCGCCTTAGCGAAGGAATATGTGTGTGTTTTATTATTTATTTTTTTAGTTTTATTTTTCATAAAATATAACTATATTATATTATGATATAATATATGGGTGATCGCCCTCCCACATCATCAGTACCTGAAGACCAATATGGCCCATTAAATATATTTCATGGAGATAGAGATTTATTTCGTAATCCAGGCGGTCCATTATCTCGATATAATGAAGACGGGGGTCTTCGTATGATGAATGATGCTGACCCAAATCAATATATGAGTGCAGCATGGGTAGCAGCGCAACAGGCGTTAAACCAAGCAATGCCTTTAGATGGCGAACAAATTGCTGCTATTGATGCTCGTGTTGCAGCTCAGCAGCCTATTAGACAATCTCTAAGAGTCCAAGGTATTCCTGCGGACAATAATGATTGTACAGACCAAATCTGTTTGATAACACAGAAACGTATAAAGCTTGGAGATGGTATACGATTAAGCGATGGTCGATGTTATGATGTTAGATCTATTATTGGGTGGTTTGATCATATAAGTCATACTAGAGATCCACCCTATTTACTACCAACAAGAGCCCCATTTATTGATGAAGATGTAGCAAAAATGAATAGTCTCCGAGGTGGTAAAAAAAGGAGAAAAGGTAGAAGGACGAGAAAAGGGAGAAAGAGTAGGAAGAGGGGAAAGAAGACGAGAAAAGGAAGAAAATGTGATGTGGCCCGTAGACGAAGTCGCTATAGAATGGGATGAGTTTACATTTTAGTCCCTTTTTGTACGTTCAAATTTATATGATATTTTTATTTGTATGGAGACCTACTTTAGTAAAATATTATATCATTATATAATATAATATGAATCTTAGAAGTAGTGGTAGTAGTGGTAGTAGTGGTAGTAGTGGTAACAATAATAATAATAATAATAGCAATAATAATAGCAATAATAATAGCAATAATAATAGCAATAATAACAATAATAGTAGTAGTAATAATAATGCCCGTCCTGGAACACCACCATTACTTGATGATGATCATATACCAAGAGACGGATATGGACCATTAAATAGATATTATGCAAATAGACATTCTTTTAGAAATCCAGGTGGTGAATGGTCGCAATATAATAGAGATGGAACACCAATACCTTTTTATGATGGACCACCTTTAGATGTTGAACAAATTGCTGCTATTGATGCTCATGTTGAAGCTGCGAACCCCCCTAGACAATCTCTAAGAGTCCAAGGTACTGCTGCGGACAATACTATTGATGAGTGTAAAGGTAAAACGTGTCTAATAACACGCTCCCGTTTAGCGGAGGGACGTGGTATACGATTAAGCGATGGTCGATGTTATGATGGAGAGGGGATTATTGCATGGTATGATAGAAATGATGCAGTACTGCCAACAAGAAAACCATATGATGCTGATGATAGAGCAAAAATAGAAAGGTGGAGAGGTATAATTGGTCTTCGGGGTGGTAAAAAAAAGAGAAAAGGGAGGAAGACGAGAAAGACGAGAAAGGGAGGAAAGACAAGAAAAGGGCGAAGGGGTAGGAAGACGAGAAAGACGAGAAAGACGAGAAAGTCAAGAAAGTAAAAAATAAAAATACAAATATACATGATATTCCTTCGACTACGTCTACGGAATATAATCGGAAAACTTCGACTCGCCGCGCATCGTCTACGTTTTCCTCCATTTTTATGGTTTTTCTATTTTTTATTGTTTATGGTTTTTCTATTTTTTATTGTTTTTAAATTTGGTTGACAACAGGGTCATTTACATGATGGCAAGTGATCTTCTTCTTGAGGAGCTCCATAAGTGGTTTGCCTTTTCCTCCATTCGCGCCAAGGAAATGACTTTTGTGAGTTTCACGATATTCGTAGGTCAGGTATTGACTGAACCCTTTCTTCGTGTCATTCTCGAAATCACCCTTGAAGCGTCCGGTTTCCAAGGCGCGCCATGTACACTTCTCGACGATGAAGGCGATCACTTCCGACATTTTAAATATCGACCAGCTGTTGTTTGTATTGCGATAGATAAGCCATCCAGCAGGCCTTTCAGAATTGCCTTTTCCCAAGTACTTTTTCCATAACGCTTCATTCCCTAATACCTGTAATTTATCTTCCGCGTTTGCTGCACCCGTGATCTCATCAATTCTACCGAGCACAAATTGGAGATTTTCACCACTTTTTACAGATAGATTGTAGTTATCGATTTCGCCGAATTTTGCTTGAAGGTCTGTCATGAGTTGAAGACCATTGGCATTTTCTGCGGAAATAGTGCAATCTGCTTCGGCTTTGTAAGTAGTTGGGCTAATCTTGCCGAATTGTTCGTTGAAGATGTCTTCGATCTTGTGTCCTGCGCGTTTTTTATCACCTCCTACTTTTTTGCAAGAGGCCTTCCTCTTGGCATTGCCTACTAGAACGGGCTCTAGTACTGGCGCTAATACTGGCACTGACAAGCCGACCCCCATAGTTTCGATAATAGTGTTCATTTTAAATTTTCTTGGAATAGTTTGTAACTGACTGAGCATAAAAGTACTATTGATTTATACTTTCTATTCTAATTCAATTTTTTTTTACTTTTTTAGAATACTTATGAAAACGTGCATAAAAAATACAAAAATAATATTTACTAAAATATTATTTTTTTTATTTGTTATATTTTTATATTTTGGAGGAAAGCTATGTTTCCTGACCATTGCTGCTTATATGCCTTACGCATTATTATTAATAATGACAAGCTCATTAGCATTAATTTCAAAATAATTATACATATCGCTGTCTGTAAAATTCGCCGGCATAGTTATATGCGGTAAATCACATAATACACTTTTATGATGAAATCCGCTCCATTTATTTATCTCAATGTAAAAGGTATATAATTTTGAATTTAATAGCTTAATAATGTATCTACCCTCTTCTTCATCTTTAACTAGGCAGGCAAAACAATCACCTCCTACACCCAATACCCCATCATCGTAAATGGGTTTTAAGTATCCGCTGCGCGACATTAACACCTTTTTGTCATATTGATTTTTGCATACTTTCGAGGAATATAATATTTGCGTTCCTGTTGCTTGTATGGGGTACTTATAGACTTCCGTCTGGGTATCTTTCACATGTACTTTATCACCTCTATTATCTGGACTATGAAATATATTTAGTTTTGCCTCAGGTAATGACTTTATTTTGCGTAAAATTTGAATACTCTCATTAGTTAATAGGTATGGTAAATATTCCATATTATTCATTATATTTTGATCAATAACGCTATTATATACATTTTTTTTATATTTACAGATAACTTGTAGTTGCGTATTCACTTCATTCTTCTTTTGAATTAAATAGTAGACGAACTTACTACCAACCTTAAAATGTTTGCTGCATTCTTCTAGATTAATAAAACAATAATAATATTTCTCAAATATATCCTTTCTTACGCTCATATCATCCTTATTATTGCTTCGTCCAATACCAAAGAAGGATGGTGGATTAATAAACAACATATAACCACCCGGATTTAATACGCTATCAGCAAAGTAGATGAATTTTGTATATAAATTATTTCCACCGCCCTTTGAACGACCATTTGCATCTACTGCTTGATAAGGAGGGTTACCAATTACTGCATCAAATCCAGTAATATTCCAGGTATCTTTGATATTTAATTCTAAAGTATCCCCAACATAGGAGTTAAACTCATATTCAGGTTTAATACCACAATAGCTTTGAGCATGACATTCCAATAGAATAGTAGTAATTACCACATTGAGCTTGTTTATGTCTGCAAAATAGATACATTGTTTTAGAATAATATTACATCTTTCTTCTTCATCTGGAACACTTTCAGCCAAGCCATGATAAAATTTATCGAATATAGCCAAAACGAAAACCCCCTTTCCACAACAAGGTTCAAATATTTTACGAGGGATGGTCCAAAATGCAGACGGAACTGGGTTTATCATTTCCTCTGCTAATATATCAGGCGTGGGTATTTCAGCATTTCCATTCTTTTCTTCCAATGATGGTTTAAAATGGGCTTGAACTAAAAGTCTCAATTCAGGACCTTTGGCATTTGAATATATTTGTTTAATATCTTCCACGACTTCACTATATTGAGTTCCTAGTGTAAATACATGAGACATAGCACTACTATATTCAACGCAACATACATTTAAATCTGTTGAAGAAGATGATATAATTTCAATGTCTTTTAGAACAAGAGTTTTAAATAGTTCTTTTCTATTTGGAATAAGCGAGTCGTGCATGGATAGCAAGGTGTTGCATGAGTTGCTAAGAGTCAGTAGTGATAATAAGCAAATACACTTTGAAAAGAATAAATCGATTTTCGATTTTGTATGTTCCTTTTCATCGTCATCGTCCTCATCATCATCATCATCAGCATTGGTAGCAGCACCAGCATTGGTAGCAGCACCAGCATCAACGCCATCACAATCACTATCACCTTCCTCATCAATAATAGTACCAACTATTGTTTTTCCTGGTTTTACGAGGTCTGGATTTAGTCCACCTAGTCCTTCGGTATTTACTATGAGTGTATTTTTTTTAGTTCCTTTTTTTCCGTCAGTTTTATTTCGTAATAAAATTTCTAATCCGTCACATTTAATACCAATGCAATCTTGTAATATAGATTCCTCTTTTAATCCCCGTACGATCACATTATCAATATCATCGCAAATTTTAGAAATATCGGACTTATTTGTGTTGCCGTAATTATATAACTTGGGATTAAAATGAAATATGTTTAGTTCGATTAATTTATACAGAGACGTTGAAATACTTGCATCCTTACTGACCATTCTACACATACTTTTAACAAATAAGAGGGTTCTTTGAACATTTAAATCTACGATACACCCTATAGTCTTTTTTTCATCTTCTGTCATACACCTCATTATGCGTTGCAAATAGTACTCTAAGTTAATGCTATCATCCAACATAAACAAGACATCGCATTTTTTTAACGTAATCGCCAGTGAGCCTTGATCACCTAATAAAATGATCAATCCATCCTTTCCTTCTGATTTTGTCATCTCTAGTTGTTTATCTACATATTTAGTCAAATTTAATTGAGACATATCGTCAGATTTGTTTTTGCAATTAGAATGGACTACTTTGTAGTAAGACCAGATATCTTCAGTTTTAATAAAATTTTCTAAAGCGAATTGTAGATTTTCGATGGATCCCACTTTTGGTAGAAATATAATATGTACAAGAGGTGCATCGTTAGAAGTTTGACGACTGGACCAGTTTGATTGAGTTTCCATAACATCCCGCATGATAGTACGAGCATTTGGGTCATTTGATATGAACCAACACAATACAGCTTTCAATAATTTAGTTCCGGACGCGGTCTTAGATAGCTGAAATTTTGGAATATATTTGGACGCTCCTTTTTTTGATTTTGGTTTTTCTTCTAGAGCAAGTATGCAGCTCATAGAGAATCCCAATGTTGTCCCATTTTCTTGGTTGTAATTATTAATCGCATTTTCAAAATCCTTGGGTAGTTCTGGACGATGAAGAATGGGGATAGGACACCGAGAATAATTAGAATCAATAGTAACATCAGACATACATGATGTGATAAGAGGGCCATGTTTTTCTTCCATAATACTTCGGATAGTAGGATCATCGATTTTCTTCATGTAAGATTCATCAATAAACGTCCATGGGTAAATTTCTGTATTCTTAATGCCGTAAAACATTTTGGTTTTATTGAAAGTGCCAGATAAGTAAAATATTAATTGCTCACTGGTAGCCGATTTCATGATTTTCTTGAAAATTTTTTTATTGGTAGTTTTTGTCGAACCGCCGTGTTGAGATTCATCTAGAACTATGGCATCAGGATTGTACAATTTTAACCAATCCGATTTTTTGTCAGATTTATCCATTTTTAAGAATTGAATACTACCGAAAATAATGCCTGTAAAATTTATATCAATTTCCTTATCTAAGCCATCCTTATCAATTCGTCTACTATTTTTAATTAGGTCAAAGTCTAAATACTGGCGTATTGTTTTAATGTAGTCCTCAATAGTCTCTGGAACAGGTGTCAAGTATAAAGCGCGTTTAACTCTACCCATTTTAATTAGTTCTAATAGCAACATCAAGATGGTTATAGATTTACCAGAACGCGGTTTATGACCGATAATGAATCGAGATGATAATCCTTGGGTAATTTTATTTAGAATAGATTGACTCGTCATTTGTTGGTGTAAACGCTTCTGTAACCATATGCGTTTATTTGATAGTACATCTGTATTAATTTTTTCTATGTAGTCTGGCACTGACATACCCTTAAATGTCTGTTGGAATTTTATATAAGCGTTCTTAATATCTTGTTCGTCTAATATGCGTTTATTCTGTTCTAACTCTTTATGAATATCACGTATAGTTGCACTGCCGAGATGATAGGTGTGTTCGGTGATTTGTAGTTTATTCCTGACTATTAAATATGGCTTTATTGTTTTATTTGGATATTTGTCTCTGCCGATGCCGTGTATTTTTTGGATGTCGGAACCATCGGGACCCACATTATCACCATATTTAACTGATACAGGGTAAATGCAATCATTATTAATAGTTGTGAAATCTGATTTATCGCCGCCTTGTGATATGGATTTGCATAGAACATCTCTAATATCTGTTAAATTAGATAGCGTATTACCCGCGTAATTACCCGCTTGAGCTGAACCATTAAAATCAAGTATTTTAGAGATGCCTAACAAAATAACTAGTGCTTCAAATATGCGAGGACGATGAGTGCTGGTCGAATCCATAACTTCTTCATAAGAAGCATTCGATAACATATAACGCAGAATATCAGTGTATTTCTTTTTGGAAGAAATATCCACGGGCTCACTGAGAACGTCAGTGTTGGAGTTGGATTTGGAGTTGGATTTGGAGTTGGAATAAGGAGTATTTTCATCAAGTATTTCTAATTTTTTTTTATTTTTTTTTGAGGGGACTCTATCCTCATTATTGATAACATTCAATGAACTCATTTTAATTAAATTATTAGCTGCTTTATATCTGTACTTGTATAATAGTATTTGATTTTATTTCAATTTTTTTTGAAATAAAAATAGATAGCTTATTGGGATATAACCCTTTCATCGGTGGAAGCGACCATTTGTTTCATTTGTTTTATTTCCGATTGCTGGGCTTCCACGATTTGACTGGCTAGCCGCCTTACATGATAATTACTCGTCTTTTTCAAGATTTCATCGCTAGTCAATATGGCCATAGAATGGTGTTCGATCATTTCATTCAAATATTGTTTATCTGTTACTCCTATTTGGAATCGATATAATATTAAGGCGACTGCTAGACCGATGAATAAAGGTACATAATAACTTGTATGAGTAGTGTGGTGAGAGAAATCATGCATAAATACTTCTAGAATACCCATCATAAATCCCATAATTGAGGATAGGTATAATTTTCCCATACTATTTGTAATATTCACATAGCTATTTGCCATGATTGCACTCATAATGACATATTGTACTATGAAACTACCGATTACCATAAATATGACACCATGTTGAAGGTTCATCATTTTAGTCTTATACTATATGCACGGATTATAAATATTTTCTGGCGGCGTTGTATGCCTTCAAAATAAGCATATTCCTTCGGCTTGCGCCTTCGGAATATAATCGGAAAACTTCAACTCGCTTTGCTTCGTATACGTTTCCTTCAAAATAATATATTTCTTTATTATATACCTATAATAGTATGGCCTCGGACAATTTCTTTAATAGAATGTATTTAACAACGTCCAATGTATTGCTCTATAACGATGAAGACATGATAAAGTTATATGATGAGCGGATAGCTGGTCGTTTAGTTGGAACACCTGAATCATGTAAAAAATATGACGCGTCATGTGTGGGTATTGTTGATACTACTACTGCTGATACTACTGCTATAGTTAAAGCATTTATGGTTTATGTACATTTATGTGATAAAATTGTAATCACTCTACCTACTACTGATCCACCTATAACAATGACACCTACCCCAAAAAAAAATTATAGTGTTTTGTTTTTAAATCCATTTTTTGGACCATATGATGCTGGACCATTTGCAATTGCAGATCTTACACACGATTTAGTCCCTAGAGGAGAGTTAAATGGTTATAGTG
>Ga0114970_10004033_pt1 | contig 10706 bp, 12 predicted proteins | sample M_140205_XF_Meta_FD_87030 | JGI IMG/M metagenome (GOLD analysis project Ga0114970, IMG submission 87030) | Freshwater microbial communities from Lake Montjoie, Canada to study carbon cycling - M_140205_XF_MetaG | ecosystem: Environmental > Aquatic > Freshwater > Lake | place: Lake Montjoie... | reverse complement strand
CCATACTTCGACAACAGCTCGCGCCAGTCCTTGTGCTGCGAGGCTTCGGGAAAATCTTTGGCCGCCTGCGCGATGTGGCGCGCATCCACATCACACAAAGCCACGATCTTCACCTTCGCGTGCGAGGCCACACTGCGCATTGTGTTCCCACCCATGCGGGCGACGCCGATGCTAGCGACGTGCAGCATCGAATTCGGCGAAGCAGAACGAAGAATGGCGGGAAATCCCAGCGCTGAAGCAGCGCTGGTTTGCTGGATGAATTGGCGGCGGTTCATGAGGCCATGCAAACGACCACATGCCACGCAATCCTTCATCACTTCCGAAACGGTGACGCAGGAATGCCTGCACCATTGAAGAGTGACGCGGTGGGATTGTCTTTCCACGCATAACGAACCTGTTTCGGCTCCGCAACGGCCTTGGCAGAGACGACAACAGTTTCGCCTACGATCTTCGCCTCTGCAGGCTGCCACTGTCCATCAGCACCAGCGAGTTCGAAGCCGGTGAGATCACCTTTCGCGGTCAAACCCTTCGCATGCTTGAAGGTGAGCACCATTTCACTGCCTTTTTCCGTCGCGGTTTCGATCAGCGGACCGCAGATGGCAGGAACGTCCTTCTGATAAACGCTTCCCAATGCCCACTGTGCGAGACGAAAGCCCACGTCCTGCTTATTCGTCGGGTGAATGTTCTTGGGATCACCGATGTCGAGCGTGATGGCCATGCCACTGTTTGGAATGGTGCTCAGTGCGTTCATCATCTGCTCTCGCACGATCATCCAGCCTTCACCGGCACGAGTAAAATTCGGCAACTGCACCCAGGCGAATGGAAACTCATCGTTCCAGCGTTTGCGCCAGTCTTTGGCGAGCAGGGTGAGCTGATGCTGATAGAACGGCGCCTTCACGTCCGCGCTGTTCGCCTCGCCTTGATACCAGATGGCACCGCGCATCGCATAGGGGATCAGCGGCGCGATCTTGCCATTGAACAAACCTCCCACATTGCCTTTGCGTGTACGTGTTTCCAATGGATCACGCGGCTTGCGTGGCAGAGGCTTGCCCTCAGCCTTGGCCTTCTTCACTGCGTCAGTCCATTGTAAAACCTGACGATCATACGCGGCCTTTGTTTTCTCTTCATCAAACTGAGCATCGGCCTGCTTGGTGGCTGCAAAGAATGGTTTGAGTTCTTTGCTCGCCTGTTGTGCCTCAGGACTGATCCAGGACTCGATGGTAGTGCCACCAACGGAGGAATTGATGAGTCCAACGGGTGTTCTGAGCGCCGCATGCAGCGTGCGGCCAAAGAAAAACGCGGTGACAGAAAAACGACCCACAGTTTCAGACGTGCAGACCACCCAGGTGCCTTTGCCCACTGTTTGCGCAGATGGAGATGCGGCGCTGGCTTCGGTAAACATACGAATCTGCGGCAGATTCGCAGCAGCCTTGGTGCCTTCGAAGTCTTTGGCGCTCTGCACGGCCATTGCCATGTTCGACTGGCCGGAACCAAGCCATACTTCGCCAATGAGCACGTCGTTGATCGTTTTGTCACCAACCGTGAGCGTCAGCGGTTCGGCAGATGCAGTAAGCGCATCAAGTTTGAGCGACCATTTTCCTTCGGCGTCGGCTCTGGTGGTCTTTTTCTGACCGGCGACAGCCACGGTGACTTCCGTGTTCGCATCCGCCGTTCCCCAGACAGTAACAGGCTTGTCACTTTGCAGGACCATGTGGTCGGAAAAGGTAGCGGGCAGCGTGACGGCGGCTTGCGCCGAGAGAGTGAGAAGCAGAAGTGCGGCGAGGGTTTTCATGGCTGGAATGAGAAGCGGCTTGTGAACGCTGCGTCTAAAGCGTTCCTTCACTATAAAAGGACGCTCCAATTAAAGAGGACCAAGAACTTTCACCACTTGCATGAGTCCGTTTAATTCGGTGGCGGCATGCTTGGCAAGACACTCGAGTGGCCTTGTGGCGGTGCACTTGCGGCAGCAGCTTGATCGCCACCGTGCGATTGAGGCTTTTCTGCACTGCTTTGTACACCGCGCCCATGCCGCCACAGTCAATGAACTCAAGAAACGTGTAGTTGGGAATCAACTCATCCAGCTCCGCGGTCGAAGGCGGAATGAAAGGATCGAACTTGATGGCGTCGCCACTTTTTTCTCTCTCCGGCTGCATAAGCACGATTTAAGTCGTCGGCATCAACCTTGGCAAGACATCCGAGCGATTCGCCGCAAAATAATCACTAGAAAGCATATTAGGCCGCCCGATAAGCCGCCACTAACTGCTCCACGCTGCGCTCCCAATTCAATTCCTGCGTGAGACGTTGGTAACCGGCGGTGGCAATAGTTTTGCGGCGTGGTTCGTCGTCGAGGAGGTCGAGGATGGCATCGCCGAGCTTTTCGGCGCTGTTTTCCATCACATAAACCGCACCATCACCGGCGGAGTAGCGGCCTTCGACGGTGCCGAACATGACCATCGGTTTGGCGAAGGCCATGTATTCGAGCACCTTGTTCATGGTGCAGTGGTCGTTGTAGGCGTTGATGGGATCGCAGGCGACGCCGAGGTCGATGGTGCGTAGGGCGCTGCACAAAAATTCATCGCTGACGCGGCCGGGCATGCTGATGTGATTCTGCAGGCCAAGCTGATCACGCTGCGCGAGCAGGGCGGCATGTTCGGGGCCGGAACCCATGAGGAGGAACTGTATATCATCACGTTGGCGCGTTTTGATGATGTGCGCAGCGGCACGGACAAGGTAATCGACACCATCGGCATTACCCATGACGCCGATGTAGCCGACGAGATATTTTTTGCCGCTCCGCAGCGATTCATCCGGCTCTGCTGCGGTGTTCATGCGACTGGGAGCGGTGCGCACGATGAAAGCGCGGTCATCACGCAGCTTGCCACGCTGTTTGACGGCAGCCAGCACGCTCTGATTGGTGGCGATGACGACATTGGCGAGAGCGAGCGTGCAGCGTTCGGCAATACGCACGGCCCAGTACATGAGGCCGCGTTTGCCGAACTTGGCCTCGAACATTTCGGGCCACAGATCATGCACGTCGAAGATGACCTTTACGCCGCCGAAGAGCTTGAAGGGCAGGGCGACGAGAAAGAGCAAGTCGGGCGGATTGCAGAGATGGATCACGTCGAAGCCACCGCGACGCCAAGCTTTGAGGGCGCAGGTGAATTCACCCCAGAGCGCAGAGGCGTATTCGGCGATGAAGCCGCCGAGCGACCCGGCCTCGCCACTGATCCAGTGGCGGTAGATTTGAATGCCTTCTAGCACTTCCTCCGCCTGCGTGTAGCCACGCATCTGCGGGCAGATAACCGTCACCGCATGCCCAGCTTCACGCAGCGCGCAGGCTTCCTGCCACACACGCCGGTCGAAGGGCACCGGCAGGTTTTCGACGAGGATGAGGACGCGCATGAACGAAGCAGGCTAGGAACCGTGGGCGGTCTTGGCACGATCTTCCTTCGACTTCCAGATGATTTTCAGCGCCTTGCCATCCTTGGCCGGCCCGCCAAAAAAGTCGCCCGTGTCCTTTAGTGTCACGAAGATGATGAAGCCAAACAAGGCCAGCGCACAGGCGGTCTGCACGTATTCGAGGATTCTGCCCTGCGGTGGTTTGCGACGGATGGCCTCAGCAGCGGCCATCGTGATATGACCGCCATCCAGCACAGGGAAGGGCATCATGTTGAGGATGGCGAGGTTGATGTTGAACACGACGCTGAACCACAACACGAGGCGCCAGCCATCAGGATGCTGGAAGAGCTTGTAATAGAGGCGACCGACACCGACGGGACCACTCATGTGCGCCGGACTGAGGTCGGATTTCGGCGAGAAAAGCTTGGAGACGAGGTTGCCCATGTGACGGACGGCGTCGCTGATCTGCTCCCACGGGGTGATCGTGATAGGCATGCGTTTGCCTTCGACATCCCAAGCGACACCGATCATCGGATACTCCTGTTTATCATCCAAGACCTCCTTCATGTTGTTTTCATCGGGAATGCGCGGCGTCACCGGCAACTGGATGAGTTTGCCAGCGCGCTCGATGTCGAGTGTGATGGTCTTGCCAAGGTTGGCTTTGATGTAATCGCCGAGATCACCCATGCTACGCAATTGCAGACCGTCTGCACGTAAGACGAGGTCATCGGCCTTGATGCCGGCTTCATCTGCTGGGCTGTTTGGTGCGACGCCACCGACCATAGGCGTCATCTGGCCTTGCAGGCCCACATCGCGCAATCCGGGGCGCTTGAAAATGGACTGCCACCAGGACACTGGCTCGATTTTTTCTTCAGACTTCGGCCAGGCTTTGGGATCGACATCGAATTTCATCACGCCCTTGCCCGAACGCTCCACTTCAAAGACAATGGTGTCACCTTCGCTGGCCACCATACCTCAGCGCACGCTATCCACGAGACCTTCGAAGCGTTTCACCGGCTGGCCGTCCACTTGAAGGATTTTGTCACCCGGCAGGATTCCCACCTTTTCAGCCGGGCTGCCTTTTTCGACATGACCGACGATGGTGGTCGTATGCGCTTCGCTTTGGGGCTTGCCGACCATCCAAACGGCGGTGGCAAACAAACAAGCCAATAAAAAGCTGAACAATGGACCCGCAAACGCGACGATGGCTTTGTCGAGCGGAGTGATGGGCGGCAGCGACTCTGTGCTGGTTTCGCCTTCAAGGCCGCCCATGGGGGCCATTTGCGGCAGGGCCACGAAACCGCCCGCAGGGATGCTACCGAGGCCGTATTCGACACCGTTGATGGTCTTTTTCCACAGAGGCTTACCAAACCAGATGTAGAACTTCTCGATCTTCAGCCCACGCCAGCGTGCCGCAAGGAAATGGCCCCATTCGTGGACGACGATCATGAGGTTGAAGACGAGGATCACCTCCAAGATGAGGATGATGAAGCGGAGAATTTCACCGAAGGTGCCGAGGGAGGAAAGCCATGCCATAGTGGGGGAGGAAAAATCAGGCGGAGCACCGGCGGAATTGCCGGCGCATCGAAAGACAAGGCTGGAAAGATAACATTCGAGCATGATTGGCGCAAATGATGCGGGAAGTTTATGCATTGAGGCCCAGATCATTTGCTCCATGCCTACTCTGTGAAATATTTGTCATCCTGCTGCCTCACACGTATTCTAATAACATCCCACCCTGATAATGCTGATTCGCACCGCTATTTTCCTGCTCCTGCCCTGGCTAATGATCTCCTGCCGCACCGCTAAAAGCGTGATCAGTGCGGTCGATGTCAAACCCTCAGGCTTCCTGCCGCATGGGACGGAACTGAAGGAAGACCGCAAGCGCTCGCCTTTCATCGGCAACTGGTGGAACAAAGATCCAAGAGTGCTAAAGGCCGCCGAACAGGTGAAATTGATCTACATCGCCCCGGTGGTGGCCGATCAACTGCGGCCGATGGAACAGAAATTCACCAAGCTTGAGTTCAGCAACAAGCGTCGCGACGACAAGACCCAGAGCCTGCTCAAGTACACACAAGAAAAATTCGCGGGAGCCTTCAAATCCAACAACAAATCGCGTTTCAATGTCGTGGATGCCCCTTCCAAGGACGCAATGACATTGAAGCTCTCCTTCATCGAATGGGAACCAAATACCTACTCTGGATTGTTGGTGAGGGAGGCTGTGGATCTGGTAACGTTGCCAATGGTCGGCGGCCTATTCAGCAAACCTGCACGCGGTAAAATCGCTATCGAAGGTGTTCTCATCGAACCAAAGACAGGAAAATCGTTCTTCGAATTTGCCGACAAAGAAGAAGCAAAGACACTGTTTTTTTTCTTCCCTCAAGAGTTGTTCCCTTCCGGTCAGGCCAAGTATGCCATTCGTGAATGGGCAAGGCAGTTTGAGAAACTCATGAGCACTCCGCCCGAGAAACGAGTGAAGGACAGTTGGCCATTCCAGATCATCGCATTCTGATCCAGATCATCGCTTGAGTGATGCGCTTCTTATAAAAATCACAGCCACTCCATCGCTGCTGAAATTTTCAGCCGCAGTCTGAATGATTCGTGATTGCCAAGGTCGGAGATTGTGTGCGCTACTACCAAGCGTCACTCAATTCATCATGAAAACGCCTTCTCTTCGATTCATCGTTCTTCTACTCGTCGGTGCTTCAATGACACTGACTTCCTGCCAGTATCCCCACTACAACATGGGTCCCAATCAACGCGCTGGCACGCTTTACGGTGCCGCTGGCGGTGCCTTGCTGGGCGGACTCGTCAGCCATCGACATCCGCTTCAAGGAGTGCTCGTCGGCGGTCTTCTTGGTGGTTTGCTTGGTAACACCGTCGGCCTCAGCCGTGACTGTTACTATTATGTGAACCGTAGTTCAGGCTACGGGAATCGGTATTACTACGGCAGACCGTACTACTCCAGCTCGGCCTACCGGCCCACCTACTATTCGAGTTCGTACTATCGCCACCCATATTACTCAAACAGCTACTACAGCAGCCCGTTCTACAACCGCACACCATCGTACAGCAGCTACAACTATCGCCCATGGGGTGGCGGCTTTGGTTTTGGCCAGCCGTTTGGCTTGGGCAGTGGCTTCGGCCTCGGCTCGCGTTGGTACTAAAAGCCAGCCAGCATCATATCAAACAACCTGCGCTGGCAACGGCGTAGGTTTTTTAATGCAGTTCGAAGATGCCCTCGATCTCCACCGCGATGTTGCCCGGCAGTGAGCCCATGCCCACGGCGCTGCGCGCTCCAATCCCGTTTTCTTCGCCCCATACCTCGCCAAACAGCTCACTGCAGCCATTGATGACCTTGGGATGATCGGGAAAGTCTGCCGTGCTGTTGACCATGCCGAGCAGTTTCACCACACGCTTCACACGATCCAGGCTGCCCAGCTCACTTTTCAATGTCGCCAGCAGCGCAAGTCCGGTCTGCCGCGCCGCAGCCTTGCCCTCAGCAAGATCGAGATCCGCGCCGACACGACCGGTGATGTAGTTCCCTTCGCCCAGATAAGGACCATGGCCAGAGACGTAGGCCACATTGCCAACGATAACGACTGGCTTGTACACACCGCCGCGTGGCGGTGCAGGTGGCAGGCTGAGTCCGAGGGTGGTGAGTTGTTGTTCAGCAGTCATGGTGTGAAAGGATTCAGGCGTCGTTGAAGAGCTGGCGGTTTTTCCAGAAGTAGCTGAAACCGGAGGCCAGCGTCAGGAAAGTGGTGAAATAAACAATGCTGTCGCCCGCCCAGCCAGGCACCGTGGCGTAAAACGGCTTCGCAAAACTAAACAGCGTCTCATCAGACGCCTGCTTCACGAGGAACCAGCTTACGGTAATGATCTGCCAGAGCATTTTGTGTTTTCCCAGCTTTTCCGCCATCAGAATGGCTCCCTGTCCCGCTGCGATGAGCCGGATGCCCGTCACGAAAAACTCCCGCGACAGCACCACCACCGCCACCCAGGCCGGCAAATCCCCGCGCTCCACCAGCAGAATGAAAGCCGCCGCGATGAGGATCTTGTCCGCCAGCGGGTCGAACAGTTTGCCAAAATTCGTCACAATGCCGCGCGCACGCGCGATCCGTCCGTCGAAGTAATCGGTGATCGAAGCCACACCAAACACCAGCGCCGCGATCGAGATGTGATGCACCACTGGCAGGTAAAAACACACGACAAACACCGCCGTCAGTGCAAGACGGGCGACAGTGAGTTGGTTCGGCAGATTCATGGGTTGGACGATTCCCCTGTCTAGCGATGGAATAGCCCTGCTGTCAACGCCAAGCCTGCGACGGACCATCAAAACAAAAACCCCGATGCGCCGTAAGCCGTTGCCCAAACCTCGCACATTGAACCCTGAGTTCTTCTTATCGCCTGAGTGTCGTGATCAGCTCATTCAACTTCACCCGCATGAGTTCCAGGTCGGCGAGCGTGGGTGGATCATTGGCAAAAGGCGTGTCCAGCGTATTCACCCCATTGCTGTTGTTGCTGGTCCCGTTGATCGCGGTGCTGAGCTGGGCCATCGTCACCTCACCGGGCAGGCCTTGTGGGCCGGAGCCACCGTCGTTCCCGTTCTGACCACGAGGTATGCCAAACTGAAAGCGCACGTTCGATCCATCAAAGCTGGTCTGCACCGTCGCGTTGTCGCCGGGATTCAAAGTCGTCACGCTATCCACGAGGGCATTGGCAAACGGTGGCCCTTGGGGGCCTTGGGGCCCTGTGCCGCCATCGTTTCCGTTGGACCCATTGCTGCCCGGACTTCCTGCCGCACCATCGTTGCCGGTAAAACCACGGGGAATATTGAAGATCATTCGCACGGCATTGCCATCGAAGACCGACTGCACGGAGGCGGGATCCGTCGGGTTCAGCATGTTCACGCCATCGACGATGAAGTTAGTGAACGGCGGGCCTTGGCCGCCATCGTTGCCGTTGCTGCCATTCGTGCCGTCATTGCCACGTGGAATGCCGAAGGTGAAGCGCACACTCGCACCTTCAAAGCTCGTTTGCACCACCGCGGCATCGCCAGGGTTCAGCGTTGTCACACCATCCACGATGGTATTCCCAAAGACCGGGCCCGCTGCGCCGTCACTGCCACGCGGAATGCCGAAGCTGAAGTGCAGCGTGCTGCCAACGATGCCCAAGTTGACCGTCGCCGGATCACCCGGATTGACGGTGTTCACAGCATCCACCACCACGCCGGTCAGACCAGCGGCAGCGTCGATGAGGTCTTTGATGCCGCTGAACTGATTGCGGAACAGCGTCGCGTCGATGAGCTGTCCGTCTTGCGGCCATTGGGGATCGTAGGGCATGACAGGTGAAGAAGTTGACGGTTGTTGAGGCCCGCTGCGCGGGCGGTTGCGGTGGTTGACCGTGGTTGACCGTGGTTGGACAACGACGGTCAACGGCGCGCAGCGCCCTCAACCACAGCCAACCACGGTTAACTCACCTCCGAATCACGGCACCACCGCCTGCACTTCCGGTCCGGGCAAGCTTTCACCCGCACCGTTCACGGAAGTGACGCGGACTTTCACCGTGGCACCGCTGGGCAGACCACTGAGCGTGGCATCGCTGTCGGAAGAACTTTCCACGGCGTGGAATTCGGTGTCCGTGCCGACGATGAGAATCCACACGCGGTAATGATCCGAACGCAGCGCATCGTCCCAGTCTGCCAGCAGCGTGCCGGGCACGCCAGCCACCAGCGTCGTGAAGCTCGGCGCTTCCGGTGTTTCCTCGTCTGCCGGGCGGCTGAGGCCAAAGTTATGCCAGCGTGGATCATCATCGCTGAGCACCGTTTCCAGTTCGCCGATGAGGCCGTTCATGCGTTTGCGCAGGTTCGCCTCCGCCGTGTCACGCGCATTCTTCGCGGTGCCTGCCAGCGCGATCTTGTCGGCCAGCGCGGCGCGGGCGTCACTGATGGCGGTGTAAGTGGTATCCGCGATGGCCGCCGTGGCACCATGTCCACGCTCTCATGCGCCGCATGGTTGGTGAACCAGGTTTTCAGGCTGTTCACCAGATTGAAGCGGTCCTCCTGCGTCGAGGGCATGGCCGTCGAATTGTCCGGCCAGCCTGCCGCGCCCCGTTCCGTGGTGTAGCTCTCGCCGAAGAATTTGGACAGGCGCTTGCGTGCGTTGCCGATGAAGGTCTTGCCTGCCGCATCTGCCGTGGTCAGCGTGGCGTTGGCCGTCTTCTTCGCCACTCGGGCATCGCCAAAGGCCGCCTCCGACGCACGCGCTGCCGCCAGGGCCGGTCGCAGCAACGCCTCCATGTTTTGTTTGATCCCGAGCGTTACTTCGAGCTGGTGAAGACCGTCACACATGTCGTCACAGACGGCAAAGAGGCGGTCACGTTTGGTGGGTAGTGCATTGGAGGCCATGGTGGTTGAGCGCTTGTGGCGCGGTGCCTCCTGCTGCCCAAAGCGTGAGCCATCTCCAAAATAGGCTTGTCCGAATCTGGCCACGCGAGAGGGAAAGAAGAAGTGTGCCGCGTCTGGTTGTCTAACGCGTCCTCCCCACCGGACAAACACGCCCGATGTGATCGAGAGGACGAATTTCGCCTTAAATCGTACAAAAAGTGCCCGCTGATGACAATCTTTTTTCACCGTGCTTTTTCCACCCCGCCTTCCGCCTGCCGTAATGTCCTCTGGCAGAAACAAGAACAGCGCACGCTAGCCGTGCGGCTCGGAAAAAAAGTCAAGTAAGCCAAACGGCTCTCGTTAGGCCCGCTGGGATTTTCAAATGCACTCCACGCTTCCCATGCGGTCCATTTGGATTTTCAAGTGCCTCAGACGGCTCCCGTGCGGTGCTCCGGGATTTCCCAAGGGCCGCCACGGCTCCCGTGCGGCTCATTTGAATTTTCAAGTGTGCCCAACGGCTCCCGTCTGGCCCACCAGGAAATTTCAGCGTAATCCACTCCTCCCGTTAAGCGTTGTTTTTTCGGCGGGAGGGTTTGAAAACCAATGATTTGAGGCGTCTTGAACCTCTGGAAGATCAGGCTCGGTGCGAGGGTCCCGCTGGCTTTGATGCGGCGCTCAACCACATTTGCCACCCCAATGTTGAGAGCTGTGGCCCTGCTATCGAGATTGGTGGTGTGGCAAATAGAGTCCGCTCTGGCCTGCTGGAGAAAAACCTTGTGATAGCGAAGCCAGTCGGGAATGGCACTCGGTTAAGACCATTCATCGTGGATTTTGAATGTTCGGGAGGACCTCCAAAAGCACCGTTCATCGCGAGCATTGATAATTCAACTTTGGTACAACGGCGTGCCGTGCAGCGGGT
>Ga0114970_10004032_pt1 | contig 10708 bp, 10 predicted proteins | sample M_140205_XF_Meta_FD_87030 | JGI IMG/M metagenome (GOLD analysis project Ga0114970, IMG submission 87030) | Freshwater microbial communities from Lake Montjoie, Canada to study carbon cycling - M_140205_XF_MetaG | ecosystem: Environmental > Aquatic > Freshwater > Lake | place: Lake Montjoie... | reverse complement strand
CTTGGTCAACGCCCACAGCCACGCTTTCCAGCGCGCCTTTGTTGGTCTGGCAGAACGCCGCGACAGCGCGCAAGACGACTTCTGGAGTTGGCGCGACCGCATGTACGGCGTGGCGCTGCGCATCACACCCGAACAGCTGCACGCAGTGGCCGTGCACCTTTACACCGAGCTGCTGGCCGGCGGCTACACGCACACCTGCGAATTCCACTACCTGCACCACCGCGAAAGCGGCCAGCCCTATGCCGACGAAGCCACCATGAGCCGCGCGCTGGCGCAGGCCGCGGTGGACACCGGCATGGGCTTGACCTTGCTGCCGGTGCTCTACGAACGCGCTGGCTTTGCTCAAGCAGCACTGCGCCAGGACCAACGCCGCTTTGCCACCGACGTGGCCCGCGTGCTGCGCCTGCGCGACGCAGTGCGCTCTTGGCGATTGCCCCACGTGGACGCTGGCGTGGCCATCCACTCCTTGCGTGCGGCCACGCCGGCTTCGCTGCTAGAGCTAACGCGTTTGCTGCAGGGCGACCCCGGCCCCATCCACATCCACATCGCCGAGCAAACTAGCGAAGTAACCGACTGTCTGGCCAGCACGGGCGCCCGACCCATCGCGTGGCTGGCCCGCGAGCTGCCACTGGATGCGCGCTGGCAACTGGTACACGCCACCCACGCCACAGCGGAGGAAATTCAGGCAGTGGCGGCCAGTGGCGCCGGTGTGGTCCTCTGCCCTGGCACCGAAGCCAACTTGGGCGACGGCCGGTGCGACCTGCCCGCCTGGCTGGCCAGTAGCACGCCGCTATCCGTGGGCAGCGACAGCCAAGTCACCCGCCACTGGACCGAAGAGCTGCGATGGCTCGAGTATGGCCAGCGCCTGGCCCTGCGCCGACGCAACGTAGCCGCAGACAGCGACGGCCACAGCGCCACGGCAGCGCGTTTGTTCCAGCGCCTGTTGAACGGCGGCGCGGCCGCGGCCGGCTGGAACGCCAGCGGTCTAGCCGTGGGTGCCCGGGCGGACCTGCTGGTGTTGAACACCGCCGATGCGGCGTTGATAGGTATACCCGACAGCCACTTGCTAGATGCCGTCGTCTTTGCCGCTGGCAGCCAGCCCTTTGTCAGCACCTGGGTGGCCGGACAACGCGTACCAGCCGGCGAGACCGCACCAGCTATGCAGCACGCCATGCGCCAGCTCTGGTCTGCAGCTACCTGATACCCCTTCTCGGTCAACCGCCTGGGGAGTCGGTGCCGTCCGCTTGGTCGGGTATGGAATGGATGCTCACCATCGTCAGCACCTCGTAGGCGGCGACCGTCTCGCCGTCCTGATTGCTGATCTCAGTATCCCAGCGCACCTCGCCCCAACCCTTTTCCGGTCGCAGCGACTTTTGTTTACACGCGATGCGAACCCGGATGCGATCGCCGGGCTTCACGGGTTTAACGAAGCGCAACGCCTCGAGCCCATAATTGCCCAGCACCGGGCCGTAGTCGGGGTCGACAAACAAGCCTGCCGCGGCGCTAATCAAGAAATATCCATGCGCCACTCGGCCACCGAACAGCGGATTGCGAGCCGCTTCAGTCTCCGACATATGCGCGTAAAACCGGTCTCCCGACAGCGCCGCGAAGGCTTCAATATCGGCCACCGTGATTTCCCGTTCTGCGGATTCAAAGCTATCGCCCAACGCCAGTTCAAAGAACGGGAGGCGGAATGGGTGCGCGCGCGGCGAACGGGTGGTCGCTCCGCGAATGAAGCGCCCACCGATGCGACTCAAGGTTTCGGGGGATCCTTGGATGGCGGTGCGCTGCATGTAATGCAAGAGGCCGCGCATGCCGCCCATCTCCTCAGAGCCCCCGGCGCGACCCGGGCCCCCATGCACGAGGGTGGCTAAGGGCGAGCCATGGCCGGTGGACTCCGCCGCACAGTGACGATTCACCACCAACAAGCGCCCGTGGTAAGGCGCCAGACCCAACACCAGTTCTTCAGCCACGGCATCATCCGCCGTGAATACCGAACTGACCAAACTGCCCTCGCCCCGCCGGGCCCAGGTCACCGCTTCGCTCAAGTCGCGATAGGGCAAGAGCGTCGCGACTGGGCCGAAGGCCTCCACGGTATGCACCACCTGCGCACGCGCGGCATCAACGCTGCGCAGCAGCACGGGCGACATGAACGCGCCCAGCGCGCGCTGACCGGTGGCACCGCGTTCTGCCTCTACATCGCCGGCGACCACCTCCGCTTCGGCGCGCAGCGCCTGCAGGGCCGCCAATACATCCGTCCGTTGCGCCAGCGTCGCCAACGGACCCATACGCACGCCCGCGTCTCTCGGATCGCCAACCGTGATCGTCGCCAGACGCGCCGCAATTGCCGCGGCGATCGGTTCCGCCAACGCCTCCGGGACGATGACTTTGCGAATGGCGGTACATTTTTGCCCCGCCTTCGCGGTCATCTCGCGCACCACCTCGCGCACCAACAACTCAAATTCGGGTGTGCCCGGTTGCGCATCCGGTCCGAGCAGTGCGCAGTTCAACGAATCGGTTTCAGCCAAGAAGCGCACGGATTCGGAGACCACGCGTGGATGGGTCCGCAAACGCATAGCCGTAGCAGCAGAACCCGTGAACGACACCACGTCCTGGCAGGTCAGATGGGAAAACAAATCTCCCACCGAGCCCACCACGAGTTGCAAAGCTCCCGCCGGCAAAATGTCCAGCGCAATGATCTGGCGCACCACTGCCTCGGTCAGATAGGAGGTGGCGGTGGCCGGCTTCACAATCACGGGCATGCCGGCCAAGATTGCCGGCGCCAGTTTTTCCAAGAGTCCCCAGACTGGAAAATTGAATGCATTGATGTGGATCGCCGCCCCTTCGAAGGGCAAATGCACGTGCTGCGCCACAAAGGTGCCCTGTTTGGACAAGCGTTCGACGTCACCGTCGAGTAACACGTGGGCATTCGGCAAGTCGCGCCCACCACGGCTCGCGTAGGTGAGCAAAGTCCCAATTCCCCCTTCGATATCCACCCACGCATCCGCGCGGGTAGCGCCTGTCGCCCAGGACTGCGCGTAAAAGGTCTCTTTCAGTTCCAGCAGGCGCTTACCGACGCTACGCAAGGCCGACGCCCGCTCGGTGAAGGTGAGCCGTCGCAAGGCCGGGCCGCCCACGTGACGGGCGTACCGTAACAGCGCCTCCGTATCGAGGCCCTCACTCACCACCGTCGCCACGCCCTCGAAGGTACTGGCGTCGCGCAACACCACGCCCTCGCCAGGCGCGCGCCACCAGCGGCCCGCGATATAACTTTCCAGTGGGCGCGCGCTCACCGGCGATCTCGCCGGTGCAGAGCGCAAACCGCGCCAATCAACCTAGGAGCGCCCGCACGCTGGGCGCGATCTGGTGAATCGTCAGACATATCCCCTCCTCGTCGTGCGCCGTGTTAACGGCCGGTAAATTGCGCGATGCGCGTGTCACGGAAAGCGGCAACGCCTTCTGCATAGTCGGCCGAGCGCCCGAGTTCTTGTTGCAAATCGCGCTCTACATCGAGTTGCTCGGACAGGTTGTGTTGCCAGCCGCCGTAGATCGCTTCTTTGGTGCGCGCCAGTCCTCGCGTGGGACCTTGGGCCAACCGTTGCGCGAGAGCATCGACCGTCTCGGCCAGCAGCGCGTCATCCACACACTGCCAAATCAATCCCCACGCTGCGGCTTGTTCGCCGCTCACCTTGTCACCGAGCAACATCAAGCCCAAAGCGCGCGCATTACCGACCAGTCGGGGCAACAACCAGGTTCCACCACAATCGGGGACGAGGCCGAGTTTATTGAACCCCTGCACGAAGACCGCCGAGCGCGCTGCCACCACCACATCGCAGGCCAGCGCCAAGTTGGCGCCCGCACCAGCGGCCACCCCGTTAACTGCGGCCAACACCGGTAGCGGCAGCGCGCGTAGCGTTCGCACCAAGGGCGCGTAGTCACGCGCTATCGACTCGCCCAGATCGACCGGTGCGCCGCCGGGCGCCACCGCACGATCACTGAGATCCTGACCGGCACAAAAGGCTCGCCCGCTGCCAGTCAACACCAGCACCCGCGCCCCCTCCGGGCCGAGGCGTGCCAGGGCGTCACGCACCTCGCCGTGCATCTGCGCCGTAAATGCATTGAGTTTGTCCGGCCGGTGCAGTGTGAGCCGCGCAATGCCATCTACGCAGCTGTACAGAATCGAGGTGTAGGTCATCGGATAGCCTTAAATATCATCGTAGATAATGTGAATTTTGTCGGTCGTAGGCGTGGCCTGGCAGCACAACACATAGCCGGCCGCGACCTCCCAGTCCTCCAGCGCCTGATTGCGCTCCATCGCCACCGCACCCGCCACCACCCGGGTACGACAGGTTGAGCAAATGCCCGCGCGGCAGGAGAACGGCAGGCGCAGACCGGCCGCTTCAGCCGCCGCCAGCACCGACTGCTGCCGGTCCATTAGAAAATGCTGATCGCGCCCGTCCATGGTGACCGTCACCGCCACCACCTGCGCATCGGTCACGAGCATAGGTGCCGGCGCTGGACGTGCCCGCGCACGGCTACCGAACCGCTCGGCGTGGATGCGCCCCGGTACGCCGCTTTCTTTCAATGCACCGGTCAGATCCGCCAGCATGCTGTCAGGACCGCACACATACCATTCATCGACCGTCACGCCATCCAGATCACTGGCAAGCACGCGGCGCACCATTGCCGCGTCGATCCGGCCTTCGTGGCGTTCCAGCTCTTGCTGCTCTTGGCTCATCAGAAAGTGCAACGTGAAGCGGCCCAGATAGCGATTTTTCAAGGCCAGCAACGCCTCAGCAAACATGGTACGCGACAGCGTTTGATTGCCGTAATAAAGAGCTACACGTGCGGCCGGCTCCGCTGCCAAGACAGCAGTGATGATCGCCAGCACCGGCGTGATGCCAGAGCCGGCGGCAAAGGCCACATGCGAGCGCGACCGCGTGGCATCGATGACTGCGCGGAAGCGACCAGTCGGGGGCATGACCTCGACCGTTGCGCCCACGGGTAGTGCCGCCAAGTGCTGCGACATCACCCCTTGCATACGCACGCCCAAGACCAACGAGTCGTGGCCGCGGCCCACGATCGAGTACGTGCGTCGCACGTCCTGGCCCGCCAGGACGGCGCGCACTGGCAAGTGTTGTCCACCCTCAAATTGAAACCAGGGAGCCAGCGTGGCCGGCAGTTGGAACTCCAACAGCACAGCGGCCTCAGCGAGTGGCTCACGGCGGATGAGTGTCAATGGATGGTAGGTCAGCACTGCAGCTCTCAAAGGCACTTGAAGCGATCGAAGGGTTCTTGGCAGGCGCAGCAGCGATGCAGCGCTTTACACGGCGTCGAGCCAAACTCCGAGAGCAACTCCGTCTGGCGACTGGCGCAGCGCGGGCAGGCCGGCGCGACCTCCTCCTCGAGCAAGGCGGCGACGCGACCGACGGGGAACTCGGGCGGTGCAATGCCATAGGCGCGCAATTTATCGCAACCCTCTAGGGTGATCCACGCACTGCTCCACGGCGGCGACAGAACGTCGTGCACCTGCGCCACGTAGCCGGCCAGTTGCAGCGCGGCGACCACATCGCTTTTGATCACCGCCGTCGCCGGGCAACCGGAATAGGTCGGCGTAATGCCGACCACCACGTGCCGTCCCTGCACCGACACCTCACGGATCACCCCGAGATCCAATAAAGAAAGCACCGGAATCTCCGGATCGGGCACCGTACGCAGCACCGCCCACACGGCCGATACTTCGGGACTGGCCAGTGCCGTCACCACTTCGCCCCGGGGTGTGCCCGATGCAAGGACTGCAGCTCCGCCAGGAGATGGCCGAGATGTTCGCTGTGCTGCGCGCGCTTGCCAAACCAGCGATAGTCCACGTTGCTCGGTCGGGTCAAAGTCGCCGCACGGAGAATCGGCGCTAAGCGCGCTTCAAAGCCGGCCTGCACCGCGGCAACCGAGGGCACCACGCTGCGCTCCGCCAGGGCCTGCTCAAGCGCATCTTCAGCGAACCACTCAGCGACATAGGGCCAGAGCGTGACCAGCGCCGTGGCCACCCGCTGGTGGCTTACGTCTGTGCCATCCCCCAGACGGACCAGCCAACCACTGCTGTAGCGGCTGTGGTACCGGATTTCCTTGACCGCTTTGGCCGCAATCTGCGCCAGCCGCGTATCCGTAGACTGCATTAATTGTTCGAACAGTTCGAGCCGCCACAGGTCCAGCAAACACTGCCGCACGATGGTCTGGCCAAAATCGCCATTCGGCAGTTCTGCCATCGTGGCATTGAGAAAGTCACATTCCTCGCGCAAGTATGCGAAGTCGTCTTCGGTGCGCCCGGCGCCTTCGAGTTCACCGGCATAAGCGTAGAGCAGTCGCGCTTGTCCGAGTAGGTCGAGCGAGATATTCGCACAACCCAGATCTTCTTCAATCGCCGGTCCGTGACCGATCCACGCCGAGAGTCGCTGCGCGAGCACCAACGAGGTATCGGCGAGGCGCAACACGTAGGTCGTTAACTCACGGGCAGTGGCGGGAGTGGTCACCGCGTTCACAAGGTCTCCACGTCTTTGGGAATGTCATAGAAGGTGGGATGGCGATAGATTTTGTCTTCGGCCGGGTCGAAGAACGCCGCCGCATCTTCTGGAGCGGAGGCGACGATGTCGGCCGATTTTACGACCCACAGGCTCACGCCTTCCTGACGACGGGTATAGAGATCCCGTGCATGCTCGATAGCCATGGCCGCGTCTGCGGCATGCAGACTACCGACATGTTTGTGGTCGAGCCCGCGCTTGGCACGGACGAAGACTTCATAGAGTGCCCAATCTTGGGGAAGTGTCATGGCAATGGCTCCGTAGACCTTAAGCGACTGCACGCGCGGCGCGCTTGGCCGCATGGGCGATGGCCGCCTCACGGACCCAAGCGCCCGCGGCATGGGCCTCGCGGCGTTCCGCAATGCGCTCGGCATTGCACGGACCGTTGCCCTTGAGCACCGCATTGAATTCGCTCCAGTCCAGTGGTCCGGTCTGGTAGTGGCCATCCTCGGCCTGATGCAATTGCGCATCCGGGACCGTCAATCCCAAAAACTGCGCCTGCGGCACGGTGAAGTCGACAAACTTCTGTCGCAGTTCGTCATTGGTAAAGCGCTTGATTTTCCAGCGCACCGACAGCGCCGTATGCTGCGAGGTGGTGTCCGGCGGACCGAACATCATGAGCGCGGGCCACCACCAACGATTCAGCGCGTCCTGCGCCATCCGCTGTTGCGCCGGCGTGCCACGCGCTAGCGACAGCATCGCGTGGTACCCCTGCCGTTGATGAAAACTCTCTTCCTTGCAGACCCGCACCATGGCGCGCGCATAAGGCCCGTAAGAGCAGCGGCATAAAGGAATCTGATTCATGATCGCCGCGCCATCGACCAACCAACCGATCGCCGCGACATCCGCCCAGGTCGGGGTCGGGTAATTGAAAATAGACGAATACTTGGCGCGCCCGGACAGCAACTGCTCAATCAGTTCGCTGCGCGCAATGCCGAGCGTCTCGGCTGCGCTGTATAGGTAAGCGCCATGACCACCTTCGTCTTGCACTTTGGCGATCAGGATCGATTTGCGTAGCAACGAGGGCGCGCGCGAGATCCAGTGGCCCTCGGGCAGCATGCCGACGATTTCGGAGTGGGCGTGTTGGGAGATCTGACGGATCAAAGTCTGCCGATAGGCCTCAGGCATCCAATCTTTAGGCTCAATTTTTTCCTCGGCATCAATGCGGGCCTGGAAGCGCGCCATCCGCTCGCTATCCTCCACCGCACTGGCCGCCTTAGGCGGGGCCTCCAGTAATCCTTGCGTATACATCCCCGCCCCCCGTTGCGAACTTTGGGCCACGCCTCAGCGTGAGGCGACTCCTCTTTCGACAATCGTGACACGACTTATGTAACTTAACAAGTTTTCCCGTGTCACAATTAACGCCAGACTACGATGACTCACATGCCCCTGACCGATCCCGTCCTCACCCTGCGCAACACCTTCCAGGCGCAACGACCCCTGCGAGGCGGCTCGCTGATCGTCACGGTGTTCGGTGACTCGTTGGCACCCCGCGGCGGCGCCATTACCCTTGGCAGTCTCATTCGTCTCATGGCTCCCTTCGGCTTGACCGATCGACTGGTGCGCACCTCCGTCAGCCGCTTGGTGGACGATGACTGGTTAATGTACCGGCGATCGGGGCGCCTGTCGGAATACGCGCTGTCCGCCACCGGCCGACAACGCTTCGCGAAAGCCACAGGCCGCATTTATGGTGGCCCGGTCCCGGTTGGCGACGGACGCTGGACTACTGTGGTCTTACCCCCTGCTGCCCTGGGTGACCGGCAACGCTTACGCGAATTGCTGCGCCTGGAAGGCTTCGGTGAGCTGGATCCGGGGGTCTATGTGCATCCCGCTGTCGCACCGGACGACGCCGTCGCGGCGCTGGCGACACACGGCATGACGAAGGTGTTGGTGTTTGCCGCTGACCTTGTGGCTGGCGCCAACGCCGCCGCGCTAATTGCTCGTGGTTGGGACTTGTCCGCTCTTGATACGCGTTACCGGCGTTTTGGCGCGTCCTTTCAGCCGGTCGCCGACCACCTTGCGACCCACGGACCACAAGACCCTGCGCACGCCTTCGTCACCCGCACACTGCTGATCCACGACTACCGCCGCATCCATCTACGCGACCCCCGGTTGCCGCGGGCCCTGTTGCCACCGGAATGGGCAGGCCATGCCGCCTATGCGCTGTGCCGACGCCTCTATGAGGCGGTCTTCGCCAGCGCCGAACAGCACCTCGATGCGGTAGCCACCCGCCTCGATGGCCCACTACCACCCGCGCAGGCCAGCATCCCACCGCGCTTCCCCGCCCCGTAAGGGCAACAAAGTCGACTCTTAGCGGCCAACCGCGCGAGCTACGTGAGGTTGTGCTCCAGGTCGTTGCAGACCGCGCAGGTCGTTGATCGGCTGGGCGCCACCAACAAAGTAAAAACCAACCCTTCGGGGTTGGATTTTTTTGCCTACTACCGCGTGGTTACGCGGGTTCCTGAGGGTTGTTACGGACAGCGGAGAGAGCCATTTCTGCGACCCACGGAAGCAATCGTTATCAAAGTTAAAATTCGAGATACCAAAGGCAATTATCAGCAATTAGCCCGTCGATGATCCGCAACTAAGTGGTCTGCAAATTTCATTTTCGGACTTCTCAGCGCACGATGCTTGGTAGCACGTCCTTTCATGCGCTTGCGCCACAACCGAAATGAATTAGGCTGCAATTCGTGTCTCATCAGGCGAATGACATCCGCCTCAGACCATCCCATGCGCTCCTGAATGGTCTCAAAGGCTGTCCGATCTTCCCAAGCCATCTGAATGATGGCCGAAATATCACCTTCTGAAAGGCTTGAAAGACGTTGAGAGAATTTCGTCTCCACGGCAATGCTCCATGACTAAATGCCGTTTCCTTAACCCCACCAGAGAGGTAACCGACACCACACGGACCTACACTCGGTGCACAATGGTTACCCTCTCCTGAAGGCCGGTTGCCAGCCATGCCCCCCCGTATCGTCGACCGGTCAAGCCAACTAGAAAACGAAGGCATCTCCGTTAGGCCGGGCTGCCCTATCGTACCTTGTCTCGCAGCCATCGCGTGGCTGGCGCTGCTGCCCTTCAGCGCACTTGCCCAGACACCACCGACACCCGTCGCGACAACTCCGCCTCCGCCGCCCGCGACGCCTGTTCCGCGTGTCGAAGAAGTGCTGGTTTCCGCACCGGAGCCACGCTACGTGGCCCCCACTACGCGCGACCACATCGGCCGCATCTGGGCGCCAGTCATGATCAACGGCAAGGGCCCGTATCGGCTGGTGCTCGACACGGGCGCAACACGCTCGGCAATCATGCAGCGCGTAGTCGATACCGCCGAGCTGCCGCTCGAACCCAAGCCCATGCGCCTGCGCGGCGTTACGGGGACGCGAATCGTTTCAGCGGCGCACGCCAAGACGCTGGCCTTCGGTGACCTACTGATTGAATCCGTCACCCTGCCAATCGTACCGGATGCGTTCGGAGGTGCCGACGGCGTGCTCGGTGGCGAAGGGCTCAAGGACAAACGTATCGCCATCGAATTTCGCAAGGACCGCATCAGCATTTCTCGTTCGCATGGCAAGCCGGCACTGCCTGGTTTTTCCGTGGTTCCCTTCAAGTACGCAGTGAACCGAGGTATGCGTATATCCGTGATGGTCGGCCCCATCCGTACTACCGCATTGATCGATACAGGGTCACAGGCGACGGTCGGCAATTTCGCCCTGCGTCAGGCGCTCGCGCGCCGCCACGACCCGCGCGATGTGTTCGACTCGGGTGTCATCGGCGTGACCGAGGACCTCCAGCATGCAACGCGTGTTCGCATACCGAGCATTTCGGCGGGCAAGTTGCTGGTGCAAAACGTGGAAATCATGTTCAGCGACCTGCAGATCTTCGAGTACTGGCAACTGACCGAACAGCCGGCACTGCTCATCGGCATGGACGTGCTCGGCGTGGTCGACGCGCTGGTGATCGACTACCGCCGCAGTGAACTGCATTTCCGCACGGACTCTGCCTTCGACATCGACCCGGGAAAGATCAGGCTTTGAGCGAGTACGGCGTAACTCGTGCCTCACTCTGGCCGCAGCAGTACCTCTCCTTCGATCTCCACCGGGATGCCGAACGGCAGTTCGGCCATGCCAACGGCG
>Ga0114970_10004031_pt1 | contig 10709 bp, 8 predicted proteins | sample M_140205_XF_Meta_FD_87030 | JGI IMG/M metagenome (GOLD analysis project Ga0114970, IMG submission 87030) | Freshwater microbial communities from Lake Montjoie, Canada to study carbon cycling - M_140205_XF_MetaG | ecosystem: Environmental > Aquatic > Freshwater > Lake | place: Lake Montjoie... | reverse complement strand
GAATTCATTCTGCCACATACGTCATCATTTGGATGTGAAAGTAAATAGAGTATTATTTCTGCTCTTGTTTTTTGAGTGAAGTCCATGACGTCTTTTTTACATGATTCACAATGACGGGAAACTAAACCAATTTTCATGTTTTCCCAATTTTCATTGCACGGTTCTTTGATTTCTACTTTCATATTTCATCCATTTTTGCCATCTGTACAATACTGCGGTATTTCCGTTCAAAAAACGGAATGAATTTTAAAAAAAAGCTCTTACTTCCATTCCACCGGAGTGAATCATCTTACCTGCTTCTGATTTTCTTCCGTTGTACTGAAAAGAAATTTGTAAAGTTTTGGAAAGTGAATGCTGATATCCTAAATTCCAAGTAAAATTTAATCCTGGTTTTAATGCTTCCAACATTTCAAAACCCAAAGCAGAATTTTGAATACCCGTATACTGAATATGAACAGCTGTAAATGTTCCTTGTAAACTTCCTTTTTCCGCTTTGTTGTATTTAAAAGAAGTCCCTAATTCTCTTACCTTAGCGATATCCCCGCCATATTGCTGAGAATTTTGCTTATGCGAATAACGACCATCTAAAGTGATTCGAAAGGTTGTGGTAGGCTGAATAATTACGCTTGGCTTTACGAAATAATAATTCAATGAATAATTTCTTCCGGCCGTATAATCCGCTTCAGAAATCTTCACTCCTTGTTGACCAGTAGCCTGGATAGTTACTACTTTCTTAATGTTCCATCTAAATGCGGTTTCAACATACGTATTTTGGCGAGAATCGAAACCGTTGGCTAGTAGAACTTTACTTCGTGTATCTTGAAATGTAAATTCACCGCCAGCGATGCTAGAGGTCCGGTTAAAAAATAAAGAATTCCGCAAATTACTCGTTGTTGAAAGTAAATTAGTATCCCTTATTGTCGTGGAAAAAGGATTAAAAGCTTCAGTGCCTTTGAATATATTTGTTTTTCTATTGATTCGAATTCTGGTTTGATTAGAGATACGAGATAGAAATTTTTTCACGCCATTTTTATTTGCCCATAATTTTTCAGGTCTCCAAAAAAAACCTTGATTCAATTCATTTGAATACGTTTTTATATAGACATTACTGGGAGTGAAAACCCGAATATAACTTGCCTGATCAACGTACTGTGCAATTTCAAACTCATTCAAATCCTTGACACCATCGCCATTATAATCAATCCAGGTATACACTCCTTGTCCATCATTCACCTTGATATACAAAAATTCTTTTTTTAATTCTAACCCTGAACCGATTTCATAAAAATTATTCCACGTGAAAGCACCTTTCAATGCCCTTAATTCATAATCAATCCGACCAAGAAGGGTGTTTTCAGGAGTTTGAGTAAGCAGGTTTGAGTTGACCACTTTCAATTCTCGGTAACTAGAAACAACATTTAACGATTGATTTTTTAAAGTCAATAGTTTCAATTCTCCCCCCCCAGTTCTCGCTCGAGCAACAGGCGTTAAATGGGAACTATCTGAACGTTGATCATACCTTTCACGGTAAAAAACAGTATATTTATTTTTACAAGAATCCGCGTTTGATATGTAAAATTGATAATCATAGAATTGATAACTAGTTAATTCTAAAGTTGTTTTTGACGTATAATATACATTCAATTCATGATCATCTTTAAATCCAATTCGGAAATCTTTTATGTTCTTTGACACTTCGATTTTATGTCTTAAAAATTGATTTTTATTTTCAGTCTGACTTGTTAAATAACTAATATTCCAGATAGAAGCGAATCCATTGTTATTCCACTTCCCATTACTTTTAGATCTAAAACCTTGATAATCTGATCCAATCATAAATTGCTGACCCTCAAAATTTAAGTTTCCTTTATTTTTATGTTTAAAATTTCCTGCAATGGTAGTTGCCAATTGATCTCCTGTAAAACCTTTATTTCTAGTATTCCAATCTCTGTCAAATTCAACTGCTCTGTATTGCTCAATTGGACTAAAATGGCGATCCAAGGATTCTACTTCGACTTTTGTTTCTAAATCCCACTTATGGGTAGTTTCCTTACTTAAAGGAATTAAACCAATTAACCTGGAATGAATTGCTTTTCCATCATCATCATTCCTATCTTTTAGTGAAAAAGTGTTTAAATCATTTTTTGAATACGCAATTTCTGTTTCAATTCTTAATTTTTTTGTGATATTATAATTAATCCCAGTAGTATACATTTTCTTTTGACTTGGCGCTACTAGTAGTCGAGAAGGTTCGCAATCGCCCTGTAAAACTCCCCCAATTGGCGCAATCCACGTGTATACTTTCCCCAATGCATTAAAAGTAATTTGGCGATAATTTCCCTTCCCTTCGCCCACTTTTTCAAAAACGGCTTTGTATACAGCTAAATCGGGATTTACGGAGAAAACTAAAACGGAATCATATCCTAAGGTATCCAACATTCGGTACAGCACTTGATTATCAAAATAACCAATAGAATCTATACTTGAACTTCGCGCTAATGTCAAGCTATCTCCAACGTCTGCTAGTAATTGTTTTTGATTACTTGTAAGTGCTTGTTGTAAAGATTGATTCTTCGCATCCTGTTCAGAATAGGTGTTCAACCAAAATTTCATTTTATTGCTTGTGTATGTTGTTGAACTTTGCACCAAAGAGCGCGCATAATTTTGAGCAGAATATTGAAATTCAATAACAATTCTAGAATCCTTGGTGATTTGATTTCTCGAAGTAAACGTAACTTCCGATGAATTATAGTTAATTACATAATCATATTCTTGACCTCGAGCTAACAATCGACCGTCAATATATACATTCTCTGTCCCCGCTAAAACGATAATAAATGGCTCGTTTTCATTCCCTACCAAGCGATATGGACCTTGATTCCCTTCTTTTCCGGGTATGATTTGTCGAGCAAATTTTCCTTTAGATAAAGCACCACTAACTTGAGTTTTCCACAGATGCGAAGAATCTTTACCCCACGATTGTTCCATCGTTAATCCTTGCGCTCTTTTTCTGTAGGTCATGAAATAGCCTTCCGGTTTTTTTAACCAAAAATCCCCAGCAATTAATTTGAATTTGTCATTGTATATTTGAATAAAAATCTGATCAAATTCTTGCAGTTTATTTGTATTTCCATCTGCTTGAATCGGTAAATTGTTGTCAGAAACAGAGGCGAGTAATTTTAAGTTTGGCGCTAGATCTCCCGACAATTCCAGATTTAAGGATGAATTAACCGCTAAATTTTGATTATTCCCAAAAGCAATTCCACGAGAAATACTTCCTGCTTTTGTTAATCCAGGCCCGCCGAAAATATCTGTTTGATTATCAGCATCCGTAATCATAAATTTGTCGATATTTCCTTTTTGCTCATTGTAAATTAAACTGGAGTCCCTATCGCCATACACTTTAGTTAAAGAAAAAGAGAGAACCCGATAGGAAATATATAATGAATCGGAGCAAGTTGAAAAGAGGATTAAATTTCCATGCGCATAATCTAACTCATAATCACTACGAGTTAATAGATTAGACCCACAAAATACTTTAAAAGAATTCGGATATATAGTTAAACTATCTAATTTGATGGTGTCATTTGTCGCAATAATTGTACGGGCACGAAAACTTGTTTCCTGCGATAGCACAGCAAATGAAGAAAAAAGAAACAATATACTAAGATAGCTGCGCAATAAATTCATCGTTTGTACAAATATACAACGTATAAATATAGGAAATAGCTGAAATTATTACGCTTTTGCTCGATAAATATTAATCCAATTCAATTTACAAATTCAATGAATTCAGCGACGAATTAGAAATCAAAACCAGCCTAAGGCTTTCAGTAAATCGTTTCCATTGGCATATAACATCAGAGCGATTAAAATAAAGAAACCAACGTATTGCGCATATTCTAATACTTTTTGCGGTGCTTCTTTACCGGTAATTATTTCATATAATAAGAAAACCACATGTCCGCCGTCTAGCGCTGGAATAGGTAAAATATTCATAAATGCTAAAGCCATGGAAATAAAAGCAGTGTTTAACCAAAATGTTTGCCAATCCCAAACACTTGGAAACATTTTACCAATAGAAGCAAAACCACCGACAGCGCCAGCACCTTTTTTAGTAAAAACGAACTTAAATTGAGCAATATAATCCGATAACGTATTCTTTCCTTTTACAATCCCTTCTGAGATACTTTGTGCAAATGAATAATTTATATGTTTATAATTTTTCTCATCAAACATAATTCCTGGAGTAGCTGAAAATCCAAATTTCCCCTCAAATTTCCCCGTTTTGTTGATAAATATCTTTTTATCTAACGTGTCTTTTTCTCTTTTAATCTGAAAATTAATGGTCTTTCCTTTAGAAATAAATGCTTCCCTTTGAAATTCATCATAATACGTAATATCTTTTCCATTGATAGAGATTATTTCATCCTTTTTTTTCAATTCTGCTTTGAAGGCAGGCGACCCTTTTTCTACATCTCCAACCGTTACACCTACTATTCGGGGTAAAAAAGGCGCAAAAGAACCATTTTTAAATAATTCCATGTCAATGTCTTCAGGCAGCTGAATTGTTTTCTTAGCACCATCCTTTTTTAGAATTTCAAACTTAACCCCGTTACGTAGCATGATAATTACATTCGCTTCCGATACGTCTTTCAGTTCTTCATCATTTATTTTCAGAATATTATCCCCTGAAACCATTCCATATTTCTCTAGAGCTGGCGAAACGGCAATCCCTGACTTCAAATCTCTCGGATGTAATTGGTCATCACCATAGGAAAAAACAACACATCCATAGATAACAAATGCAGCTATAACATTGACAGTAACTCCTCCTAACATGATAATTAACCTTTGCCAAGCAGGTTTAGATCTAAATTCCCATGGTTGAGGTGGAAGTGCCATTTGATCTTTGTCCATCGACTCATCAATCATTCCGGAAATCTTTACAAAACCTCCTAATGGCAACCATCCAATCCCCCATTCTGTGTCACCAATTTTCTTTTTGAACAAAGAAAACCATGGATTAAAGAAAAGGTAAAATTTTTCAACCCTTGTTTTAAATAAACGAGCAGGTATGAAATGTCCGAATTCGTGAAGTAAGACTAAAATCGATAATGATAAAAATAATTGTGCTGCTTTGATTAAAAATTCCATGTATATATTGTCTGTATGCTATATTAAATATGTTATTTTTGAATTACATTCTCAACGTAAATTCCCTCCGTACTAAAGTATTCTAACATTGCCTCTTTTAATAAATATTGTTGTTCTTGATCTGACAAAGGAGGTAACTGTTTCTCTAATTTAAAATGTGGCCAATTTTCATCATCCCTTCCCTCGAAAGAATAGTAACCATAAGGCTCAAGGAGAGTGCAAATGGCAATATGCAAGAGATCTACCTTTTCATTTTTACTGAAATTTTTATGCCCAATTCCTAATTTATCGACACCGATTAAAAATAGAATTGCTTGCACATCCATTCCACCCTCAAATTGCTCTTCAAGCTTTGCTTTTAATTTTTGAAATCGTACTTCTATTTCATAGTCCATGACACAAAGTTAACAAAGATGCTTGATAGATTTGCATGGTTCAATACAATATCTATATTAATTACAATTTTTTAAGACAAATGATTACAAAAAATGTGCTATGTCTCCTCGTATTCTGTTATTCGATGATGAGTAAAAAAGTAAACAATTAGACGTTCAGAAAAACTTTTTTATTACATTCATACCAATTAAATAATGCTTAATTTTCCTATATGAATTATATAGATTTTCTAATTCTTGTTCCGTTACTTTATGCTGGATGGAAGGGATTTAAACATGGGTTAATAATTGAAGTTTTCACCTTGTTGGCCTTAGTTGTTGGCCTTTATGCTGGAATTCATTTTTCTGATTATATCGCTGGTGTTCTCAAAAACTCCCTTTCTTGGCATTCTAAATATGTACCAGTTGTTGCTTTTACCATTACTTTTTTGGGTGTTGGTGCAATGGTGTATTTTGCAGGAAAGGCAATAGAAAAGGTGATAAAAATTACGGGACTAACACCAATAAATAAAGGTCTAGGAATCTTTTTCTCTATTTTAAAAATGCTTTATTTTATCAGTGTGATTTTAGTCTTAATAGAATCGTATGATGAAAAAAGTGATTTTTTTCCAGAAGAGACAAAATCAGAATCCCTACTTTACAATCCGATAAAAAAAGTGTCATCTTCGACAATTCCAGGAATTTCAGAAAGTACTATTTTCTTAAAAAATGCGTTTAAACCTGAGACAGATAGTACTGGCTTGACAGTTGATCAGGTTTTAAGAGCAAAAGAAATTGCTGATAGCCTTGGTATTGATGCAAACAACGCAAAAGAAATAATAGAAATTCATGAAAAATATGATAAATAAATTTCGGTTTTTTGGTTTCATGTTTTTTTTATCATTTTTTGGAAATTCTCAGGATTTTAATAAGTTTCCTGACTTAAAAACGAAAATAAATATTCATAAATCTGGGCCGTATGTTGGCCTTCAAAAAGGATTATATACTGTCGTTGAATTAGGAGGTGAATATCAGTGGAAAAAAGTAAAATGGGTAAAACCTAAAACTTTTTCTGTGAATGCTGGAATGAATTACAATTTTCAAGATAATGTATTGGGATATGATGCTGGATTTTGGTTTAAAACCGGAAGATTAAACCTAACGTATGGTGCTGCTATTTGTTATAGAACGGATTTTACAAGTGGTGAAATTGGATTTGCACCGATCATTGGTTTTAAGTTAGCTCAATTCCATCTTCAAACAGGGTGTATTTTTTTTGCACCACCCCTGTCTTATATTAAAACAAATACTTTTTTTATCTCCCTTCGATTTGTTTTAATAAATAGAAGGAAATTTGATTTTGATTGATCTTCATTTCAAAAAGTCATTTTGAAATGGGTTAAAAAGATTCTCACTTTCCTTTTTTTCTCGTATTTTTGAGCTATGTCTATTTCCAATCGAGCAATTGTTTCTGTAACGAATGATTTGTACACCGATCAGCGTGTGCATAAAGTTTGTTTGTTTTTAGAAAGTCAGGGATATTCAGTTCTTTTAGTCGGCAGAAAAAGAAAAAAGAGTGTTCCACTTCCAGAAAGATCTTACGCAACAAAAAGATTAAATTTATTTTTTGATCAGGGGGCAAAATTTTACGCTGAATATAATGTAAGGTTATTTTTTCTTCTGCTATTTAAGCGAGCAAAGATATTAGTTTCAAACGATTTAGATACGCTTTTGGCAAATTATACGGTTACTAAATTCAAGCCAAATGTGCAACTATATTACGATTCTCACGAATATTTCACGGAGGTTCCCGAGCTCATCAATCGACCGAGGGTCCAAAAGATTTGGGAAGGAATTGAAGCCTGGATTTTCCCGAAAGTAAAGAGCATTTATACTGTCAATCATTCAATATCGAAACTCTATCAAGAAAAATATAAAAAGGAAGTCAAGGTTATCCGAAATATTTCTCCGCTTTGGTCCCCAGGTCGCATAAAATCTAAAATCGAATTAGGATTGCCAGAAGATAAAAAATTAGTAATAATTCAGGGGGCAGGAATAAATATCGACAGAGGAGCGGAAGAAGCTGTAGAGGCGATGAAGTATTTTGATGGTGCTGTTTTAATGATTGTTGGTGATGGAGATGTCGTTGCTCAATTAAAAGAATATGTGCACGAACATCGACTGAATAGCAAGGTTTTATTTTTTGATCGGAAGCCATATCAAGAAATGATGAATTATACTTTTCATGCTGATATAGGTTTAACCCTAGATAAACCAACCAACCTCAATTACCGCTATTCATTACCAAACAAAGTATTTGATTATATTCATGCTGGAACGCCCATAATAGCCACGGATCTTGTTGAAATTTCTGACATTATTCAGCGGTATGACGTAGGAAGAATCATAACTGATTTTACGCCGCAAAATTTAGCGAAAATCATATCAAGTATTCTGTGTGACTCGATCCTTTTGCAGCAACTGAAGGCAAATTGCTTAAAAACAAAAGAAATTGAAAATTGGGAAAAGGAAACTGAATTACTGAAAGAAATCTATCCAAAAATTGTCTGAAAAACGAATTCATATTGTCTCTTTTGATGTTCCTTATCCTGCAGATTACGGGGGTGTAATTGATATATATTTTAGGATAAAAGCATTGTACGAATTGGGGTTTAAAATCACTCTGCATTGTTTTGAATACGGGCGCGGGGAACAGCCACTTTTAGATGAAATAACGGAAAAAGTGTTTTATTATTCACGTCAAAAAACGATTTTCAATGCATTTAATAAACGTCCTTTCATTGTAGCTTCTAGGCGGTCAAAATCATTGTTAAATAGATTGTTAGAAGATAATGATGCTATTTTATTTGAAGGGATTCATACAACTTGGTTCCTAGAAAACAAGGAAATTCAAAAGCGAATGACATATGTTCGCACGCACAATATCGAACATGATTATTATTCGGCATTGGCAAAAAATGCAGGGGGATTTAAAAGACTATTTTTTAAACAAGAAGCGAGAAAACTAAAAAACTATGAAGCTATTTTAGAACATTCTACAAATGTATTCTGCATACGAGAGGGAGATGTACTTCATTTCTCTCAATTTAATGATAATATTTCTGTTCTTCCCGCTTCCACTCGCGAACTTTCGATGAATGCTTATGAATCAACGGAAGATTATTCCTTATTTCATGGGAATTTATCCGTTTCAGAAAATGACGAGGCGGCCCAGTGGATAATTACAAATATTTGGAGAAAAGAAAAGTCACTTATTCCCTTAAAAATTGCAGGAAAAAATCCTTCCCAAAAATTAATCAATTTAGCACAACAAAATGGAATAGAAGTTATCGCTAATCCATGCAGGGAGTTAATGAAAGAAGTAATTTCTAAGGCTCGTATTCATGTGTTGGTGAGCGATCAATCAACAGGAGTAAAGTTAAAATTACTTGCCGCAGTAGGAAGTTCTGGACACCTACTCGTAAATCCAACGATGGTAATGGACACCAATTTGACAGAAGTGGTTACGATTTGTAATTCTTCAGGGGAATTTATTTCAAAAATTATCGAACTTCAAGCGAATGAACTTACACAGGCCGAATTTGAGAAAAGAAAAGCGTTCTTAAGAAAAAATTATTCTACAAAAGAGAATTGTAGAATTTTTGAAAATACTTAAAATCAATCACAGGTAACTATTCAGAATCTTTAAACTGAATACGTAATTCCTTCACATCAATCATTTTAAAAATAAACAATGCAATGGCACCGAAGACTAGTTCAATTGCATACGTCAGCAGTCCTAGTTGAAGAAATTCAGTCAGTAAGAAAATACCAACTATTGCAGAAATAAACAGACCATATTTTAAAATTACCTGTACTGTATATTTAAAACAAAATCTTTTTGAACAATAGATAAATTGAATTCCAGCAATAAAACACTGTGTGCAAAAAGCGGTAAATCCTGCTCCTTCAGCACCATATTTCGGAATTAATAAGAAATTCAGTCCTACATTAATGATAATGGCAATAAATGAAAAGATATTGAGTATTCTCAAGTCTCCATCTGCTGTTAGCAACGTTCCGAAAATTAAGCTAAAACACATTCCAATAAAGCTCAACATTAGCCACTTAAAACTAGGAATTGACTGTAGGATATTCTCGTCATAAATTAATGAAACAATGTATTCACTATTGAAATAGCAAAAGCAAACAAGAACGAAAGCTCCTCCAATCAGTAAATTTCCGGAAGTTCTCAATAAGGGTAAAATCGATTCCTTTTTACCTAATAAATGGGCAAATAAAGGAAATAATAAATTCGAAAAAATCATTCCAAAGAGAAAGAAAGCATCTAATAATCGAAATCCTTGCGCATAAATTCCGGCTTCATGTTTTCCATTCACGTGAAGTCTTTCTAAAATAACAGAATCGCTCCGTGTGTAAATCATCATGAGTAAGATTAATAATGCATATGGTACACTTTTTTTCACGATTGCCTTGGAAAATGTCCAATGCCATGAAAACTTCGGTATTCCAATGTATTTAATCAACAATGCAAAAGCAATTACCGCGGTGATTCCGTAACAAACAGTTTGAATCCAAATAAACCACTCTATTTTAAATTCACTTTTAGAGGAGGTTAGCAGTAATAAAGTCCCACAAAAAAGAATCAATAACAAGCGATCAAGCACAGAAATAATAGCTTCTGTTTTAAAAAATAATAGTCCCGAAAAATGGCTTCTGAAATAGGAAATCAAGGTTGTTAAAAATTGATTTAGCACCAAAAAAGCTAATAAAGACATCTCTTCACTTGCATATCCCAAAGTATATCCCAAACCGAATGTGATTGTAGCGTACACTGCAAACAGTAAAAGTCTAAAAGAAAGTAATTTACCCATATATCTTGTTACGATATGTGGGTATTGAGAAATATTTTTGGTGGTGAAATTATTAATCCCTAAATCCATCAAAATATTGAAAAGAAAAGTAAGATTTAAAAGTGAAAAATACATACCGTATGCATCCGTTCCAACTCTATTTTGTACGCTTGCATCGATTCCAAAAATAGAAAAAGGTTTCACCAAAAGGTTCAGAAAAACCATCAAAACTAAGTTAGAAATAAATTTTTTTTGCACTTTTTATTTCGTTGTTTTTGGATGGCTAAGGTACTGAAAGATTCTT
>Ga0114970_10004028_pt1 | contig 10713 bp, 9 predicted proteins | sample M_140205_XF_Meta_FD_87030 | JGI IMG/M metagenome (GOLD analysis project Ga0114970, IMG submission 87030) | Freshwater microbial communities from Lake Montjoie, Canada to study carbon cycling - M_140205_XF_MetaG | ecosystem: Environmental > Aquatic > Freshwater > Lake | place: Lake Montjoie... | reverse complement strand
TTGTGGGTGTCATTTGATATGCCAATCCACCCGATTACGGGTTCAGAGTTAATCACTACGGCAGTCACCACCGATGGCGTGCGCTATGCGCAATTTGTTATTTCGTATTACCACGATCCTGTATACCCGGGAGTGGCGGATCAATTAGACCATCCAGATACTAAACCAGCAAATGCGGAAGTATTAACCCGTCCTTTTATACCTGTCGTAATTAACAAGTTTCATATTACGTACACTAAACAAATAGGAAAAACTGTTAATATTGCCGGAGCTAGAACTGAAATTTTAAATTACCTGAGAGGGTTGTCGTTCCCAAGCAGATACTCAAATGCCAAGATTGCCGACGCGTTGTATTACCGAAATGCGGAAGACGTTAAAAGCATTAGCGTAAACGCCACAGTAATGTGGTCAGCAGCTACGAAAATACTAAAAGATACTACAGCCGCTCCCGACACAGACTACGCCGCTGCCGTTGCCGGTGCTGTAACACCACCAGTTGTGTACATCACAAATACGCAAAATTTGGACATGGTTGATTACACTGATCCCTTATTAGGTACAGGAGGGGAAACAATGGCTGCGGCAGGTGCGGCTAATATTTGTTATATTATATCGGAAAATAACATTACATTTTCTGAAGAATTAATTGCATGAGTAGTATTACCGACATAGCCTTCACAATGCATGGAAGGATGGGGAATTTCTGGACGGAGAAATTCAAAGGGAATTCGTTAAAATTGCTGAGAGCGATGTCCGGCTTGCCTGGGCACTCCGGTACAATTCCTACGTTGATTAGCGGTATGCAGACTATTGCTGGTGCCACCGCTGGGCAATGGGCCGGTAAACATTGGGAATTCACGGCAGACTCCGTAATCATTATCGGTCCTAATTTACAACAGCGTATTAGAACATTGTGGAATAATTCAGGTTACACCGGTGGGTATGTGTTGCAGAGAGTTCCAGAAGCAAATGCCGAATATCCAATTGTAGGATACACGCCTGTTGCTGGAGAATCTTTAACACCTACCGGGGGCGTTTCTTTAATGCTTACAGAAAGCATGGAGTATTGGTTGTTTCCGGGTAATGGTGGTTTGCAAGTGTTGAGTCCTAAACAGAACGAAGTAATTCTTAAATATGCCGTCCCCATACCCGCTGGGTATTTCCCAACCAGCTTGCGGAACTCGAAAGGTAAAGAATTCACTTTAGGTATTGATTATAATCAATCCGGCAATTTGTTGATGTTTAACAGCGAGCATCCCGACAAATTGTTTCCAAATAGATGCATAATTGCTCCGGGCGGATGGGAGAACACGTTAGGACCATTAAATTATACTTTAGGTTTAGATAACGTTGCTGCGTCCCCGTTTGTAGCGGAGTACCTCCGTACTAATCAAAGCGCCCCTGCTTGGCTTAGGGCTTTGGCTGCGGCATCTGGGTTTTATGTGGCTGTACAGGATTTTGTAGTGTGCAATGTCGATATTCGCGGGGTGGATACATTTTACACAACGACGGATGGTGAAGTAATTAAGATATCGTATCCGCACCGGGCTTTAGCGTCCGGCGATGTAATAAACAAAGGCGATATTGTTGGGCAGCCATTAAAAATATTTTACATGCGTAATTCCGCGGACACCGAATGGTGGTCGCAGCTTAACATAGGACAGGGGTTAAACATGGACGGGTTGTGTCCGTTTAAAGGTATTGTTATGCCCAATTACATTGTGGGGGCTAGATACCTTAGTACAGTAAGCGGGACAAACTACGCCGTAGACTTTCCGCTATTAGGCAACGCGGAATCTATTACCAAATTCTGGTATGCCGTGCGCAGGAACGAACTTCTTACTGGTAAGTTCATAAACTCAGCCATAACACCAGGTGTTACTCCGTCGTCGGGACCTATAGGTATTAACCCTACGCGCCTCATGTTTGACTACGCACTAACCGAGACGCTCTGGGTGGTGGAACGCTATCAGTTTCCAAATTGGGGCACTGATATAAAGATGAAATACAACCAGTTTATTAATGCAGAAAGACCCTTTGGTTCATTAATCATAAGCACTGATATAAGTTAATAATTATGGCGCAATTAACACTTACACGATACGCATTACAAGCAATCCCAAATTTAAACTATGTGGGACAGCATACTTGGCCATTGAAGGTGGTGTGTACGGCTGCAGCAGGCGGTACTATGTCGCCTAAAATATTCGTATTCCACGCGAAGAGCACAAGCGAGGCCACCACCGGGGATGTGTTTGAGGCGGTAGCATCCGTCCATCAATTAGCGGGTCTTCCAGAAAATCAACCAACTTACACTGCGGAAAACAGCACCCCATATTACCGACTGTCTGAGTTTACGTGGCACTGCTTGTCTCCAGTAGAAGCTGATGATTTGTGGGCAAAGGTGAAAGAAGATTTCCTAGATCTGATTGAAAACCAAACCGCGTTAAACCAGTTAACTTCCGTAGAAACTTATGCCCTCTAATCAATTCTTCACCCCTTACGGGTTAATGACAGAACCCCCAATCAATGTGAATGCACAGATTGAAGTTAACCGGGAATGCGGGGCATCTTACCCATTGTATACGGCTCGCACCGACTCCCCTTTAAAAGCCGTGTCGGTTTCAATATACAACCTCTCGGAAGATGAGGTTTATTCTAGCACCAATAGAAAAGATGTTGTCATCACTCCCGACAGCCAAGGGTATGACACGCATGTCCTACAAGTACCAGCCGGGACGTTACCAGTCACTCCTTGTAGGTGGTACATCTCAGTATCCGGAAGCCCTGACATTGTAGTGGTTAGTGGGCGCAACACGCGCTAACCCATCGTAGCAATTTGCGCGGCGGTTGGTACACCTGCGCGGGTCATCATAGGGACTTGTCCGTAGAAATTGCTGAGTAATCCAAGCATGGAGATGGAATCCACTGCTACCGAATTGGCGGTTGCAGTAACGCGCTTGCACGTGGTTGTTAATTCCAAATAAAGCTCCTCCATATTCACGTCAAGCCCATTGACTGATATAATGATGTTTTGATCCAACAAATGCTGTGTAATAAAGTCCTTGGTGAGTGAGAATGGTATCTGGTTTAGTACCCGCTCCAGTCTCAGGTATACTGGAGTAGAGATTGGCCATTCTAGATTTGTGGCACTGTTAATGATGGACGCCCCTTCCCTAGACAATGCCGTCCCATAGTCCACGGAGTTAAACAATTTGAAGTTGGCGCCCTCAGTCTGCAATATCCATTGCACGCAACTCCGGATGAGCCAAGGCAGCATTCTCATTATCTCGGATAACTCCTCATCCGTCACAGTGCCGTATATCGGTTGTCCAACTTCCCCCAATGCCACAAGCGATTGGGTACCGCGTTCGATTTGTCCCTTAGTTGCTCCAGTAACAAGCATGGGAAAACCGCGCACGCCTTTAACTTCCAAATTGCTGGAAGACCTGGCACTAAACGAAAACGGTTCCATCTGCCCGAGAGCCCTGAATATATTCCGCAGTAAATGATGTCCGTCGGATGTAAAAATAATGGGTAACGGCTTTAATGAAAAATCGGAATAGCTTCTCCCTATTAGTCCAACAATTTTGCTAATCAAATCCGCTAAAACTCGGGGAACGTTGGCATGCACAGCGGCAGGCACGGGTTGCATATTTAAATTGTAGCAGTCCCAAAACTCGTGGGCAGGATTAGGCGTTCTAGTGTCCGTCTCCCAATCTTGTTTAGTGAGCTTACCCCAGGGAGTCCAGAACCCTTGCTTCCTCTTACTCCACCCCAGGTTATCCACGCCTTCTGTTCTGGGTAACTTAGATGTTAATCGTCGGAAATACTCCAATAAATGTTTAGAGTATTTACGCTCTGTAATTGAAGGTAATGCGCTACCTTCCACATTTAAATTTACGTTCTTAAATTCCGCCAACCTAGCTTGTCCTTCCAACGCCGCGGCACTACTCAAATCTAAACTGGAAACGGATAGGGGATACTTAATAGAATTAAAATACATTGTTCCGGTGTGGCAGTACAAACTGGCATCAGGGAAAAATATGTTCTTAGTAAAATCACAGGTAAAGTTTGTTAGGGTAGTCTTGGTACCATCGGGGTGTACCACGTAATACCCTTCGGCATTTTTATAGAAATCTAAATTATCCTCGGTAAACAGGGATTTAGTTTGCCGAACCTTGTTCAACTCGTACACAGCCTCAAACTTGTTTAATGCCTCAAGTTCCTTGCATACCTCCGTGTAAATCTCGTCCTCTAATTGGAAAACATTTAACAAGTTTTCCGTATCTTTATTAACCCCTGACGAAACAATTTGATCTATCAATTTTACTTTAACAAAGTCTTTCCAGGGTATTTCTCCCATTACTTCGTTCACCAAAACAGACACATTACAATTGGCAGCAATTTCAGATACCCCTTTGAGCAACCCCAAAAACTCCTTAGGTTGGGGGCGATACGTCATAGTAGCAAAACCCCAGTCCTGCGGCTTTGCTCGGGGTTCGTACACTAGAGATGCGCCAAAGTTAGACCGATCTGTTTTAGCGCACAGGGTATTGTATTCTAGGGCCTTAGTAAATTCGGTAAATAATGTGGGTTTAATGTTCCTAGGATTGTAATCAAGTAATCCAGTAAAGCCGAACCTACACTCTTCAAAATGATGCAACACCGCGGAAGATTGCGAGTGTGCTGGAAAATACATGAAACCTGCAATTACCGACGGCGCAGCAAACACAGGAATAACAATGGTAATTCCGTTTTTACCTATGGCCCTTCGGGATACTTTCTTTTTAGTAGAGTAGTCTTCGGCGATCTCTATTAATTGAAGAAATTGCATCTTTGACAAACAAAGAATTGAAGATGGTTGAATGTCAGCGTCCATACCCACGCTACGCAGCCACGATCTAGCCCTAACAAAGTTAATGGCACCAATAGTATCCGTAGGTCTTCCATACAGCGCAAAGAAATCAAATAGCTTTCGTTGCTTCTTTAAATTGTCTACGGCGTCCAACCCATCCGCCAATGATATATGAGCAAACCGGGTAGAGTACGCTGCACGGGCGGTGATTAACGCTTTCTCGTAAGAACCCTCAATGGCTGCCAGTAAATCAAATGCCGTACCTGCCCGGAAATCGCAAAACTTATTTTCGCACAAAACATGCTTGTTGAATACGTGCAATACGTTATTACAGCTAGGGCACGTCGCAGTGGTCTTACTCGTATTTGGGTGCTTATGAAAGTCTTGCAGTATTTCCGATACTGTCACAGACTGCGCTAGAAAATTTAAACTCATTGGGAGATAGTAGTCACAAAATAAAAATCTATCAACCTAATGTCTTAGAACTTGCGGAACTACGCAATTGTTAGTTTAGTGAAATATGTGCCTCATTCGCGGTATATAGTATTGATGAAAACCAAAACACAACTCGTAATCTCCGCGGTCACGAACCGAGGGGTAGCGCAAAACGTAATCATTCCTGCGAGTGCGGGAATAATTAAGTGCAAACGCCAGGGGGCATCTTACACCGCGTACGCGTGGTGGGGGGAAAACGCAAACTCAATCGGTGTCGAATTTTGCGTTGCGGTATTTCGCCGCGAAAGAAAAATGCAAATCCGGGATACCGACATCCCGGTGCGCAATTGGCCGGTGCGGCACAACCGGCGGCGATGGATCAGTGGGTTTTGCATAGCACAACCCACGTGAATAAAGGGGTGTAGCTCAATGGTTAGAGCAGGGGACTCATAATCCCTTGGTTGTGGGTTCGATCCCCACCGCCCCTATCAACTCTACACGCACTCGGCGTGTAGAGATACAACCATTTTTTACCTATCTCACATCCCCTGAAATATCCCCCCCAAACAAGGTATATAGTAGTACTATGAAAAACCAACCAACAACAACATTAGTTCCCCTCACACGGAAGGATACATTGCTAAAATTGGCCAATGAGGCAAAGTGGGCAATGGCAAGTTGCGCCTCCGCTTCGGCGGGGGGATATTGGAGTGAAACCGGGCGTTACCGGGAACAAACATGCAGCGTAGAATACCAAAAAGTGGTAGACCGCATCTGCGAGGCGGGTGTCCTCAATGCGGAGGACATAGCGCACGTACGTCGAAGCCCCCACACAGCCGAGCAAGTGTGCCGCCTGGAGGCGAAAGCAGAATAAACAACCGGGGAATAATCCCCACTGCGTCCGACAGCATTCGGACATTTTTTACCTATCCCACCCCCAATGAAATATTCCCCATAAACAAGGTATATAATATTGATGAAAACTAACCTTATCACTAACTCAGCCGTCGAGACGCAGACGGAAAAGCCAAGAAGCCCTTGGCTAATCGAGGAGGAGTTGTACTCCCTCCGGATAGGAGCCTCCATGGAGCCCCAAGAGGGGCTAATCATCACAAAAACCCTTCACACAACCTACCCCGTAGTGTACCGGGTAACGTTTGAGGGGGTGGCGGTGGACTTATTTTGCCCGGGATACAACCCTAACGATGGCACTATATTTGACCACCGCGAAATCTTGAGGAAAATTAGAACCCGTTGGGTGTCGGGGGAATACGCGCAGTCGCGGGAGATGGCAATGCTAATTGAAAAAGCAAATCACGATTTGCTGCCCACGGGCCTCGCAGTCTCGTATGAAAACCACGAGAAATATGAATTCGTTTACGTCGTGCTAAACGGAAAGCGCGTGCACTTGGCCTCCGGGGAAAACGGGGAAGCAAGTGCTGCCCTGGAAGAAGCATTGGCGTGGGTCCGCCGTATGACAACACCGGGGAAAACGTGGACGGTCCTCGTAGAGGATAACAGTCCATTCGGGAAAGTAGGCGGGGTGGTAATGCAGTACCACCCCACGCAGGAAGAGGCCGAGAAGGCTCTTCCCGAAGTGGCGGCCCAAACAGGTCGCCGAGCGTTTTTGGGGGAATACCCCAATAACGCAATCACCACAACTGAGGCATAACGCCCCACTGCGTCCGACAGCATTCGGACATTTTTTACCTATCCCACCCCCCAATGAAATATCCCCCATAAACGCGTTATATAGTAGTACTATGAACATAACTGAATTAAAAGCAATGGCGGCGAAAGTCCTAGCACTCCCCACATCCGCCCCCGGCGGATACACGGAGATGACGTTTGGCACATCATCCGGACCAATTAGAAACCGTGCGGGGCTGGTCCCCGTGCGACTTTCGGAAACCTTTCGGTACCACACCGAGAGCAACGGGGCAGCAATGTCCCGGGAGTTTGTCGTCTTGGCACGGGACATTGGGGTCAAGGACTCCAACAAAGACGAAATCTACGAAGCGTCCTGCGGGACGCTATTCGTGGAAAAGTATTACGGGGGGTCCCCCAGTGACTTCGATGAATTGGTGCTGAAAGCGCCAAAATTCGAATAACCACAACCGGGGCCTAGTGCCCCACTGCGTCCGACAGCATTCGGACATTTTTTACCTATCTCACATAGTGAAATATCCCCCATAAACACGTTATATAGAATTGTATGACACATGTTGTACATCCCATGACAGTAGTTTGTGGTAAGTACGGATACGGTAAGGGCAAGATAAAGATTCGCCGCCGACCACTTACCACAAACTTCTGTCATGGGGGCTGGAGGGATTTGCACGCGATGTGTTTATAATTCCTCCAGTTTTTTTACCTATCCCAAGTTTAACCTTTTAATTTTTTAGGAATTGTGCCATTATACATCCTATGCCTTTGGACTACATACACGACAACAATCCCGGGTGGTTGAAACTGATCAACACGGCTCTGCCTGAATGGGTAAAAGATGCCACGTTTCCAGCTAAAGAAGAACTGACCAAATTTGCACGAACGGCGTTTGCGGACCCTATTAACAGGTTGCATCCTATTAATACGCCAGCGTCTGCTTTTTCTTCTCTAGCTTACCTGTTGGCCCATGGCGCGTCTGCTAGTTCCCCTGAAGTAGTGACCGTAAAAATGGCTGCTGCAAAGTGGAACATTTCCCCTTTGGAAATTGAAGCTGTAGAAAACGAAATGGCGCAATACGTAAAGAGCGCGGCGGCAACAACTACTACCCCCATTCCCTTAGCTGCGCTCAGCGTAAAGAATGCCAATACCGGTATCGTGGAAAACTTCTACGACATTTCGTCTATCGGGTTAATTGAGGATTCTGCCGAAGAATTAGCTCGAGATTTCTACCGAGGAAAAATGCCAACCCTCTGGTGTAAAGATGCTTGCGCAAATATCAAACTGGCCGCGGCGAGACACGGCGTACCATTGTCTGAATTAAATCCTCTTGTGGTGGAAATGACGGAACCCAGGATTTCCGATTACAGTAAATCGCTACATCTCGCAGGATTAAGGAAGTACGCCAATGTCGGCGAACATTTAGATACCTACAAAGATATTGTTGTGGCTATCATGGAGAAAGAAATCACGCCTACCGAAGGTGTCGAGATGATTGAATCGATGGATCAATCTTTAGGGGTTAAGTATAGCAGCGTGCAGGCGCACCCATGGGCCTTGGTGTATGCTGGGGATACCCAAGACACGATCATCAAGATGGCCAGCGCGTCCGTGATCATTAGCGGAGTAATTGTACCAGCAGCCATTGTCGCCGCTTTGTCAGAAGACCCGGTGCGTATGCATTTTGCTAAAGAACACGCGGACGCTATTTGTCACGTCATTAAGACCGCGGCTACGCACCCGCCGACCGCAACAGATTTAGTGACAGCACTCAATGAAGACATGCAGAAAATTTTGCTGGAGATGGCTGTTAATGATTCTGGCGGTTTGCCAGTTAATTTCTAATACCCTATGTTGCCTAAAACCTTCCCATTTAACAGGGGGGCTTGTGAGCGTGCATTGGCTGACCCGGAAACACCAGCGGTCATATTGTATTCAATCATTGTTGCCGCGTATAAGGATGAGTTGTACCCGGATGAAGCCGGAGAAGATGGTATAGATCCTATTACTCTTTGGTATAACTTACGCGAAGATTTCAAAGTAGATGTAGATATCACTGCGCAAAACAGAATCAACGCAATACAGATTGCCGTAGAGACAGATTTGTTTTACCTAGAGCTAGAGGCATTTGATTCTATAATCTCCGGGATAGTGCATGGGTCTATTGACGATGCACTTGATGGAGGTTACATAGAATCTGGAGTAACCGAAATACTAACTGCAATATTTGAAGTGGGGTTAATTCGGGGCGATCAACGTCCAGAATTTTCTGATCCGATAAAAGAATACATTGCAAGCGAATTAGTAAAAGAAGTAGACGACGACGATAGCGGGCAGGAAACTGCAGACGCTTTTCTAACTATTCACAGACATAATGTCACAGCCTGGTTCAAAGAACTGGGCGTAGACGAACAAGACCTAATCACCATATGAAAAAAAAGAAAATTGCATTACACGAAATCGAAAAACGTAAAGACATCCTTGAATTGTCTGGAGTAACAGACTTAACCCCCGCAACAATGGTAGATTGCTTCCCCTTTAACGAAATCGTAGGGGAGAAGGACACGTTAGGTTGGATCGACCTAACCAGATACGACATAGGGGGAACGACCACCGGAGAAATTACTGGAGGTAGCCCCGCGTAAATTAAATTTCTTTGCAAGTTCCTCCTTCAACATCTTGTCATCGTACAAGGGTTCATTGAGGATCATCTTCGCCAAGAAGGTTGCAAAGTTAATGGAGTGTAAACCGTCATCGGGTTTAGACCCGTGACGCCTGTAAATAAACGCGGTGTCTGAAGGTACGCGGCGTAGGTTTAGTAAATCGGATAATAGCTCTCTCGCTAAATCCCAGGAATAACATCTAAGCCTACCCGCGGAATCTTTAATCATGTCAAACAACATCGTAATTGTTTCCGTTTTATTGATGTTGTAATGGTTATTTATATTACTGTGACTGGCCTTAGACAGTAACCGGTAATTGGGAGCTTGGTAACCAAAAACGAAATGCTTGCTCGGGTCCATGCCAGGAACCTGATGCAACGCTAAGTTGTAAATGCTGCCCGCAGAAAAGTCCGAAGCAATGTAACTACCTTTGCGGGAGAGATGCTCTTTTACAATTAATTGTAGAATAGATTGGTAATCCATTCCGGCATATTTACACATGTGTAATATGTCGAATTTTAAATCAGAGGTAATCCCTATGACCGTGTGGAAAGTGTAAGATTGTTTAGTCTTGTCCGCAGGGTTCCAATCAGACCCGCCCCAATCGATCCCAGACACTACAAGGTTGTAGTAGTTTTTACTGGCTCGTATTTGTAAGCTCTCGGGAGTCTCGGAGATGGTACAAATTTTCTTTATGTCATCTTCAGAAATTTCACCAGTTCCCTCTTCTGTGGGGATGCCTAATACTTCCTGTACGTATTTTTTTAACTGCCCCAACCTGGTATACTCTTGTAGCTGCTGGTATACTGGTAACCATTGATTGTATTCCGTAACGTATTCTGGAATTAATATCTGGGGAATATGATACGAGATAAATCCATTCTCGTAACGAGACGGAGACTCATGTACGTATTGTCCATCGGACATATTCAAAATCTTTCCAGTGTACGGACACGTAGGGCCTTCTATCTTGATTAAAGGGAGTACTTCCTCCGGTACCCCGCAATTAATCCAGTGTTTACCATCCATGGCTCTTACGTGCCACGTACCTTGGCTGCCAGATTGGTACTTGGCTTCTAGAAACGTATCCAG
>Ga0114970_10004027_pt1 | contig 10714 bp, 11 predicted proteins | sample M_140205_XF_Meta_FD_87030 | JGI IMG/M metagenome (GOLD analysis project Ga0114970, IMG submission 87030) | Freshwater microbial communities from Lake Montjoie, Canada to study carbon cycling - M_140205_XF_MetaG | ecosystem: Environmental > Aquatic > Freshwater > Lake | place: Lake Montjoie... | reverse complement strand
CGCAGAAAGTAACGGTAACGGACGAGGCGCACAAACTGGCACCGGTCACTGTTTCTGAGGCCGGCTACCTGTCCACACCCCATAAAGACAAGTACGGCAAAGAGTATGGCCCCCCTTCCGATGACAAGATCATCTACCCTGGTGCGAGGAACTGACAGGTGCGTCGATTTTCTCTGGTTTGGAAAATCAGCCTTTCTACGGCAGCGGCGTTGCTGCTGCTGCTGATTGTGGCCGGGCATTTCGTGCAGGAGCAGGCGGAGGCCACGCTGGTCCGGAATCTGGACGCCGAGCTGGAGAACAGCTTCAAAGCTTACGAATCGTTGTGGAGTGCGCGGACCGAAATGCTGCGTTCCATAAGCCTGGTTTTGAGCACTATGTCAGACGTCCGGGCCGCCTTTCAAACCAATGACCGGGCGACTATTCAGGATACGGCTGATGAGATGTGGAAGCGGATTTCTCTCTTTGAGGCACTTTTTTTTGTAACCGATGGCAAGGGCGACATTGTGGCCGGAGCCGGGGGGCGGAACTTTACCCGGAATCTGCAGGTGGTGCGGGATGCGCTGCCCCGGTTCCCTGCGCAGTCCACCGGTTTTGCCATGCAGGACGGGCGGCTGTTTGAGTTTGTCGTCACGCCGGTCTACGTGCAGACGGACGGCGCCATGGAATTATTAAAGGTGCTGGTAACGGGATTTCCTGTTGAAGACGGCGTAGTGAAAGACCTCAAGGCGCAGACCGGCGGGAGCGACTTCGTCTTTCTGGAGGGCACCAGGCCAGTCGCGACGACGCTTTCGACGGAGAACACGGCCCGTATCGCCGTGCAGTACAAACGCGGCAAGGGCCTGACGCATCTTGACCTGGGCGACCGGGAATACGCGGTGCTGGGGACACCGTTGCGAAACCTGGCGGGAACACAGGGTGGGGATTTGCTGATTGTCCACAACTTTGACGCGATCCGGCGGGATATCGACTCGCTTCGGGTGAAGCTGGGCCTGACATGGCTGGTGGCGACGCTCGCGGGCCTGGGCATTACGGTTTTCCTGGCCCGGCGAGCGCTAAAACCGATTGAGGAACTGGACCAGGCGGCCGCCCGAATTACCGAGCAAAAGTATGAAGCGCGGGTGACCGAAGGCGATGACGACGAACTGGGGCGTCTGGCACGAACCTTTAACGCCATGTGCCGGTCCATTCAGGATGCGCGCGAAGAATTAATCCAGCATGAACAAATTGCCACGATCGGGCGTCTGTCGAGTTCCATCGTGCACGATTTGCGCAACCCTTTGGCTTCGATCTACGGTGGCGCGGAGATGATGATTGACGGCGAACTGAACCCTGTGCAGATGCGGCGGATCGCGGGCAACATCTACCGTTCGTCGCGGGTTATCAAGGATATGCTGCAACAGCTGGTGGATGTGTCACGCGGTCGAACGCAGTCGCCGGAGGTTTGCCGGTTGAGTGAGCTGGTGGAAGCCGCGGTGGATACGCAGATCTCGAATGCGGACAACCAGGGTGTGGAGATCCGGGTCCGGATTGAGGCGGGACTGGAAGTTTCTGTGGAAGCGGGTCGAGTGGAGCGGGTTTTCACCAACCTGATCGGCAATGCCATTGAGGCGATGCACGATGGCGGCATCATTGAGATTAGTGCGGAGGCGCAGGCGGAAGGCGTGCTGGTTCGGGTGGACGACAATGGCCCCGGAATTCCCTTGGTGGTACGGCAGCGTCTCTTCCAGCCGTTCGTGACCTCCGGCAAGAATGGCCTGGGGCTGGGGTTGGCGCTGTCCCGGCAAACCGTGCTGGACCATGGCGGCGAGATATGGGTGGAAGAGGTTGAGGGTGGGGGGGCGCACTTCCGGCTTCGTCTGCCGGGCGAGATGGCCGCGGCGGTGCCTGCCGCAGTGGCGAGCGTGTGAGCATAATTGAAGCGTGCCCAGCTTTCGGAATCTTCCCTTTCTGTTACGCCGCACACTATTTGCAGCCATAGATGACGGCCTTTTCGGCATTGCCAAGGGTGCGGCATATTCGGCACTGCTCTCCTTCTTTCCGGTTTTGACGTCGGTTGCGGTGATTCTTGTCCAGACCGGGGCGAAGTATGTCCAAAGCGGCATCACTCGATTTCTTTCGAGGGTGGTCCCCCCGGGCACCGAAAACGTCGTCCTGGACCAGTTCCGGATGCAGGGCAAGAAGCCGGTTGCGCTGCTGGTGGTGGCGTTCCTGCTGTCACTCTGGGCGGCCTCCAGCGTGGTGAAAAGCCTGATCGACGGTTTCAACTCGGCGTATCGCGTACCGCGGAATCGTTCCATGGGGGGGCATATCGGCATTGGCCTCCTGTTGGTAGTCTTCGCCGGACTCCCGTTGCTGGGGGCCTCTTCGTTGATTCTGTTTGGCAACCTGGTTGAGGTGGGAGTGCTGAAACTGATGAGAGTAGACCCTCTGTTGCACCCTCTGGAGGGCTGGCTGCGGCTGATTTCTCATGTTGGCCGCTACGGGATTGCTTTTGGGGCAACCTGCAGCCTGATGGCCATGCTTTACTACTACGGGCCGTATCGAAAACAACAGTGGAAAGCGGTCTGGCCGGGGGCTTTTCTGGCTACGATTTTATGGTTATTGGCGACGCTCGGGTTTGGCTGGTACGTGCGAAACATCTCCAACTACAATTTGCTCTACGGCAGCGTTGGCACCAGTATCGCGATGCTCTCCTGGATGTATATACTGGCGCTGATCGCTCTGTTCGGGTGCGAGTTCAACGCGGAGAGTGAACGGATGCGTCTGGCGCTGGAGGCGCTCGAAAAAAGCCAATGAGAATCATTCTGGTCTTTGTGGTGGCACTGACGGCCCTGGCGCAAGCGCCGGGTGAACATTGGGTGGCGACGTGGGGTACCTCGCAACAGTTGTATCGTGCTGCCGGGAGCGGTCGGGGACCGGCAGCTCCGCCTGTTGCACCTGCAGTGCCTGCGACACCTCCTGTGGCGGGTCGAGGTCCGGCGCGGCGCTTTCCCATTCCTGCCGGGCTGCAGACAGTGCACAATCAGACGGTTCGGATGGTGGCGCGTACCAGTCTCGGGGGCTCCACGGTTCGAATCCGCCTGCAAAACGCACTGGGAGCTCCAACCGTAGCCATTGGGGCTGCGCACATAGCGTTGCGAACCAAAGGTTCGGCCATCGACCCCGCCAGTGATCGGCCATTGACCTTCAGCGGCAGCAGCACCGCGACTCTGTACGCAGGGGCGACTCTGGTGAGTGATTCGGTGAAACTCACGGTGCCGGCACTCTCCGATCTGGCAATCAGCCTGTATCTTCCAGGGGACACAGGGGTGCCGACAAACCACCTGTTCGCTCTGCGCAGGACCTGGATTTCAGCGGAAGGCGACAATACTTCGGCTGCGGAGATCAGCGGGGGTGAAACCCGTGAGTCGTATTACTGGCTGGCCGGCATTGATGTGCTGGCCCCTGCTTCTGCCGGAACTGTGGTCACATTTGGCGATTCCATCACGGATGGTGACCAGTCATCGAATGAGACGAATAGTATGTGGCCCGCGATTCTGGCTGCGCGGCTGCAGAAGAACAAAGCCACGGCGGGTATCGGGGTGGTGAATGCCGGCATTTCGGGAAATCGGGTTCTGGGTGACAACCAGAGCGCATTGGCTCGACTCGAACACGATGTATTGAGCCATCCGGGCGTCCGCTGGATCACCGTGATGGAAGGCATCAACGACATTACGGGCGGGTCAAGAGGTCTTCCGAATGTGCCGCAGATCAAGGCCGAGATGCTGATCGCGGCCTACAGGCAGATCATTCAGACGGCGCATGCGCGGGGTGTTCAGGTGATTGGCTGCACACTGACGCCGTATGGCGGGGCGACTCCTTTCAACGAATACGGTGAGAGCGTCCGGAGCGCGGTGAATCAGTGGATTCGCACCGGCGGGGCGTTCGACGCCGTGATTGATTTCGATGCGGCGACGCGGGATGCAAAAGACCCGCTCCGCTTTCGTCCGGAAGCCGATTCACCGGATAATCTGCACCCAGGCGATGCGGGTTATAAGCTCATGGGCGAGGCGGTTGACCTCGCGATATTCACCAGAACCGGCAAAACCCGATTCGGCAAAACAAAGTAAGCCCCAAAAGGAAATCACATGCTGAAGAAACTGCTCCTCACCCTCCCCACGCTCGCCCTGTACGCTGCGGCTCCGTCCGGGTTCAACGAATGGACTGCCTCCGACCTGAAGGCCAAAGCCGCTCAGCTGAAGGGGGCCATGAAAAATGGTCTCGCCAGTGAAACGGTAGCGAACTGGGGTACGCATCAGATGGTGGTGATTCACCGCGAAAAAAGCGGCCAGTCTGAACTGCACGAAAAACAGGCGGATGTGATTGTGGTCCGTCGCGGTTCGGGCACGGTGGTGATCGGGGGGACAATAGTGGGCGGCAAGACAACTGCGCCTGGGGAAATTCGTGGAGAGTCGATTGAGGGCGGTGAATTACACGAACTGAAGGAAGGCAGTATCCTTCACGTTCCGCCCCAAACCGCTCACCAGGTAATTTTGAAGGCCGGACAAACCATCGACTACCTCGCGATCAAGGCTGACGGTAAATAGGCTGGTCTGGACCAGGCTACGGTTCGGGGCGAGGACGCTCGCTCAGCCCGAGGTAGCGCGGTATCAATGTGATTACGGCGGCAATGATCAGTTTTTAGGGGTCGGGCCATAGAAGCCGGCAGTCGGCCGATTGCCAATCGACCGCAGCTTGCCAACCTGCCCCACAAAGAGCGCAGCCGGCCTTGCGTGCGCATACGCTCAGCTGGAGCTGGCAACTATGTCTTAGGCAAGTCGCCGCTCCATATCGCGTTTGATGGTCCTGGAACCACCCCAGAGCACCAAAGCCAGTAATACGGAGAGAACAGGCATGATCAGCATGGCCTGTTGCAGGCCCACGGCCTTGAAAACTTCGGTAACTACGGGGGAACCTGCTGCAAGGGCAGCCCTTTGCGCCATCAGGTCACTCACCTTGCCGGTTAGAACCGGCCCGAACGACGCTCCGCACAAGTACATAGCCAGGAAGTAGACGGCCATAGCGGTGCCTCGCAGGGACGGTGCCACAATGTCCTGAATGGAAGAATAGACGAACCCGTAGTAGGAGCACAGGGTGCCATAGAAGATGGTGAGCGCAATGACGGCGGCGACCATGTCCCCTGATGAAACGCCCCAAAGGGCGAGAGGGGCACCAAGCAGCGCGAAGCCCGACGCCCAGACCATACGCGCGTTGGCACGCTGGCGGACCACTTTGTCTCCCAGCCAGCCCGCGAGCAAACTGCCGGACAGACCACCCACCAGGTAAGTGACGCCCGCCAGGGTGCCGGACTGCGCCAGGGTCACGTGGTGAATCCGGCCAAGGAATGCGGGCAAGAAAGAGCTCATCGCATACATATTGAAGTTCAGCAGCGCCCCGGAAGCCACAATCCACCAGAAGGTCGGGATGGTGAGAAATTCACGCCACGGGCGTTTGCTGTCATCTTTACGAAGCTCTGCGGCACCGCGAATTGGCTCGCGCAACATCAGCAGAAGAGGAATCAGCAGGATCGCCGGAGCGGCAGCAAGCACCATGGCCTGCCGCCAGCCGAAGGCCTGGGCGATGGGGCCGCTGATGAAGTTAGTCAGCGCCCCGCCTACCGGCACACCCGCCATGAAAAGAGCCAAAGGGCGGGCACGTTTGTCGGCCGGATAGAGGTCACCAATCCACCCGGTTGCGGCAGGGGCCACGGCGGCCTCCCCGATTGCGAAGCCGAGACGGCTGAAGACCAGCATCATGTAGGAAGTAGCGAAAGCCGCGAGGCCGGTAAGAAAGCTCCATACCGCCACGCCCCCCGCCAGGAGTTTTTTGCGACTCCACCGGTCAGCGAGCGTCCCCAGGGGAACCCCGACAATCGCATAGAGCCAGATGAAGACCGAACTCAGCAACCCCAGTTGAGTATCAGTGAGTTGAAACTCGCGCCGAATGGGCTCGGCGAGAACCCCGAGGATGTAGCGGTCGTAAAAATTCAGAACGTTGATGGCGATCAGAACCGCCAGTGCAACATTGGCTGATCCGGCTCTACCCGACTTCATGTTTCCCGATTCTCCGACGCTGGAGGGCATCGGCAAATCCTATCACAGACGATCGTCGAGAGCCTGGACCTTGCGTAACCGACGAATGTGGCGCTCTTCATTGGTGAACTCTGCGGCCACAAAAGCGCGTGCCAGTTCCATGCCTGTTGCGGTGCCGATAACGCGACCGCCCATCACCAGGACGTTCATGTCGTCATGCTCCACGCCCTGGTGAGCAGAGTAAACGTCATGGCAGAGGCCGGCCCGAATACCGTGCAGTTTGTTAGCAGCGACGGACGCTCCGACACCCGAACCACAGACGATGATGCCGCGATCTGCTGACCCATCAACGACAGCGCGGCCAACTTTGGCAGCATAATCGGGGTAATCAACGGCCTCTGAGGTGTAGGTCCCCAGGTCGATCACTTCGTGGCCGACACGCTGGAGATCCTTCGCGACGGTGTTCTTCAATTCCAGTCCGGCATGGTCGGACCCTATGGCAATCTTCATGGCGCATTTGAATTATCTCGCAGGGGTCTGAATCGAAGGGAGTCGGCTATCGTGGCATGAGCGCAAGCTGTGAGATATTGACGCTGCGAGCGGTATCGATGGCCGATGCGACGGTACCGAACTCCAGTTCCGGAGCGCCTTTGAGGAAGAGGATTCGCGAAGCTCTCCGGGAGTAGACAGAAGTGAGCCGGTCGGCGAGGGAGTCGGCGCGCACGGCCTCTGCGTTGAGGGTGTAGCGGCCATCCTTTGCAATTACCAGAACCACGGCGCTCCTGGGCTCAGAAACAGCCTCCTGTGCCGCATCGCGCGGCAGAGCGGCATTCATGCCCTGGGGCGTTTGCGGTGAGATCGCCATAAAGATAATGAGTAAAACCAGCAGTACATCAATCATCGGGGTCATGTTTATGACTGCCCGGAACCGGCCCGCCGGTACTCACGTTCATCGCCATCGTTACAGCCTCCTGGTCAATTGACTCCGGAATGAGAGACAATAATCCGGAGCGTAGTTTTGTCACTGCGAGGAGACCTGGATGAACAAGCGTTGGTTGGCAACATGTGGATTTGCTGCAATTTTGACTGCAGCCTTTTTTGTGACTGGCAGCAGTGCCGAGCCCAATGTCGTGACGAAGATCGCGGATGGGGTCTGGTTTCGCGAGGGCGACATCAAGGGCCAGGGGCATTGCAACAACACCATCATTGAAATGAAGGACTACCTGGTGGTGATAGACGCCAACTTCCCCAGTGGTGCCCGGGCGGTGTTGGCCGACGCGAAAAAGCTCTCCCCCAAACCGGTGAAATACGTCTTCATCACGCATCACCACGGCGACCACGACTACGGCAGCGCGGTGTGGACCGAGGCTGGAGCCACAACGTTTGCGTATAAGGGAGTGGCTGAGGAATTGGCCCGCTACGAACCGAACCGCTGGCAGGATACGGCGAAGACCCGCAAGGACGTAGGGGAACTGAACCGCACCGCACCGGAGATGCCAAAGGAGACCTTTGACAAGTCCCCCTACATTTTGAAGGATTCCACCCGCGAGATTCGTTTCTATCACCTGGGCTGGGCGCACACTCGCGGTGACGGCTTCGCGTGGCTGCCGAAGGAACGTATCCTCGCTTCGGGCGATGCGGGCGTGAATGGCGCATTTAACTACACGGCGGATGCCAATATTGGCAACTGGCCGAAAGTGATGGAAGCTGCGCTGAAGCTGAATCCGCTGCATGTGATGCCTGGGCATGGCGGACCCGGTGGGCCAGAGATCCTGAAGGGCCAGGCTGCGTTTATGACGGACCTGGTAAAGGCGGTGTCGGCAGAAGTAAAAGCGGGCAAGAAGCTGGAAGAGCTGGTGACGATGAAGAACGGTTCACCAACGGCAACGTCCATCACGCTGCCTGCTGAGGTAAAGAACTGGGTGGGCGGTTCGCTGCCGACCCAGGTGGCTGACGCCTACCGCGAGATTTCACAGAAGCAGCCCAACGGCGCCATCCCACACAAATAGCGGCCCACCCGTCAACGGAGACACATCATTTTGCGCGCCCTCAGATTCCTGCTCAAGTTTTACAGTTACGCAGTTAACGCGGTGGTGGCTTTGGCCGCGCTGGCTATGTCGGCCGTGATTCTGCAAACGCCCGACCACGCCGTCCGCATAGGCTGGTTAACGTGGACGTACGACGTTTTGGGTTCGTGGCTGGCCGGGCTGGGCGTCGCAGGGGTCGCGGTTGTCCTGTTGGCTTTGGCTGGACGTCTGCGGTGGCTGTTGGTCGGGTTCGCGCTGTGGGTTCTGTTTCTGGTGGCGCGGGGGCTCTTTTTCGGACCCTGGCAGTTTGCCAATGTGGCGGAGTTCAGGCAGGCGCTTTGGATCGTGCTGGGCCTGCTGATCTCGGTGTTGGGCGCGATACCGGTGAAGAGGGCTTCGTGAGGATCCTTCCCCAGGACTAACCCGAGTATGGCCGGGCCCAATACAAAACGGGCCGCAGCTGCGATGTCGGGCCAGGGTCCTAGGAGAGAGTCTTCACTGGTACGCGGCGGAGCGCCCAGTTCCGCGTCGCTGGGCCAACCGATGTACGAATACCAGTTCACCGGATTCGGAGCCAGGGTCCGGCCAAACAGTGCCTGGAAACGTGCGGGGTCACCCCATGCCGCCAGGCCCATGGTCTTACCTTCGGCAGAGAGTCCCAGATACCCCGTTAGATTCCAGTAGAAAGCGCCAAGTGAGTTGTCCCAGGGCTGTTCGTGCATCCGGGAAAGCGAGGTTCCATGGCCCTTCCAGGTGACGGTGGCGTCGGGGCCACCGCAAAAGTCTGCGGTCACTATTGAACCTGAAGGGGCACCCGAGGTCAGATACGCGGCGGCCGCGTGGGCACGGTGGTGTTCGTAGAAACGCACGGGGGGGCAGTTTCGGACAGCGTGTACGTAGTTGGGCAAAGCCGGCAGCTATGGTCGGTTCCATGGCAACATTCGGAGCCAGCCGGGCCTGGAGGAGACGGTCGAGCAGGTATTTGTGGGCGAGCTGACGGGCCGTCATTTGAGCCTACTTGCCGCCCTGGTTTTGCTGTTGTTGCTGGCTTTCTCCCATTAGCGGGTCATTGGCGGTGGCGGGTTCGGGACCGCTGTGTTGGTGGGTGGCCATGCTTTGGTCAGAGAAGTAGGTGTGGCTTCCGGACGTCCCGAACTGCAGGGGGACTGCGGAGACGGCATACCCGGTGGAGGTCTGCTGCAGCGTGAACTTGAAGCCACCTTTCTCGCCGCCAGCGAGGTCGCGGTCAATCAGCTCTGCTCCATTGGCCCCGGGGGCTCCGTTGGTGGGGGGGCCGAGTTGGGTCAGCGAGGTCGCATAGGCCCCGTATTGCGAGTAGTACTGCGTTTGGGCGGTGTGGAGGGTCGAGATCGCCTTCTGGGCGGCCATTTCCTGGGCGAAAGTCCGGGATTTGGTTAGTTTCGGAAGGGCCACGCCGAGAATGATCAGGATGATCGCGATCACGATCAGGAGTTCGATCAGCGAAAAGCCCGCGAGGGACCGTTTGTGGTTGGCACGACGCCTGGCTTGAAGTAACCGGGATGGAAGCAACATAATTTGCACCTCTTAGTTTAAGACGTAACGGGCGGGTTCTGCGTTGAGAAAGAATCTGCTGCAAGCCGCGCCTCGTTGAGAAGGCGCAGGCGGCGAAGGAAAGCCGGCAGAAGATCGAGATGCAGAGCGTTGGCTCCGTCAGAAAGAGCATGGGCCGGATCATCGTGGACTTCCACGAAGATTCCCTTGACCCCGACGGCGACTGCGGCCGAGGCCAGAGGTTCAATAAAGCGCGGCTGACCACCTGAAGTACCGCCGGCACCGGACGGGATCTGGACACTGTGAGTGGCGTCAAAGACCACGGGGTACCCGGTATCGGCCATGATGCGGAGTCCGCGCATATCCACAACGAGGTTGTTGTAGCCGAACGACGAGCCGCGTTCCGTGAGGACGACCTGGTGGTTGCCGGTGGAAGCAACTTTATCGGCAGCGTGACTGATATCGTGCGGGGCCACGAACTGGCCTTTTTTCACGTTGACGATGCGACCGGTACGCCCCGCTTCGAGGAGCAGATCCGTCTGGCGGCAGAGGAAGGCCGGGATCTGGAGGATATCGACCACTTCCGCAACTGCGGCGGCCTGTGAGGCCTCGTGGATATCCGTGACGAGGGAGTAGCCTTCCGCTTTCATACCGGCAAGGATATGGAGGCCCTCGGTGAGGCCGGGGCCACGAAAATTGCCGGCTGAAGTGCGGTTGGCCTTATCAAAGGACGCCTTGAAAACGTAGGGGAAACCCTCGGCAGCCGCTATGGCAGCGATGGCCTTCCCCATACGGTGGACGTGCTCTTCGCTCTCAATGACGCAGGGTCCGGCCATAAGGACCAGTTCCTGCGCTTTGAAGTCCGCGAATTGGATCATAGCCATTTATTCGGTGAATTCTGGTTCCGGCAGGAGCGGCGCCATCTGCTGCGCGATGCGGTGGGCCCGATGTTTGCGTGCCGCGCCGATGAACGACGAGAAGAGGGGATGGGGCTCCATGGGCTTCGACTTAAACTCCGGGTGGAACTGGCAGCCAATAAACCACGGATGGGTCGGCAACTCGACCATTTCACACAGTGCTTCG
>Ga0114970_10004026_pt1 | contig 10714 bp, 3 predicted proteins | sample M_140205_XF_Meta_FD_87030 | JGI IMG/M metagenome (GOLD analysis project Ga0114970, IMG submission 87030) | Freshwater microbial communities from Lake Montjoie, Canada to study carbon cycling - M_140205_XF_MetaG | ecosystem: Environmental > Aquatic > Freshwater > Lake | place: Lake Montjoie... | reverse complement strand
TGATGGCTTTAGGCAAAGACTAAAGCACTTTAGGAAGTTTTGGCACAAGGTCACGAAAATCATGGGCCGTCCCCGCGTATTGTTTGATCATGATTTCCCCTCTTTGCTCCAAGACCCGCCCCATCACCACGCGTCGTGATTTCCTCACGCGCAGCGCCTTTGGCCTCGGCGGTCTTGGTTTGGCGTCGTTGATGCAGGAACTCGGCATGGCGGCGGAGGCTCCGCTGTCACCGCTGGCACCGAAGAAGCCGCCTTTCGCGGCGAAGGCGAAGCGCGTGATCCACATCTTCTGCGAGGGCGGGCCGTCGCAGGTGGACACGTTTGATCCGAAGCCCGCGCTGGAGAAGTATCACGGCAAGATGGCCGATGAGGTGATGAAGGATTACCAAAAGGCGGCAGGTGAAGTCGCCAGCGGCATGGGACGGCTCAGCGGAAAGCTGCAGCGCTCGCCCTTCAAGTTCGCCAAGCACGGCCAGAGCGGCATGGAGATCAGCGAGTTGTTTCCGAAGCTGGCGACTCATGCCGATGAACTGTGCGTGATCCGCTCCATGCACACGAAGACGAGCGTGCATGAGCCAGCGCAGCTCGTGATGAACACCGGCGAGTTTGCCAGCGTGCGGCCCAGCATGGGAGCGTGGACCGTGTATGGCCTTGGCACGGAAAATCAAAACCTGCCGGGGTTCGTTTCGCTATCGCCGAATGGCACCACGAGCAGCGGGGACAAGCAGTGGGGCAATGCCTTCCTGCCCGCGTGGTGCGGCGGCACGGGCATTCCGACCAAAGACCCGACGGTGACAAAGATGATCGAACACATCCGCAGCGGCACCACCTCCCTGCGTGAGCAGCGCCGCCAACTCGATCTCATGCGCCAGATGCACGAGGACTTTGCGCAGAAGCATCCGGGCGATGCCTTGCTCGAAGGACGCGTTAGCGCCTTTGAAACTGCCTTCCGCATGCAGGTGGAGGCCACCGATGCCTTCGACCTCACCCGCGAGCCGAAAACCATGCGCGATCTCTATGGCGACACCGAGATGGGCCGCCAACTCATGCTTGCGCGCCGCCTCGTCGAGCGCGGCGTGCGTTTCGTGCAGGTCTATCACAACAACTGGGACACGCACGACTTGAACGACGAACGTCATCGCGAACTTTGCTCCGCCGCCGACCAGCCACTGCACGCGCTGCTCACCGATCTGAAGCAGCGCGACATGCTCAAAGACACGCTCATCCTATGGGGCGGCGAATTCGGCCGCACGCCGACGAGTGACAACAACGACGTCGCAAAAAAGAAAGGCATCGGCCGCGATCACAACGCTGGAGGATTCACCATGTGGATGGCCGGTGGCGGATCGAAACCGGGCACCGTTTACGGTTCCACGGATGATTTCGGAGCGCTGGCAGTCGAAAACAAAGTCGATGTGCATGACCTGCACGCGACCATTCTGCATCTGCTGGGCTTCGATCACGAGAGGCTGACGTATCGGTATGCGGGCCGCGACTTCCGGCTCACGGATGTGTATGGGCATGTGGTGAAGGGTGTCCTCGCTTGATTTCCGCCCCCCAAGTTTTCCGCATGCGTCCTATCCTTGTCTCCGTTGCTGTCCTGATTTCCTGCCTCACATCTGCGACCTTAGCTGCGGAAGTCTCAGTTGAACTCAAGAACAGCGGCAATGTCTCCGCAGCCATCTACGATTCAGAGGGCCGAATGGTGCGCGAACTCGCGCGTGCGGAGCCTGTGCAAAGCGGGAAGCAATCGCTCGCATGGGACGGGCTCGACATGGATGGCAGGCCGGTGTCGGCGGGCAAGTATGAGTGGCGCTCATTGCAGACGCAGGGCTTGCGCAGCGAGTATCTGATGAGCGTGGGCACGAGTGTCGGCGAGCGCTGGTGGCCGGGGAATCATGCGGGGCCGACGGCGGTCGTGGTGGCGGATGACTCGCTCATCATTGCCGCGAATCCCGAGGGGCCGCCGCTGATGACGCGCGTGGGATTCGATGGGAAGGTCATCTGGGAGCGCTACCAGTTTGAACCGGCGCGCAATCCTTACGATGTCGCGGTCGGCGGCGGGAAGGCGTTTTACTTGCAGGACAATGGCAAGGTCTTCGTGCTCGATTTTGCGACGGGGCAGCCCGTGGGCAAAGGCCAGCACGGCACGACGCTCTCGTCGATGGTTCCCGTGAAGACGTTTGTCTTTGGCAGCGGTCAGGCAGGCGCGGAGGAAACGGCGGTGCCGCTTGCGGTCATCGATGCGAAGTCGGGCACGGGCTGGGACAAGGTGGAGGGCATGAAGCAAAGCAGCGGCGGCCTCACCTGCGATGCGTTGGAGCCGCGTGTGTTTGAAGCGCCACTTCCGAATGGCGAGTATCTGTTGCGCTATCACTACGGCGACGACGCGCAGCCGACCACCCTCGTGGAAGTGCAGCCCAACGGCATGGAAGCCTCTCCAGGCCACCACACGCTGGCCGACAAGATGGCGTGGTGGCAATTGCCGCCGTCCGCTGCTGCCGCGAAGACGGAGCCGCTGTTTCTCCCGCAAATCTACCAACTGCGCCGCGCCGTGCCGGTGAAGGACGGTAAGCTGCGCATCAAGTTCATCCCGGAAAGTCCGCGTGCGAAGCCGAAGGCCGCGCATTGGGGCCTGCGGAAGATCGAAGTCATCGCGATGGCGGATCGCATCGCGGCGGATGATGCCACGCTGCTGCTCTCCTGCCGTGGAGGCGGTCGCTTGCTGTGGCTCGATCCTGCCACGGGCACCACGCTCGACACCATGCCGCTCGCCGACGTGCGCGACATCGCGCTCGGGCCGAAGCATGAAGTCTTCGCGCTCATCGGCGAGAATGTCGTGCGTTTCACCCGCGAAGACAAAAAGCCCAGCACGTTCCTTCGCGGCCTGCGTGATGCCGTGGCGCTCGATGTGGATGCAAAGACTGGCGGAATCGTCGCCGCCGAGGGTGGCGCGGTTCAGCGGGTGAAGTGCTTTGATCCCGCAGGCAAACTCATCGCCACGCACGGTCGCGCTGGAGGTCGCAAGCTCGGCCGCTACGAGCCGCACGACTTTGCCAGTCTGCAAGGCATCGCCGCCGACGGACACGGCGGTTTTGTGATCATCGAGAAGAACGCCGTGCCCCGCCGCACCGCGCGCTTCGATGCAAAGGGCGAGCCGGTGAAGGAATGGTTCGGCGGCATGGATTTCTACACGCAGACCGCGCTCGATCCGTCCGATCCCTCGGTCGGCTGGATTCGCCAGGACGACGAAACGATCGTGCAAGCGAAGCTCGATTACGCCAAACGCGACTGGCAGCCCGTCGCCGCGTATCGCTGGACGGAGATGTTTGATCCGAAGGGCGGCGGCACCGGCGATTCGCTCTATGCCACGTGGCAGAACTATCCGCCGTGGTTCGCCGGTCGTGTGCCGAGCTTCAATCGCATGCGCACGATGCGCCGCGATCTCGACGGCGATGGCAAGCCGGAGTTGCTGCTGGAGTTCACCACGCTGCCGTTGTTGCTCGTGCATGATGAGAAGCACGACCGCCTCCGTCCGCTTGCCTGTCTCGGTCTCATGCATCGCGACCTCTGGGCAGCGGGCAACACTGCGACCGTCGAGCAACTCCCGCCTGCCTGGGCCGAAGCGATTCGACTTGCGGGTGGCGATCCTGCGGATGCCACCAAGCGCATCAAATACGCGCACTACTCGTGGGCCGATGAAAACGGCGACGGCCTGATCGACGCGAAGGAACTGCGTCTCGGCGAAGCGCATCGCGATGGGACCTCCGCCACGCAGCCCAACGGCGGCTTCTGCCTGCGCGTGGACGCCGCCTTGAATGCCTGGATCGGCAGCGGCGGCACTGACAAGGACGGCATGTATCGCATCTTCAAACCCGAGCGCATCACCGCCTGCGGCGCACCCGTGTGGCCGCTGCAAGGCATCGCCGCCGGACCCAAAACCGAACGACGCGGCGAGACGAAATCGCTGCTGCCCACCACCGATGGCGGCACCTTCGCCCTGCTCGGCGGCAATGGCGATGGCACGAAAAGCTCCAACACCTACGACACCGCCGTGCACGGCTGGGGCTGGCCCTCGACGATGACCGACGGCATGGCGCTGCTGCGACTCGATGCCGCTGGCAATCGCGTCTGGCGTAGCTCTGCCAAGGTCGCCCGCTGGCCGCATCCGCGCGGTCAATTGCACGGCGCATGGCATCTCGGTCGTGAGTTGAAAGGCTGCGTGCCCGTCTTCGACTGGCTGGAGCAACCCTGCGAATTCTGGACCACCGACGGCCTCTATGTCGGCGGTCTCTTCGATGGTCGCGATCCGCACGACGGCCACGATTTGAGCCGGCCCGGCAGCAAGGCCGATCCGCTCTACACCTGGCACGGCATTCGGAAAAAGCGCATCGGTGGCAATCGCTACTTTGACGAAGTCTCGTTGCTCGCCGCCGACGACTTCCGCACCGGAGGCGAAGCCGCCGAACTGCCCGATGGCAGCGTCGTCTTCCTCGGCCAGGGCGCGAACAACAACCCCTGCTACCGCATCACTGGCTGGGATAACTTTCAACGCCAACGCGGCGACATCACCATCACCCAACCTGTCACCGCACCCGCGCAAAACGGCAGCGGTTTGAAAGCCGAAGTTTTCGCGAACCTCGATCTCAGCGGCCAGCCCACGCTCACCCGCACCGACGAACGCCTCTGGTTCGGCATCAACAAACCGTGGCTAAAGGACACCCCCGCCAAGAATTTCAGCATCCGCTGGACCGGCTTCCTCGAACCTCGCTTCACCGAAGACTACTGCCTCAGCATCTACGCGCGCGGCGAGTTCAAGCTCTGGATCGACGGCAAAGAAATCACCTGGGCGGACCAAGATTACCCGCGCGACGTCGAGATTCGCAAAGGCCACTCGCAGCCCATCGCGCTGCAATCCGGCAAGCGAGTCCCCATCCGCATCGAATACAGCGCCGTGCCCATGGACCCCAAATCACCCCAGCCCGGTCCGTCGTTCCATTTGAATTGGGAAAGCCTAACCCAACCTATCGAGCATGTGCCAACGACGGCGCTGAGTGAGCAGTGACGATCTAACTTTGCACCGCAACGCAGCCGCCTATGAAACAACCGCTCCTCACCATCCTGCTACTGCTTCACGTAGCAGCACTGCACGCCGCAGACGTTCCCTTCACGCTCGCCAAGCCCGGCAATGTCTCCGCCGCGATCTACGACTCGCAGGGGCATCTGTTGCGCTCGTTGCTTCATGGAAAAGCAATGCAAGCGGGCGAGCATCGCTTGGCGTGGGATGGCTTGGATGCGAGTGGTCGTGCGATGCCTGCGGGTGAGTATGAGTGGCGGCTGCTGCGGAATGAAGGATTGCAGGCGGAGTATCTGGTCAGCGTCGGGGCGAATCCGGGCTGGGCACCTTATGGGATGTGGGTGGGCAGCCATGGGCCGGTCGCTTCGGTCGCGCTGGATGCCGCGCGGGAACGGCTCTACGTGGGCGCCATCTCGGGGGAGAACTGCCCGGTGTTTCAATGCACCTCGCTCGATGGCAAGACGCTGCACTGGCAGAGCGAGCAGCTCAGTTCCTTCAAGGGTGTGAGGCGGCTGGCGGTGCGCAACGGCCGGCTTTACCTGCTGCAAAACGATGCCTGGCTCTACGCGCTGGACCCGGATGCTCCGAACAAGCTGCTCGCGAAGAAATGGGATGTGATTCATCCCGACGATGTGCGGGATGGGACCAAGCACGCATTTCTGTCCGCGGGCCATGAACCCGACGGGCTGGCGATGCATGACAAGTTCATCGCCATCAGCCATCCGGCGAACAACGCGATCCGCTGGCACGATCCGGAAACTTTGAAGCCATTGCGTGAACAGAAGCTGCCCGGCGTGCGCGGGATTGCGGCACTCGCGGACGGCACGGTCATCGCCGCGGCGGGAGCGCAGGTCTGGCGCATTTCGTTTCCAAACGGCAAGCCGGAGCCGCTGCTCAAGGACGACTCGCTCCTCGCGGCGACGGAGGTGGCCATTGATGAGAAGCGCGATGAACTGTGGATCGCCGAGGCGAAGTCTGCGCATACGTTGCGCCGCTACCGGCTCTCGACCGGCGAGCGCACGTTGCTGCTCGGCAGCAAGGAAGGGCGGCCCTTCGGCAAGTTTGATCCGCTGCACTGGCGCGATGTGACGGACATCACCTGCGATGGCAAAGGCGGCATCATCACCGTGGAGATCACGCCACGGCGCGTGGCGCATTTTGCCATCGAGAACGACAGGCCGCGGCTGATTAACCAATGGTTCGGCGGTCAGCAATGGGGCAACATGACGGCGGTCGATCCTGCCGAGCCCACCGTCGCGTATGTCAATGCGAGCAGCTTTCACCGCGCCCGCGTGCGCATGGATTTTACAAAGCGCACATGGGAAATGGAGGCCGTCTATGACACGCCATCGTGGATCGCGCGCCGCGAAGGCAAGTCGTATGAAGATGCGCCGTTCCCTTCGATCACACATCATGATGGGCAGTGGCAGGTGATCCATCGCGGGAAGGAGAGCTATCTCGTCAGCTTGGGCGGCAATCGGATGTCCCAGGCCCCGGCGGTGATTCGCGTGGACACGGAGAAGAATCGCCTGGTTCCCGTGGCGTGCGCGGGAGTCGTCCGCGCCGAGGCGGACGGCAAATGGCCCGCTTGGTTCGCACGCTTGAAGACCGACCTCACCAAGCCGGATGGGAGGGGCAATGTCGCCCTGTTTCTCGGCTATACTTGGAGCGACCTGAATGGTGATGGGGAATTGCAGGACTCCGAATTCCGCATCACCACGGCACCCGAGATGCCGCCGCTCGGGCACGGGAGCATTGACGCGAACTGGAATGTCACCATGCCTGCCAACACTCGCGCGGGGGCTGCCGATCAACCGGTCGGATTGATCCTCAAAAACCTGGCCACCAACGCCGACGCCGCGCCGCAGTGGGACTGGGCGCAGGTGCAGCCGACCATTGAAAAATTACCTGCCGATCTAACCGCAGCGAGCAGCGCCCACGTGGTCGCGCTGCATCGCGATGACTCCGGAGCGCTCACCATTCTCGTGCGTGCCAACAGCAGGCCGATTGATGATCGGCAGGGCGACGCCTGGCCTGGCAACACCGTCGGCAGCGCGCGCATCGTGCGATTCGCCCCAAACGGCGGGTGGCAATGGAGCGCGGGCAAGCACGGCGCGGTGAACGACATCGCGGCGGGCGAATTCCAGTATCCCAAGCGAGTGATGGGCACCGGGCACGGCTGCGTCTTCATCCAGGATCGTGCGGTGCGCATCGCGCAGGCGTGGACGACCGACGGACTCTACGCTGGCAATTTTCTCGATCGTCATGCCGATGACGGTTTCCCGGTGGATAAGGTTTACCGCGCGCCGCTCGCGTCCCACGGTGTTGAGAACTTTCTCTTCGATCAGATTGGCAGCAGCGTGTTCACCGCAGCCAACGGCGAAATCCTCTGGAATCCCGTGGGCCGCAACTCATCACCGCTCTATCGCATCAACGGTTGGGATGGATGGGAGCGCCAGAGCGGGCGCATCCACTTGGACAAGCCCGCGACCGCCGCCCGCAAGGAAGGCACCGGACTGCGCGGCAGCTATTTCACGAACACCCAATGGACGGGTGCGCCCGCGACCGTCCGCACCGACGCACAACTCTGGTTCGGCAACCGCCAGATCGCTTACTCGCAAGACCACAGCGGACGCCCTTGGATCGGCAAGCAGGACAAGACGCTTTTCGATCTCAAGAGTTTCTCCGCGCGCTGGGAAGGCCGGGTCGAAGCGCCGCTGAGCGAGGCGTATCAATTCATCCTCGAACACGACGAAGGCAGCACCGCTCGCCTCTGGTTGGATGGCCAGATCATCGCCGAGAGTCAGGCCGTGATCGCAAAAACGGGGAAAGCATTGGAGCGGGAGAAACGGGCTCCACAGCGACAAGCCACTCCCCAGCCTCAAAGCGCTCCGCAGTCTGAAGACACCCCGAAGGCAAGACGCGGGCAACGGGTGAAAGTTCCCGAACAACCGCCTGCCAAAACACGCCGCATCATTTCAAAACCAATCCCGATGACCGCCGGCAGCCACCACGAGATCAAAATCGAATACTCCAGCTCCGGCACCGGCCAGCCACAGATGCACCTCGACTGGGAGAGCTTCACGCAAGAAAGACAACACGTGCCCGCATCGGCATTAACCAATCCTTGAAAATGAAATCAACTATCACCGCACTACTGCTGGCTCCATTGGCCTTGTTGCATGCAGCTGAGCCAGCGCCGGAGCAACTGGCGCTCTTTGAAAATAAGATCCGCCCCATCCTCGTGGAGCACTGCTACGAGTGTCACAGCGCGGACAAGAAGCAGAAAGGCAACCTGCTGCTCGATACCAAAGACGCCACGCTCAAAGGCGGCGACACTGGCCCTGCCATCGTCCCTAAAGATCCCACGAAATCCCTTCTTCTCCAAGCCGTGAAGTGGGAGGACAAAGACCTCCAGATGCCGCCGAAGACGAAACTCAGCGACGCACAGATCGCAGATCTCGAAGCCTGGATCAAGGCGGGCGCTCCCGACCCCCGCAGCGGCCCTCGCACGCTCACCAAGATCGAGCAGCACCTCGAAGACTCGAAGAAACACTGGTCCTTCCAGCCCGTGGTTGATCCAAAGCCGACCTCACTCGACGCCCTCATCGGTCTCAAAGCTACGCAGCCAGCCGACAAGCGCACGCTCATCCGCCGCGCCTACCTTGACCTCATCGGCATCGCGCCGACGTATGCAGAGGTCAATGCCTTTGTCGCCGATAACTCACCGCAGGCTTTTGAAAAGCTCATCGACAAGCTCCTCATCGACCCGCGCTATGGCGAGCGCTGGGGCCGCCACTGGCTCGATGTCGCACGCTATGCCGACAACATGGGGGCCATCTTCAATGGCGATGACACCTACCCGAATGGCTTCACTTATCGCGACTATGTCATCAAGGCGTTCAACGACGACAAACCCTACGACCGCTTTATCCTCGAACAAATCGCCGCTGATCAACTCGACACCGCGAAGGACACGCGCACGCTCGCCGGCATGGGTTTCCTCGGCCTCGGACGGCGTAAAGATCGCCGTCTCGATGACGACACGCTCGACGACACCATCGACGTCATTGGTCGCGGTCTCCTCGGCCTGAGCATCGGCTGCGCGCGCTGCCACGATCACAAACTGGAGCCGATCACGACCAAGGATTACTACGGCCTCTACTCCATCCTCAAGAGCAGCAAAGAGCCCGAGATCCAGCCCGCGCTGCCGCAGGAAGACACCCCGCAAGTCCGCGAATACGCCGAGAAAAACAAAGCGGCCCGCACCGAATACATCCGCATCGTCGCCTTCGAGGCCGACCGCAGCTTCAGCGCCCTGCGCTCCCGTATCGGCGACCACCTCCAGGCCGCGCACGACTCCAAACTGACCAACAGCTACAAAGACAAAAAGGTCACGCCTGACATCCTCGATCCGCGCAAGCTCAACGTCGGCATCCACAACCGCTTCATCGCCAATTGGGACAAATGGGTCAAAGGCCATCCCGAGTTCTTCACCCCGTGGCTCGAACTCTCCGCGCTGCACGAGGCCGAGTTCGCCACGAAAGCACCCGCGCTCTGCGAAGCCTACGCCAAGAACACCGACAAAAAACTCATCCCCTCCGTCGCCCGCAGCTTCGGCAAAACCAAGCCCAAATCCCTGCGCGACATCGCCGACATCTATAATCATCTCTACGCCAGCGAGGTGGATGCGCTGTGGGCCGAGAACTGGCGCGAGCACCTGCGCGTGCTCTGCATTCCCACTGCCGACGAACTCAGCCTGCCCATCGCCGAACTCGAAAAATCCAGCATCGACCGCGCCCTCGCCGCGCAGAAAAACAACGCGCTGCCCGATGTCGAAGGCCAGCAGCTCCGCGCCATCTTCCTCGACGAAAGCTCGCCCTTCGTGCTCGCGGCAAAAGACTTCCTCAGCAACCGGCTCTTCGCCAACCGTGATGTCGCCGAAGGCCTGCGCCGCAACGTCACCAAGGCTCTCACCGAGTTGCAAAACCATCCCGGCGCACCCGCGCGTGCCATGACCTTTGTCGATGCCGACAAGATGTATGACGGCAAGGTCTTCATCCGTGGCAATCCGCAGACGCCCGGCCCCGAAGCGCCGCGTCAATTCCTCACCGCGCTGAAGCACATCTCGCCGGAACCCTTCCCGAAGGACAAAAGCGGACGCCTTCAGCTCGCGCAGGCCATCGCGAGCAAAGACAATCCTCTCACCGCCCGCGTCATCGTGAACCGCGTGTGGGGCTGGCACTTTGGCGATCCCATTGTTGGCACACCGAGTGACTTCGGCTTCCGTGGCGACAAACCCACGAACCAACCGCTGCTCGATCACCTCGCCGCATGGTTCATGGAGAATGGCTGGAGCTTCAAGAAGCTGCACAAGCAACTCATGCTCACCGCCGCCTATCAGCGCGCCGATTTCCCCATGCGCCCGCTCGATCTGGAACCGTTCCGCGACACGCTTCTCGCCGTCACCGGTCGCTTGAAGACCGATGCCGGAGGCAAGGCCGAAAAGATCGCCGACACCACACGCCGCACCGTGTATGCCTTCGTCGATCGCAAAACACTGCCCTCGATCTACCGCAGCTTTGATTTCCCCGATCCGAACTTCAGCGCACCGAAACGCAGCCGCACCGCACTCAC
>Ga0114970_10004025_pt1 | contig 10716 bp, 5 predicted proteins | sample M_140205_XF_Meta_FD_87030 | JGI IMG/M metagenome (GOLD analysis project Ga0114970, IMG submission 87030) | Freshwater microbial communities from Lake Montjoie, Canada to study carbon cycling - M_140205_XF_MetaG | ecosystem: Environmental > Aquatic > Freshwater > Lake | place: Lake Montjoie... | reverse complement strand
TGCCTCCGCACAAACGCTGGCGGCGATCCATGAAAACTTGACCGAGGACAGTCGGCGTTCTGGGTGCTTCATTTTCATAGTTGACTGATGACCGAAATTAGTTTTGGGAGCAAGGCGATTTGCTTTTCAGACAATTCCAGGGTCAATAAATTCTTTCGCGGATTTTTAGCGGCGCTGGGAAGGTCCGCATGATCCGCGGAGCCTTTGGCAAAGGAGCCAATGGCCAGCCGAGCGCCTAAGCGGAAATCGAAGCGGCGCCCGAGCTGAGCCGGAGGGTGAAAATCGGTCAGCAATGACGCATCATGGGGAAACCGGTTTGGCCAGTTCCTTCCCCGCTTTCTCCGCCTCTTCCACGAACATCACCCCCAGAGGCGTGAGCCGGCCCAGCCAGAGCGCTCCGAATTTCACCTCCGGAAACCCCTTGAGGGGGAGCGACCGAATCCCGCGCGCCAGTGGAACACTTGGCGTGCCAAAAGCGAGGCCCACCCCGAAGCCCTCCAGCACATAGCGGCTCACGAGTTCCAGACCCGGAACTTCCACTGCGGGAAACCATTCGATCTTGCGCTTCTGGAGCTCCGACTGAAAAAGGCGTGCCAGCGTTTCCTCTGCTGGAACCGTGATCAGGGGTAAATCAATCCGGTCGCGTTCCAGGATGTCCGCGGCTTGCGTAATCCGGCTTTTCTCCTGCACCAGAAGCATCATCGGCAGTCGAACAAGCTCGCGCCAGTGCATGCCTTCCGGACGTTTACCGCTCAGCGTGCACAAACCGATTTCCACGGACTGCTGCTGAAGTTGCTCGATGATCTGTCTCTCGGTGCCGGGGCTGAGGCTGAAATGAAAACCGCGCATCCGCTTCTTCATCTGTTTGAGCAAGTTCGGCAGGTAGTCGCGCTGGACAATCTCGGGAGTTCCGATTCGCAATCTTTTGTCCGCGCCTCCCCGGATTCTCTCGCCCAGCTTATCGAGTCCACCGAAGAATGGAGCGGCGAATTCAAAAAGTTCTGCGCCCTCCTTGGTGAGACTGAAAGGCCTGCGGTGGAAGAGGATGACCCCCAGTGAATCCTCAAACTGCAAAATCTGCGCGCTGATGGCCGGTTGCTGGATACCGTAGGGCATATGGCGCGCCGCCGCGCTGACGCCCGCGTGCTTCGCGACGTAGTAGAAGAGCTCTAGATGGTGGACGTTCATGGCTGCCAAAAGGAGTGCGATACTATTGAGGAAATCAATGTTGCGCCACATTTAATCAATTGGACGTGCGAACCCCAAATAATAGTCTTGGAAGATCTTAACCGCCTTCTCATATGCCCCAGATTATCCTTCTACTCCTCGGCCTGATCGTGTTGTTGATCGTCCTCCCAATATTCTCATTCATCAAATCAAGGGATGCTCTGGAACAAAGCAGACATCTACCATCTCTTCGGAGGGAATCCGGGCGGCGCCTTGGTCGCCTGCAGTCTGATGGCGCTCATCACCGCCACGACCTTCCTTCTCGCAGTTCGGCTCCATGCGTTGGTCGTCGCGGTTCTCGGGATCCTCGGCGGTTTTCTCGCCTCGATTTTTGCAGCACTGGCCAAGACAATCCGCTCGGACTCTTCGGCTACATCACCCTTCTCGACATCGGTCTACTCATGGTCGCCCGCGTGCGGAAATGGTTCTTCCTCGCCACCCTCGGCGCGGCGTGCACGATCCTCATGCCATTCGCATGGTTTGCTGATTTCTTCGAGAGTGACCGCTACTTCGAAGGCCTGGCGACTTGGACGCCCATCGCCATTGGCGCGGCGTTCATTGCCCTATTGTTGATCGCGGCATTCCGCACCAAGCAGGATGAAAGTGGCGACCGACATCCCGGCGTTGCGGCGATGACGCTCCGCGGTTCAGCCTTGTTCTTGGCTTTCCTCTTTCTCGGCTAAACGGTCAGCGTTCATCACAGAGAGATTTTCCCAACTTTTGCTATTCTTTTATCCAGATTAATCGAGTATCGTCAAACTCCCCAATCCCCCACTCATCCACCCAGTCTTGATCCCAAAAAACACCCGCATCTCGCCACCTCCACTCCCTTATGACCCGCTTCCTCCTTCGTTGCTTCTCCTCAATCTTCGGAAACTTCTCCTGGAAACCACCCACTTGGGCCTCCAAAATCCAGCCACGCTACCTCGCCGCCGCCCTCGTCGCTTTCTCGATCGCTTGGACTGCCAATCAGGCCTACCTCCACTGGCAAAAAAAACAACCTCACCCCATCAAGATCAGCGTCCGGGCCCTCGCCCCAAATGTCGCCAAACTCATAGAAAATCCCACCCCAGATTGTCTAATGATTCGATTTGGTGCCTCCGTCGCCAAATTAGATACCCCCTACAACACCCCCATCACCTCCGGTATCACCCTCTCCCCCAATCGCGAAGGCGTCTGGTCTTGGTCCAGCGACACCAGCCTCGTCTTTCATCCCAAAGCAGACTGGCCCGCAGGCCAAAAATATCAAGTCAAGCTCAGCCCCTCCCTTTTTCCCCAAAATACCCTGCTCGATCACTCGGTTGTCGACTTCACTACCCCACCCTTAGCCGCTTCCATTTCCAACATCGAGTTCTACACCGATCCCACCGATCCCACGATCAAGCAAGTCGTCACCACCCTCTCATTCACCCATCCCGTCGAACTCGACACCCTCAAAAAATTTCTCAACATCCAGATGATCGGGGACTCTCCAGTCTTTAAAAAAGGCGTCCCGCAATTCACTGTCACCCTCGGTCTCAACCAGCGCCTCGCCTATCTCCGCACCTCTCCACTCATCCTTCCCGAACACGAAGACTTCCTCAAAGTCACTCTTGCCAAAGGACTTACTCCCATCAATAGCGCCTCGCCCACCACTTCCGACCTCTCTCAAAAAATCGTCATCCCAGACATCGCCAGTTTCTTTAAAATTACCTCCACAGAAACTCAACTCATCCGCAATCCCAACGGCGATCCCGAACAAATCCTCATCGTCGCCACCACCGGTGCCGCCAAGTCCGAAGACATCCAAAAAGCCCTCCGCATCTTTCATCTTCCCAAAAATGACGATGAACCTTGGAAATCTCCCCAGGAAATCGATGAGGAAATCCTCAAAAAATCGATCCTCCTCACCTCCACCGTCGTCCCTTCCAACAAGGAAAACTCCGAACTCCACACCTTCCGCATCACCCTTCCCGCAGGCGGCCAAGTCTACCTTGCCATCGCCAAGGGTCTCAAAGCCTTCGGCGGTTTCACCCTCGGCGCAGACTACGCCACGCTCGTCACCATCCCCGAACTCCCCAAAGAAATCGAAATCCAAGGAGACGGCGGCATCCTCGCCATCAGCGGCGAACGCAAACTCTCCGTCCGCTCCCGCGGCATTCACGAAATTCAGTACCAAATCGGTCGCGTCCCCGCCAATCAGATCAACCACCTCGTCAGCCAAACCTCCGGCGAATTCCAAAATCCCTCCTTCAGAAACTCCCACTTCACTCAAGAAAACATCGCCCGCATCGCCACCGAACGTCAGCCCATCAAATTTAAAGATAAATTTAAACCAAACTTCTCCACTTTCGACTTCACCAAACATCTCGCCGCTAAGTCCCCAGACGGCACCGCCATACACGGCCTCTTTTTCCTCCAAGCCTCAGAATATCTCCCCAAAAAAGTAAAAAAAACCGCCACGTCCCCAGACGAGCCCGCCGAGGAGGCCAAAGACGAAGATCAACGAAATCCAGACCGCTACGATCCGAACGATTACCGCAACGAAAGCGTCTCCGACGACGAAAGCGCCCCAACTGCTACCGAACGATTCATCCTCATCACCGATCTCGGAATGATCGTCAAAGAAAATGCCGAAGAAAGCCAAGACGTCTTCATCTCCTCGATCAAAACAGGTCTCCCTCTCGCTGGTGTCACCATCGAAATCCTCGGAAAAAATGGCGTCCCACTCGTCTCCGCTATCACCCAAACCGATGGACGCGTCCACTTCCCCTCGCTCGGACACCCCACCAACGAAAAAAAACCCGTCGCCTTCATCGCCCGCCTCGGCACCGATCTCGCCTTCATGCCCTACGCCCGCGAAAATCGCCTCCTCAACTTCTCCCGCTTCAATATCGGGGGCGTCGAAAGTCGCTCCAACTCCGAACTCGATGCCTTCGTCTTCACCGAACGCGGCATCTACCGCCCCGGCGACGAAATCCACGTCGGCATCCTCATCAAACAACGCGACTGGGCAGGAAAGCTCGACGGACTCCCCATCGAAACCGAAGTCACCGACGCCAAAGGCACCAGCGTCCAAATTCGTAAAATCGCCCTCCCATCAATGGGCTTCGCCGACCTCTCCTACCAAACCACCTACCAATCCCCCTCCGGTGACTACACCATCAGCGCCTATCTCATCCGCAACGGAAAACGCGATGTCCTCCTCGGCGATACCACGGTGATCGTCAAAGATTTCCTCCCCGACCGCATGAAAATCGTCTCCACACTCACCCAAAATGGGACGGCACTCTCCACCCAACCCAAATCAGGCTGGATCACCGCTCAAGACATCCACGCCGACATCTCCCTCCAAAACCTCTACGCGACTCCCGCCACTGATCGGCGCATCAAAGCCCATTTCACCATCTCCGCCGCCACCTTTCACTTCGACGAATTTAAAGACTTCCAATTCTTTGACCGCCTCTCCGACCCCAAAAAAGAAAACCTCAATCAAGAGATCGACCTCGGGGAATTAAAAACCAATGACCAAGGCACCACCTCTTTCGCCCTCAATCTCGAGCGCTTCGCTAACGCCAACTTCCACATGCATTTCTTCGCCGAAGGCTTTGAGGCCGATGGTGGTCGCAGCGTCTCCTCTCACCAGTCCCTCCTCGTCTCCCCTATGCCCTACCTCATCGGTTCCAAACCCGATGCCAATCTCGATTATCTCAAAGTCGGAAGCACCCATTCCATCGAATGGATCGCCATTGACCCCACTCTGAAAAAAATCGCCATCGAAAATCTCCAGTGCCGCCTCGTCGAACTCACCCACACCTCCATCCTAAGCAAAGCCGACAACGGTAACTACGTCTACGAATCCGTGCTCCGCGAAAAACCCCTCCGCACTGAACCTCTCACCATCACCGCCGACGGCCTTAAATATCCCCTCCCCACGGATCTCCCTGGAAACTATTTACTCGAACTCTTCGAAAAAGATGACGGCCCGCGCGTCAGCAAAGTCGCCTTCTCCGTCGTCGGCAATGGCGCCATTTCCCGTTCCCTCGACAAAAATGCCGAACTCCAAATCAAACTCGCCAATACCTCATTCACCCCAGGCGAAGAGGTCGAAATCAGCGTCGTCGCCCCCTACACAGGAAGCGGCCTCATCACCATCGAACGCGACAAAGTCTACGCCCATGCCTGGTTCAAAACCGATCGCACCAGCTCAACCCAACGCATTCGCATCCCCGCAGACTTCGAAGGCACCGGCTACATCAATGTCTGCTTCGTCCGCGCCCTCGACTCCAAAGAAGTCTTCATGTCCCCGCTCAGCTACGCCGCCATCCCCTTCAAAGCCAATCTCGAAAAACGTCGCCTCCCCATCACTCTTCTCACCCCCAAAAAGAGCCTCCCAGGTCAACCCCTCCACATCGGCTACAAAACCGATCGCCCAGCTCGCATCGTCATCTTCGCCGTCGATCAAGGCATCCTCCAAGTCAGCAAATACGAACTCCCTAACCCCCTCGATCACTTCTTCCGCCAAGCCGCGCTCATGGTCAAAACCAAACAAATCGTCGATCTCATCCTCCCAGAATTCTCCATCCTTCGCTCCGCTTCCGCCTTCGGGGGCGATGGCGAAAAAACCCTCAACCCCTTCAAACGCATCACCGAAAAACCCGTGGTCTTCTGGTCTGGGATCGTCGACTCCGGCCCTCGCCCCCAAGAAGTCATCTACAATGTCCCCGACTATTTCAGCGGCTCCCTCACCGTCATGGCCGTCGCCATCTCCCCAGACGCCACCGCCGCCACCGAAAATACCACCCTCATCCGCGGCCCCTTCGTCCTCACTCCCAACGTCCCCACCACCGTCGCCCCTGACGATTCCTTCGACGTCTCCCTCACCATCGCCAACGGAGTCGAAGGCTCAGGCAAAGACGCTCCCGTCCAAATCACCGTCACCCCATCGGATCAACTCGAAATCATCGGCGCCCTCACCAAACCTCTCACCATCTCCGAAGGCCAAGAAGTCAGCGCCTCCTTCAAAGTCAAAACTCGCCAAAAATTAGGCTCCGCTTCCCTCACCTTCCAAGCCTCCACAGGCACCGAAAAATCTTCGCTCCGCTCCACGATCAGCGTCCGCCCCGCTACCCCCTTCATGACCGATATCCGTAGCGGAAATTTCACGAAAGACTCCGCCGAAGTCAGCATCAATCGCCCCATCTATCCAGAGTTCCGAAAACTCGAAGCCTCCATCTCCGCTACCCCACTCGGCCTCGCTCGTGGCCTCGATCTCTACCTCAAAAATTACCCAAACGGGTGCTCGGAACAAATCACCAGCGCCGCCTTCAGTCGCCTCCTCCTCTCCACCGAAACCGACTTCGGCCTCACCAAAAGCGAAGTCATTCATCAACTCGAAAATACCTTCGCCATCCTCCGCACCCGCCAAAATGACGACGGTAGCTTCGGCTACTGGGCGACCAGCAAATCCGTCTCCATCGATTTCCTCTCCGTCTATATCACCCACTTTCTCATCGAGGCCAAAGCCGCAGGCTTCACCCCTCCAGCCAATCTCCTCAAAAGTGCCATCACCCATCTTCAAGAAATCGTCGCCGCAGAACCCCAAAATCTCCCCGATGCCCGCACTCAAGCCTACGCCACTTATCTCCTTACCCGAGAAGAAGTAATCACCACCAATTACCTTCTCAATATTCGCGATTACCTCGATACGAATTTCGCCAAAACCTGGCACTCCGATCTCACCACCGCTTATCTCGCCGCCTCTTATTCACTCCTCAAAAAACAGGATGAGGCCTCTCGCTTGATCAAAACCTACAAACTCCACGCTCAGGATCCCCGCCAATCTTCCGACTTCTATTCCCCTCTCGGCGCCGATGCCCAATACATCGCCATCCTCGCTAAACATTTCCCCGATCTCCTCAAACGCCTCACGGGCGAAGAATTTAAAGCCATCACCCAGCCCATCGGCGAAGGCCAGTTCAATACCCTCTCCGCCGCCTATGCCGTCCTCGCCCTCAAAAGCTACTCCCATCAACTCGCCTCCGCCAATCTCTCCCTCTCCATCACCGAAATCCAAGCCGACAAAAAAGCCTCCCCTCTCTCCCTCACCGGAGAATCTCTCTTCAAATACGGAAAGTTCTCGCCCACCACCTCCACCCTCCGCTTCTCCTCAAAAAATCAACCTCCGGGCATCGGCACTTTCTACCAAGTCATCGAAGCCGGTTACGATCAATCCCCACCCTCCAAACCCCTCGCCAATGGCCTCGAAATCTTTCGCGAATTCATCAACGCCAAAGCCGAAATCGTCTCCATCGCCAAAGTCGGTGATCCCATCACCGTCCGCATCCGCATCCGTGCCCTCGGCGCCAACGATCTCTCCAATGTCGCCATCGTCGATCTCCTCCCCGGTGGCTTCGAATTCGTCACCTCCTCCATCTCCCCAGGCCTCGGCTCCCTCGGCTTCGATTACGTCGAAGTCCGCGAAGATCGCGCCGTCTTCTTCGGCTCCATTTCCACCCAAGTCCGCGAGTTTACCTACCAAATCAAACCCACCAACCGTGGCTCTTTCACCATCCCCCCCGCTTTCGCCGAATCCATGTATGATCGCTCCATCAAGGCACGCTCCCTCGGCGGAAAGATCACCGTCACTGACGCCCCATGAAGCCCCGGCGACGCACTCGCCTCTCCCTCATCATCCTCGCGGGATTCATCATCCTCACCGGAATCGCTTGGCTGATCCTCCCCCCTCCTCCACCTCTCGAGGGCATCCCCTACTCCCAGCGCGTCCTCGATCGCGATGGCCTCCTCCTCCGACTCTCCCTCGCCACCGATGACCGCTACCGCATCTCCACCCCTCTCAACGAAATCTCCCCAGATCTCCTCGAAGCCACTCTCATGCAAGAAGATCAATACTTCTGGCATCATCCAGGAATCAATCCCCTCGCCACCCTTCGCGCCACTTGGCACGCCGCCCTCGGACACCAAGGGCACGGCGGTTCCTCCACCATCACGATGCAACTCGCCCGCCTCCGCTACGGCCTCCATACCCGCACTTTCAAAGGCAAACTCTTCCAAATCTTTCGCGCCCTCCAAATCGAACGCCACTACTCCAAAAAACAAATCCTCGAAACCTATCTCAATATCGCCCCCTACGGCCGCAATATCGAAGGCGTCGGCGCCGCTAGCCTCATCTACTTCGGTCGTACCCCCTCCAAACTCCTCCCCCACCAATCCATCGCCCTCAGCGTCATCCCCCAAAGCCCCACCAAACGCACCCTCCACCCCTCCACCGCCAATCCCTCAATCCTCCACGCCACCGCTCGCTTATCCGCTCGCCTCCAACCAAACATCCCCATCACCGAGCCTCCACCCCTCGACGCCCTCAAAAATTTCTCCCAAAACTATCTCTCCCAGAAACTTCTCGCTCCCCACTTCGTCTTCCAAACCCTCCGAAACCACCCCCATCAACCCATCATCACCACCACCCTCGACCGCAATCTACAACAAATCGTCGACCGCAAAATCACCTCTTACATCCAGTCCAATCGCCACCTCGGAATCACCAACGCCGCCGCCTTGCTCGTCGATTCCCATTCCATGGAAGTCCTCGCCCACACCGGCTCCGCGGACTTCTTCAACCAATCCATCTCCGGCCAAGTCGATGGCACCCGCTCCCCCCGCTCCCCAGGCTCCACCCTCAAACCCTTCATCTACGCCCTCGCTATCGATCAAGGCCTCATCCACCCCAAATCCATGGTCATCGATTCCCCACGCCATTTCGGCAGCTATACTCCCGAAAATTATGATGGCCAATTCGCTGGCCCCATCCCCGCCACCGATGCCCTCGCCCGCAGCCGCAATCTCCCCGCCGTCGCCCTCGCCGAACAACTCACCCGCCCCACCCTCTACCACTTCCTCACCCACGCAGGCATCAACCTCCCCCACCCTCCCACCTTCTATGGCCTCGCCCTCCCCCTCGGTGGCGGCGAAGTCACCATGGAAGATCTCGTTCGCCTCTACGCCTCCCTCGCCAATGGCGGTCGCCTCCGACCCCTCCGCAAAACTCTCCCCGCCGCCACCGATCCCTCCACCCGCATCCTCAGCCCAGAAGCCGCTTTCCTCACCCTCGAAATGCTCGGCCAGGTCCCACGACCCGTCACTGGCGAGGCCGCCGGCAACCAAGGCGTCTTCTGGAAAACTGGCACCTCCATGGGCTTCCGCGACGCCTGGTCCGTCGCCGTCTTCGATCACTTCGTCCTCGCCGTCTGGATCGGCAATTTTAACAGCCAACCCAACCACGCTTTCATCGGTCGCACTTGCGCCGCCCCTCTCCTCTTTCAAATCATCGATACCCTCCGCTCCCAAGGCCTCATCCACCCTTCACCACTCCAACCCCCCATCAACGCCAATCTCCTAAAAGTCGAACTCTGCTCAGTCTCAGGCCATCTCCTCACCCCTTCCTGCCCACACGCCTCCACCGGTTGGTTCATCCCCAGCGTCTCCCCCATCACCGCTTGCGAGGTCCACCGCGAAATCCTCATCAACACCGCAACCGGCCTCCGCGTCCCCACCGACGACGGCTCACTCACCCTCCGTCGCGAAGTCTGCGAATTCTGGCCCTCCGATCTCCTCGCCCTCTTCGCCAAAGCGGGCCTCCCCAGACGCCTCCCTCCACCCTTCACCCCAGGCACCGGCCTCGATCTCACCTCACGCTCCGGCAAACCTCCCCAAATCACCTCGCCCGTCAACGGTCGCATCTACGCCATTAACCCCAACGACCCCAAAAATCGCTCCATCCCCCTCACCGCCCAAACCGAACCCGATGTCCTCAAACTCTACTGGTTCACCGGAAAACAATTCCTCGGTTCCTCCACCCCAGATCAACCCCTCCAATGGCAACCCAATCCCGGCGTCCACCCCGTCACCGCCCTCGATGACCACGGACGCTCCACCCACTGCCAATTCACTCTCGAATCCCTCAGCCCACCCTAACGCTCCCGACGATCACCCAGCTTTCCCCCCACCCCCCAGTTCGTAAACCTCCAGACCGGGATGCAAATACAATCCTCTCCCCCGACCCCGCTCCCACACCGCTCCCCGCTTCTTTAGCCCCTCGTAAAACTTCCGCCGCCTCTCAAAAGTCCCGTCATCCGCTCTCTTCGTCCTCAACGACTCCAAAAGAAATCGCCCATACGTACTCTCCGAAATCACCACGTATTCAATCCCCTTCGCCCGCATCTCCTCCTCAGTCCCCAAATCCGCCACAAAAGTTTTGTGAATCAACCGCTGCCTCAGCGGATCCACATCCCCATAAACCCGCGGGTCAGGAAGCCCCACCCGCGTGTCATACCCAATCGTCGCCCCCACCGGAATATTCACCCTCATCCACGCCACCAAATCCGCCCGGTCGTCCACCCGAAATGACTTCCAATACCCCATCGTCCCCCACCCATCCCACACCCCCCCCCCCCCCCCAAACACTCCCCCACACAACCCACACCCCACACCCCC
>Ga0114970_10004024_pt1 | contig 10717 bp, 9 predicted proteins | sample M_140205_XF_Meta_FD_87030 | JGI IMG/M metagenome (GOLD analysis project Ga0114970, IMG submission 87030) | Freshwater microbial communities from Lake Montjoie, Canada to study carbon cycling - M_140205_XF_MetaG | ecosystem: Environmental > Aquatic > Freshwater > Lake | place: Lake Montjoie... | reverse complement strand
GAAGGCGCAGACTTATCATTCGAACACCTTTCGGCTTTTGCTGGCGGAAAATTATGGGCGTTTGGAGGTTCGCGATGCGGTGGAAGATCGTCCGCTTTCCAAGGCTTATGTGAAAGTCTATGCCCGGCTGGGGGATGGAACGGTGCGCTTTTTCAAGGATGGTTACACGGATCTGCGGGGTAAATTTGACTACGCAAGTTTGAACAGCAGTGCGACTGGTAAGGTGGTGCCTTTTCAAGGAAAAGGGACCGCTGAGAGTGGGAGTATGAGCTATCAGATGCTCCGGCCTGAGGAGTTGTCGAAAGTCGAGAAGCTCTCGATCCTTGTGCTGAGCAAGGATCACGGGGCGACCGTGCGTGAGGTCAGTCCGCCTTCTGAGTGAATTGGGGCGGGATCGGGATTTTGTTTGGAGGTGAGAGATTGGTCGTCGCGGGCGGTTGCTGAAGGGTTAAACGATTAGGGACTGATCTGCGTCCAGAAGAATGGTGGTCGTCGTAGAAGGTTGAAATTGAAGAGTTAAATTAAAAATATGCGAGTCTGGTTCATTACTGGTGGAAGTAGCGGGTTGGGTCTCGCATTAGTGAGATCGGTGTTGGAAAAGGGAGACCGAGTGATTGCGACTTCTCGGGGGCCTTCTGAATTGGACCAATTGGTGGAGAATTATCCGCTGACCGCTCGACGATTGAGTTTGGATGTGAGTGATGACGCCGAGGTTCAGAGAGTGGTGGAGATTGCAGTGGGATTATTTGATCGGATTGATGTGGTGGTCAACAATGCGGGATACGGTTTGGTTGGTGCGTTTGAAGAGCTTGGGGTGGAGCAGATTGCCCGGAATTTTTCCGTGAACTTTTTCGGGGCATTAGGAGTGATTCGCGCGGTTTTGCCGAGGATGCGGGCAGCGGGGAGTGGTCACATTATCAATATATCGGCGGCGGCGGTGATTGGGAATTACCCTGGTTTTTCGATTTACGGGGCGACGAAGTGGGCGTTGGAGGGTGTGTCGGAGTCACTAGCGGCAGAGTTAAAGCCATTAGGAATCAAGGTCACGATTGTGCAACCGGGGCCATTCAGGACGGACTTTATCGGTCGATCGCTGGAGCGTGGGGAGGGCACGATCCCGGAGTATGCGCGGACGAGTGGGAAGTTTGCTGGTTTTTTGGAATCGATGGAAGGAAAGCAAGCGGGCGACCCGGCGAAGGCGGCGGGGGCGATTATCGCGGTGGTGGAGGCTTCGCGTCCGCCTTTGCGATTGGTTTTGGGAAAATACGCTGATGACAAATCGAGGAGGAAACTGGTTATAGCGGAGAAAGAGTTGGGAGAGTGGAGTGCCGTGGGGAGGGACACCGACTTTGACTCTCCGGCGGTGGGCTAGTTTTGGGGGAGGGGGATTTTCTTGTTGGGGGCGAGTTAATTGTCAGATTGCTGTCTTAATTTTGGTGTCGATGGTGGTTTCCTAGTCGTTAGCTTAATCAACACGATAAACCTCTAAACAACCGAACGAATGAAAATCACAAAAGTATTAACCATTACCGCTGCGCTTCTTGCATTGGCGATTCCTGCAGAAACCTTTGCCAAAGGCGGTAAAAAAGGCAAGGACAAGACCCCGTTGCAGCAAGCGATTGCTAACGCTCTGAACCTTTACGATAAGGACAGCAATGGAGCGATCAATGGGGATGAAATTGTTGCGTTGCGGGCCGCGTTTGCGGCCGACAAAACGGGGCCATTGGCGCCGCTTGATGTGAACACCGATGGAACCCTCGACGACAATGAAATTGCCGCCATTACTAAAGGCAAGGGTGGAAAGAAGGGCGGAAAGAAAGGTGGAAAGAAGGGTAAGAAAGCCCAAACGGTTACCCAATAGGGATTTCGAGATTTCGAAAATCGAAATGAGCTTCAATGGAGGGGCCAGCGATGGCCCCTCTTCTGATGATGAGTGAAATACCGAATTCTTCTGATGATGGGGCGCAGTTGATGCGTCTGATGACCGAGCATCAGCGACGGATTTTTGGGTATATTTACACGCTCGTTCCTGATCGGCATGACGCTCAGGATATTCTGCAAGAAACCAGTGTGGTGATTTGCAAGAAGTTTGGGCAGTTCCGGATCGGGACGGATTTTGTGGCGTGGGCATGTCAGATTGCCTACTGGGAGGTGAGGCGGTCGCGGCAAAAGTTTGCGAGGTCGAAGGTGGTATTTAATCAAGTATTGGCGGACGCGATTAGCGAGACGGCGGTGGAGTTGATGCCGGAGATGAGTGCGAGGCATGACGCTTTGATGAAGTGTTTGGAGAAGCTTCATCCACGGGATCGGGAGTTATTATTGACGCGCTATGAGCCGGGGAATGGGGTGGAGGAAGCGGCGGAGCGTTCTGGTCGATCGCTGGTGGCGGCCTACAAGGCGTTGGGGCGTTTGCGGAAATTACTTTTCGACTGTGTGACCAATCAACTTTCGACAGGGGAGGCTGGATGAAGTTGAGCGACAGCGACTTGCTGGAATTGAGTGCGCTTTGCGATCAGTTGATCGACGGGGTGATTGAGGAACCGGGGAAGGTGCGATTGGAGTCGATGCTGAGTGAGTCGGAGAGTGCTCGGCAGTTTTATGTGCGGATGCTGGGGCAATCGGCGAGTCTTTTTGACTATGCGGGTGAAATGCAAGCGGACGCTCCCGAAGCTCGGCGGGTGAAGGGAAGGTGGTCGGAATCGAAGCGTTGGGGGTGGGTTTTGGCGGGATTAGCGACGGCGGCTGGGGTGGCGATGATGTTTTGGTGGAGTCAAGCGGTGATTCGAGAGGTGCCGGGTGGGCAGAAGAGTGCGGAGGTGGAAGGAGCGGATGAGGGGGTGGGGCGGATTTCTGGTCTGGGAGATTGTCAGTGGGCGGGTGGGAGTCGTGAGTTGGGGAGTGAGTTGCGTCAGGGGGAGAGAATTGAGCTTAAAAAAGGGACGGCGGAGATTACCTTTGACTGTGGGGCGGTGGTTACGATTGAGGGGCCGACGGTGATGGAGATGAGTTCGGCTTGGGAGGCGGTGGTGGTGCGTGGGACGCTGAGGGCGGTGGTGCCTCGGGAGGCGGTGGGGTTTCGGGTGGGGAATGCAAGTGTGGAGGTGGTGGATTTGGGGACGGAATTTAGTTTAGTTGCGGAAGTGGATGGAGGGGCGGAGGTCTTTGTGCATCAGGGTTCTGTGGAGGCTACGCCAAAGGATGGGGCGGGCAATGATTTGAGTTCGATTATTTTGAAGGAGCATGAGGGGCGGAGGTTTGAGGCTCGGGGGATTTTGGAGGTTACGGATACGGCGGCGAAGTTGGCTCGATTAAAACAAAGTCCGACATTGGAGCGGGTTTCCCGACCGACGCATTGGGTGCGCTGGTCTTTTGACGAGCCTGGGGGGCTGGCGTTTGCGGAAACTGGGAAGCAGGGAAGCGAAATGTTTAGTGCTCAGATTGAGCCGCCGGGTGAGGCTCTTTCTGCGGGGACCCGGACCGAGGGGCGGTGGAATCGGGCATTGCTTCTCGATGGAAAGACTTTTGCGCAAGCACCCTTTCCTCGGGTGACAAAGTTCACCCAAAGGACAGTGGCGTTTTGGATTCAGATTCCTGCGGAAGCGAGTGCGGCGAATGGGGGAACGATCCTTGCGTGGCCACTGGGGGGGAATGGTCGCGGGATTGAGGTTGGGTGGAATCGGGATCCTTTGGAGGGAACAGTTGGGGCATTAAAAACAGGGAACGGCCGCCATTCTTTGATTGGAAACACCCCGATTCGCGACGGGCAGTGGCATCATTTGGCGGTGGTTTTTTCGGTGAAACAGAAGGCCACGGGGAATCTGCAGATGCGTCAGTATGTGGATGGTCGGTTGGATGGGGTTTCTTTGAGACGAAACTTTAAGCGAGCCCGAGGGGAGAATCTGGGGGTGCAGGCGAAAGTAGGGGTTGGGGATGAGATGCTGTGGATTGGGGCTAATATTCCCAGTCAGCGGAAGGGGGAAAGTTTTCGCGGGGCGATTGATGAACTGCTGATTGTGGACCGCGTTTTGACACCCGAAGAAATCAGGCAACTGATTACGTCGAATCACATTGGGGGGATCGACGGGAAGACGCCTTAGTTTGGGGCAAGGATAAAGGATGGAGGGTTCACGCGGAGGCGCGGAGGGGGAGAGGTTGGGTCGGGAGGGTTTTCTTAGTCCTCGGTGGCTAGTTGGCGTTCGATTTCCTGGAGTTTGTGTTGGGCGTTTGCGGCGTGCTTGGTTCCCGGCATCGTCTCGATGATTTGCAACAAAAGCGCCCGCGCTTCCCTTACTTTGTGTCCGTACTTCCAATAAACATCGACGAGGCGCGAGGTTAAAAATGCGGCTTCTTCTGGCACCCAATCCCTGCCTAGAGCTTGTTCTAAAATACTCGCGCCGGCATCGGGGTTTGCTAGCTGTTCGCACTCGATCTTTGCGGCTTCGCTGAGTGCATGAGTGTCTTGAGGATTGGCCTCGAATGCTTTCAGATACGCATGGACGGCCTCTTGGTAATCTCCTCGGGCCATGGCCGACACCGCATCTGCGTGGGGTGATTTTTCGATCTGCTGATTCGGATTAAAAAAGACGTTCCCTACCGCGTCGCCGAGCATCGGCAAGACGATCTTCACAAAAGCCACGCCTGCCACGCCACCGACCAAGACGAGCGAACCAAAATAAAGGACTAATTTACTCTGATCGGGCTTTTCTCGCCGATACTCCTCTTGAGCCTCGATAAAGATCAAAAGGGTGAGCCAAACCAAGGCAAGAAAAAGGAGAGGTCGCAGAAAGCGCATCGAAATTCAGTGGTTATTGGTGATTTATTACAACGCCTACGTTCACCCCTTCAAGATTTTAAAGTTTGCGGCTTGTTCCTGGAGTGGGTGCGCGGGTGGTCGCGCCAAGGCTGAACTGGCACATCTAAGTGAGGGGCACTTCGGAGGTTTTTTTGAAAAGTGGGCAATGCGTGGAGCCGAGCTTTAGCGATTGGTGATTTAAAAGCGGTCGCGCAGGGGGAGCGGATTATTTTTTATCGTTGATTAAGAAGAGTTGGCCATCGCCGGGCTGGAGTTTGACTTCCAGAGTGCCGTCGGTGAGCGGGGTGGGGGGAAGGAGTTCGCCAGTTTCTTGGGAGACTTCGGAGACGGACTCCGCCCATTCGTCGAGGGTGAGCTTGCTGGTGACCACGAATTTGAGGGTGCGATTGACGGGAAAAATATACCGTTTCCCCTCGGCGCTTTGGAAGCAGCCAACGACCACGCGTCCGCCTTCGGCTTTTTTGACGGGTGCGTTATCGGGGAGGGGAACGGCACCTGGAGGCAAGGGAGTGCCTGCGCAGTAGGCGCCGGTGCAGACGAGCTTGATGAGGGTGGGGCCGAGTTTGGCGGCGCGGGTATTGATCTTTTTGGCGTAATCATACTTGCGATCGCGCTTGCCATTTTTGTCGATGAAAGAGGGAGCATCGGCCCAAGCGAGGCCTTTGGTGAACCAATAGGTGAAATACTGGATGCCACGGGAGCCGAAGGCGAGGGAGGTATTGACTTGCCAGCGGAGGTCGGCCTCGCTGCATTCGCGGTAGCCCATGTGTTTGAGCGAGACGATGATTTGGTTGAAAGGGATGCCCACCTCCGTGCATTTTTTGCGCATGAGTTCGAGGTTTGCCCAGTAGGTGCTTTCGTCGCCGCCGCCGAACATTTGGCGATAGTGATCCCAGCTGACGAACGGGGCTTTTCCGTCTTCGATGAATTTTGAGACATAAGTATCGTACTCGGTGCGAGCTGAGAAAGCGTAGGCTGGGAGCAGATTGAAGTAGGGAACGTGTTTGGGATCTTTCTTCATCAGGTACTGGTTGACCACGCCGAGGCGTCGAGTCCCTTCTAAAGTGATGGATTCGTCTCCTTCGATAAATCCGAGAAAAGCGGGGTGCGAGGAATACTTGGCGATCAGGCCATCGAGGGTTTTTTCAATCTGGGGAATTTCCTCGGGTTTGGGGGCTTTATCGAAGGCACCAACTTTTAAAATATTGCCATCCCAAATCAGGGCCTGCATTCCTGCTTCCTTGCAGAGATCGAGTAATTTCAGGTTATGTTCTTCTTGGGCCTTGTCGTTTGGCGACCAGAGATTATCGATGGCGGCGAAGGCCACATTGAATCCGCATTCGGCGAGTTCCTTGTAGCGCTCGCTGGTTGTTTCCGCCTTGGGTGGCCCGCACCAGTAGCTGATCATGAAAGGCAGTTCGGAGACGGCGGGTTTGAGGGGACTGAGTGGCGGGCCTTTGGGATCGGCGGCGAGGGAGTTGGCGGTGACGCCGATTAAAGCGAGGGTGAGGAGGCGGAGGCGGGGTGAGGATTTCATAAAGTGGGTGCTGGTTGGCGGGTACTGGGATTATTTTTTCCAGGAACTGCGAGCGATTTCAAGTTGAGCGGGGGTGAGGCCCATGCCTCGGAGGACACCTGTGGCCATCATTTCATTGCCAATCGGGCCCATGTGAACGCCGTCGTAGGTGTAGTATTTGTCTTTTCGTTCGGCTCCCAGCTTGGTGAGACCCGCCTGCATATCGGCGTTGAGATCGGCGAGGAGGCAACCTTTTTCACTGGCCAAGGTGCGGAGAAAATCATTGTAAGCGACGAGCCTTTGGTTGGGCTCGTTGGATTGATCCTCGTTGATCATCGTGGAGGTTAGGATGACCACTTTGATGTAGGCCGCCTGGGCTTTGTCGACAATTTTGGTGATGTTTTCTTGGTATTTGTCGAGTGGCACTCCGTTGGGTCCGTGCCAGACATCGTTGACTCCGCAGCTGAGGGTCATCCAATCGGGTTTTTTGCTGATGACGTCGCGGTCGACGCGGGCGAGCATGTCATTGGATTTGTGGCCACTTTTGCCAGCGGGAATGGCGATGGCGGACACCTTATTGGCTTCGAGGCCTTTAATGACCAAGGTGACATAGCCGTTGGGGCCTGCTCCCTGTTCGGTGATGGAATCGCCGAGAAAGGCAATTTTCTGGCCATCGGCGACGGGAAATTGCGGCGGGGTGATGGGGCTTGCGAAGGCAGCGGTTGAGGCAAGGACCGCGAGGAAACAATTCGAGATGATTTTCATCGTGAGAGAGGGCGTGGCGGTGGCGATTTTTGGGGAAGGGCGCCTACTTTTCGGCTTCGTAGGCGCGGAGTTCTACCATTTGGACGGCGTCTTGGGCACTATTTTTGAGCATGTTGACGCGGATAAAGCGAGCGGGAGTGGGTTTGAATTTGTAGATCACCCCTTTTTCGGTGGCGGGTTCTTGATTGGCTTCGGCGTCGACCACTTTTGTCCAAGTTTTTTCGTCTTCAGAGACTTCGATGTTGTATTGGAAAACGCGTTTACTTTCCCACCAAGGAAAGATGTGAATGCGATTGAGGTTGGTGATTTTTTCGAGATCGACCTGCCACCATTGGGGTGGTTTCCAAGCGCCCCAGAGTTTGTTGCCGGCGACCCAGCCGTCGTTGGCATTGGCGGCGACTTCGCCCCCTTGGCCTTCTCCCGCTATGGATGAGGCTTTGGCGGGTTTCCCGGTGGTGAGGTTTTGTTCAAAGCTCCGATATTCCTGGTTTTTCGCGACGCTCGTGTTGCCGATTTTTCGTCCAGCTTTGTCGAAAAGGGTGGCGCGGAGACTGATGGATTCGGCGGCCTTGAAGGGCTTTTCATAAAGTGGGGAGTCGAGGGTGGGCTCCTCGCCGTCGAGTCGATAGCGGATTTGCAGGTCAGGAGCGGTGGTGCTCATGGTGACGGTGATGGGTTCGCTAAAAAATCCATCTTTCATGGCGCCTGTGAATTCAAAGGTTATGGGACGGATGATGGTGAAAGCGCGGGTGTTTTGTAGAGCCATGCGGTTTTGGACGAAGCCTTCCTCGATGACATTATCGGGACCCCAAGTGCGTTCGTGTCGTTCTGGGGCGCCCGAGAGGTAGCCGTGGGCGAGGGCGACTTGATCCATTTCCCACATGGGGCGGCAGTGGCCGAGGACCTTGTCTTTTGTGGTGAGAACATCGCCGTTGCAGGTGAAGATGCTGAACTCGGGGAAAGGTGGCATGTCCCAAGGGACGGTGATGGTGGTGTAACCGAAATCTTGGGCTTCTTTGGCGCGACCTTTGAGGGGGAACCAAGTGTAAAGGATGATATCTTTGGCGAGTTCGCGGTCGAGGGGGACGCCGACGGGGCGACCGTCCCACATGATGGTTTTTTTGCCGTATTTCTTGATGATTTTCGCCATGTTTTGGCCGTAGGGGAGCCAGAGAGTGTGTTCACCGGTGAGGTTGTGCTCCTTCATGTATTTTTTCACATGATCGTTGGGGAGGTAAAAGGCGGGCTCCACCTCGTCTCCTCCGATATGGAAATAAGGTGAGCTTTTGAAAACAGCGCACATTTCGCCAACGATCGTATCGAGAATCGGGTAAATCTCTGGGTTGAGGACGTCCATGGCGCGCCATTTGGGGTCGCCGATTTTTCCTTTGAGGCCGCTCATCAGGGCGGTGGAGTGTCCTGGGCCTGCGAGTTCGGGGACGCAGGTCACCCCTCGGGCATCGGCATAGGCGACGAGGTCTTGGAGTTCTGCGAGGGTATAGGGAGTGACTGGCGGATGGTGGTCTTTGCTGGCGTCTGGGTAAGCGGTGGAGGGGAAGGTGAAGGCGCTGTCGTCGGAGAGATGGAGATGGAGGTAGCGAATTTTGAAGAGGCGACAGGTTTCGACTGCGGATTTGAGAATATTGATGGGTTGATGATTGCGGGCGCAGTCGGGCATGATGGCGCCGTAATCGGAGTAGGGCCAATCTTTGGCGGTAAATTTGGGAATGGCCACGGAGTTGCCATTGAGGACGATGGCTTGGAGGAGGGTGGCGGTGGCTTCGCAGGTGGCGCGGTAGTCCCAGCCTTCGATGGTGACGCGATCGGTGACGGCGATGGTGTGGGCATAGTCTCGGGTTTTGAGGACTTCTTGTCCGCGGACGGTGAGAATTTCTGCGCCCGCCTTGAGTTGCGGATTGATTTTCAAGATGATATCGCTCGGCTTGGGATCGGCATTGGCGACGGGGAGTTTCAGTTTGGTGACGAGGAGGATTTCGTCGGATAAAATTTCGGCGAGCGGTTGGAGTTTGGGATCGGTGGCGATGATCCGGGAGTCAGCGGTGAGGGGGATTTGGCCAGCCTCCACCTTGAGCTCCTTGGGGGAGGGGAGAAGGTTGAGGAGATTGCCGGCGCGGGCGGGGGTTTGTGGGGAGCAAACGAGGGAGGCGAGGGCAAGGGCGAGGGTGAGTTTTAGGGGATTCATTACTTGGATGGCAGGGTTTTTTCGTCAGGGGTGAGGGCGGTGCGGAAGCCGATGGAGATCGAGACATTCTCGGTATAGTGATCGGAGCGGGAATTGATCCGGGCGTAATCGCCTGAGTAGGAGTAGGCGCCACCGCGAAGGGATCGATGGACATTGGGCGAAGTCAGGGACCAATCGCCGTTCCACTCCCAGACATTGCCAACGAGATCATAGATCCCGTAGGCATTTGGCGGGAAACTGCCTACGGCAGAAGTCGAGGCGCCGTCTACGGTGATGAAGCGTTTGTCGTTGCCTTCGTAGCCTTTGTCGTAGGGGAGATAGGAGGAATGGCCGAGGTAATTTGCTTGGGAGTGATCGATTTCATCGCCCCAAGGGTAGCGTTTGTTTGTCAAGCCCCCGCGAGCGGCATACTCCCATTCTGGATCGGTGGGCAGGCGATATCCAGCGAGGGCGGGGTCGAGTTTCAAGCCTTTGAGGTCTTTACCAGAGCGGAAGGGTTTGCCATCGACGAGATAGAAGGGGGAACGGCCTTCTTTTTCGCTGCGGGCGTTGCACCATTTGGCGCAGTCGAACCAGTTGATAGAGTGCACGGGATGATCGGGGGCTTTGCCTGAGCCTGGGTTGTCGAACTGATAGCCGTGAGATTTTGCCCAAGTATAGACCTCGTCCCAGAGGGCTTTGGTGACTTCGTGGGTATCGAGGTAAAAGGCGGTGACTTTCAAATGGTATTCGCGGCCATCGGGATCTTTTCCTTGGTTTGAGCCGTCTTTAATGAGGACCATTCCGGTGAGGGGCGGGGGGGTGGCTGGGGTGACGGGGTCTTCCGCAAAAGACCGCGTGGTTGCGAGGATGGCAACGATGAGGGGCGCGATGGTTTTCCATGGGAGAAGGGTGGATGCGGTGGAGGATGGGAGTTTTGGCATAAGGGATCAGCTGGGTTGGAGAAAAGATCGGGACGAACGATGGAAGCTAAGCCTCTGGAGGAATAAGGGTCACGGACTGAGACGAGAGGTTCTTTTGGGCAGGAAACTCCTGATGATTTGTCTGGGGTTCGGGTGGAATCAAAGGGCGGCGAAGTCCCAGCCTTTGCGGTAGGAGCGTTTGATAAATTGGGCGGCTTCGGGGGCGTCGGGGCAGCTGAGGGTGGCGGAGTCCCAGGTGATTTTTTTGCCGACGCGGTAGGCGACATTACCGAGGTGATTGGCTTCGGTGAGGCCGCCGCTGTATTCGAAGTTGCAGGTGGTCGGGGAGCCGGTTTTGCAGGCGAGGAGCCATTCGGCGTGATGGCCGATGCTTTCGGGGATGGTTCGGGGTGGTCGGGTGAAGTCTTTGAATTGTTCCTCGGGGAGGAGGAGATGTTTGCCGTAGTCGGCGAGGAGCATGCCTTTTTCGCCGACAAAGAGGCAACCTTCGCCCCATT